>Ga0074195_1000656_pt1 | contig 61800 bp, 67 predicted proteins | sample EPASupsiteHSE623_FD_64525 | JGI IMG/M metagenome (GOLD analysis project Ga0074195, IMG submission 64525) | Bioremediated contaminated groundwater from EPA Superfund site, New Mexico - Sample HSE6-23 | ecosystem: Environmental > Aquatic > Deep subsurface > Groundwater > Contaminated ...
TTGGCTCGCTCCCCTTCCAGCCAATCCCTTGCCCATTGCTCCATACTCTAAATAGGGAGACAATATCTATATAATTTTATTGTTTAAAGACAATGCAAGCGCATTGATATTAACATTTTGTATTCCCTACTTGATGGGAGTTAAGGATTCTATATTAAATCCGCATGGCAAATTAGGATTCATCGTCCCTGATAAGTTCATGCGTGCTGATTATGGCATCGAGCTGAGAAGACTTATTGCCCAAAGAGGAGCGCTTGATAGAGTAATCGATTTTGGCCATGCACAAGTATTTGACGGCGTAACAACATATACCTGCCTATTATTCTTATCTGGTGGACATGAAAGAGATTTTTATGCCGGTGTAAATAGCTATTTTCTTGATCCACAGGTTTTTCTAAGAGATATCAAAATGGAAGCTCATCCGGCGGCCACTCTTACGGAAGATACCTGGTCGCTATCAGATTCATTAGAATCTAAAATATTAAACAAAATTGATAGTTTAGGTACAGCACTGCCTAAAATCACAAAACTCCTAGTAACTGGAGTAAAGACCGGCGCCAATCACATATTCATATTTAAATTGGTCGAGAATAAAGGTTCTACATGTTTGGTCAGGCAAGATGAGGGCGAAGATTTGGCTGAATTGGAGGGCGATATTCTTTTCCCCTACTGGAAAGCTGAGTCTATGAAGAGGTACTATCAGAAGCCAGCTCATCGACTATTGCTTTACCCATACAGACTCGTTGATGGGAAGACAAAGCTGATACCACAAAGCGAAATGGAAAAAAATTATCCTTTGACATGGTCTTATTTAAATAAATATAAAACTGCCCTGGAAAGCCGACAAAAAGGTAGACTCAAAGGTGTGTCTTGGTATGGTTTGAGCTTTGCATCTGATTTGAGAATGTTCTTGGCCCAAAAGATTGTAACTCCAACATTAGCAACGCATAATTCATTCACGATTGATCGCAATAACCATTTCTTCCCACAAGGAGCTGGTGGTGGATGTGGCATAGTCCCTGCTCCGGAGCAATCTGCACTATACATAATAGGAATAGCCAACTCAAGCCTCATCTCATTCTATTTCCATCATATAAGTTCAAGATTCCAAGGAGGGTTCTTTGCTTACGAGCCACGATATCTCACACGAATCCCGATAAAAACGCTCAACAATGAAGATCCTGTTGATAAAGCTCATCACGACAGCATGGTCTTCCTGGTGGAGCAGATGCTCTCGCTGCATAAACAGCTCCCGCAGGCCCAGACGCCCCATGAGAAGACGGCACTGCAGCGCCGCATCGAGGCCACGGACGGGCAGATCGACGCTCTGGTCTACGAGCTTTACGGGCTCACGCAGGAGGAGATCGGGATCGTGGAGGCGGCGGGCAGGTAGAGCCCTCCAGCAAAAGTCTTTAAAGCTCAAAATCCATATGAACATCTGGCGATCCCAAATTATGGCAAAGACTGTCAAAACACCAGAAACGAGATTTAGGTCTATCGAAGACGATGAGCGGATCGTAGCCAATACCTTGAAAGGAGAAGCAGAGCTTCGAGCAGGCCTTGGAAAGCACTTCAAAAATGCGGACGAATTCATAGATCACCTTTCAAACCTGTAGATTCAACTAAATTATATTATTTCTCAGCATTTAAAATACGGACAATAAAATTGCGATAGTGCAAAAAGGGACTGAAATCGACATGCTTGATGATATAAATGATATTATGCTTATTTCAAAAATATTTGACACGCTCCTTAGGCGAAGTGATCTTTCTGAAGATGATGCAAATGAATTGGACCACAAGATGAAGCGGGAAATAATGGAGAAGCTTGAATGGAGATAGCGCTTGGATACAAGTATCCTGATATTTTCCATAGGAATGGTTCAAAAGGCCCACAAGCGGGAACTTCTGAAACCCCCGGCCATCAAGTGATATAAAAATGAGATTGTGCCTGCGAAAGGTGAGAATTTGCTGGATGAAGATCGTGCAATTACAAGGGGCCTCATGAGGCTTTCCGAAAGAAGCCTGGCACCCATTCTCGAAAACGAGCCAGACATTTACACGCTGGAAGATCTTAAGGTTATATTTTTGGAGTCGTGGCTATCGATTGATAAAAGACTCTGACGAAAACTATTTCCGTTTGTAATGCCAAAGCCCAAGATAGGAGAATGAGAATGACAGCGGATGTAGTCGGCCAAAGATACGATCCTGAGAAAAACCAGCTTCCATATGGCGGTGCAGTGGATATCAATGGCAATATAGTTTGGGCAGTATCCAAAGAGGAAGCTCTTGCAACCAGGGAACGAATCAAAAAAGCTTTCCATAAAAAATGAAACATGTAGCAGTTGATTCCGATATATTCTTCTATTCTGTTGGTCAGGATAAACGAGACAGAAATGTTCGTCTGGCCTCTAGTCTTCTGGAGCACATCGATAATCATCCGAATCTTGAACTCTGTGTTCCCTTTTCTGTTCTGGCTGAAACCATTTTCAAAACCATAACCTCTGAGAAGGAAATAAAAAATCCGCAGAGGCTGGAGCAGATCTCAGCTCTGATCGAGTTATGGCGAAAATTGGAGATCCGTTTTCTTCTGCCTAGCGATGAAGCAGCCGAAATTTGCTGGAATCTCGTTGAAGAATGCAAAGATCGAATGCAGCCTACAGATCGAACTCACCTGGGATACTCTTTGGCTTATGGCATGGACTTTCTCATTACAACCGATAAGATTCTTCGACACTATCAGGTTCCAGAAGGCTTTTGTCTTAAAATTATCTCGCTAAGAGAAGCTCGGGAAACAATAGGCCTCTGATTTATATTGATATCTCATTTTGTCTCTCTGCATAAACAGCATCCTTGGTCCGGCCCGCCCCACGAGAAGACGACACTGTAGCGCACGATCGAGGCCTCGGGCAGGCAAACGAGCCGGCGAAAATTGAGTCCATTCTCAAGCCCGTCTTTTGCCCTCAACAATTCCCGTCCAGGGATCGCTATCCTGCGAGAAAGCCCTGTACTCTCCAAGAGTCATGGTATCGTTCACAGCCATTTCGAGCCTGTAGAGGCTGACCGACCCGGAGGTTGTCACATCCAGGCTCAGATTGCCTGAGGCCATTGATCCTGAAGCCGAGGCCTTCAGTGTGTCTCCGCCGTCGTTTATGGTTCCTGTTCCAAATACGGAATTCTCTGAGGCGAAGAGCTTTAGAGCCAGTATTCTATTCTTGCTGTCCCTGAGCCTGAAAGACCAGTCTCCCACCATGCTTTCGGCTGAAATGCGGGGCGTTGTGCCTGCCAGAGAAAGCGATGTCGCCGCAGTCTCTGCCGAATTGGATGCAGAGCTCGATGCGGAGCTGGAAAGCTCAGCGGAATTGGGGGCTTCTGTGATCTCGCTCTCCCCTGGGCTCATGTTGCTTTCTGTCTGATATGCCAGCCCTGAGCCGGTCTCTACTGAGTCTACTGAGCTTCGAGCTTCCTGTGCAGTCGTGTTGCCTCCGGATAAATTGCCAATCTTGGAGAAGTCAATGCCGCTCTCCTCGCTCCACTGGTTTCTTGAAACCTGAGGATTCACCGGAAATCCGGCATAAAGAATATTCGAGTTTTTAATGCTCTGTTCTATGAGCTGATCGGCATTCAGCCCCAAACCCCCGTCCAGGACGGCGAAAGATTGAAAGGCATACAGCACCAGGATTGCAAGTGACATTACAATCAATGTAACAGGTCTCATAGTTGCTCAACCACATCTTCTATTTGGCAGTCTTACATCTTAAGACTTGTCTAGCCGTCTGCCCCCTGAAAAAAATGTCGTGAAAAGGTTGAAAAGGGATTAGAGCAATCTCTCCCGCGCGAAAAAAACAGATTTCATGCCCATGAAGATCATTCAGATATCCCCCTATTTTCCGCCCCACACGGGTGGAGTGGAGTATCATGTAAAGGAGCTTGCCGACGGATTGACCAAAAGAGGCCACCAGGTAATGGTTGCCTCCTCATGCGGCAGATGGACGGGCGAGCTTATCCGCATTCCGAGCATTGACCTGTTTTATACACCAATGCCTATCAGAATCCCCAGTCTTTTGGCTGACGTCCACCACAGCCATATTCCCAGCCCCCTCTTTGCCTTCATGCTCCGACATGAGTCTCCTCAGGTCGTCACATATCACAATGATGTGGTCGTCCCGGAGATGGTCAATGGTCATGCCATGCCACGTTCATTTGCCGCCACTTTGGAGAAGATCAATGAGAAGATGGTCCGACCTGTCCTGGATGAGGCAGAACTGGTGGTGGCCACAACCAAAAGCTATGCAGAGACCTCTCCGATTCTGCAAGACTACCCCGATAAGCTGAGGATAGTTCCCAATGCGGTAAACGTCTCACTTTACCCGAAGGATAGAGAGAAGAAGAACTATGTGCTCTATGCAGGCAGAATGGTCAGCTACAAAGGCATCGAGTCCCTGCTCTATGCCATGAAGGAAGTGCAAAAGAGGACTGATCTCGATCTGGTGCTGGTGGGTGACGGCGCTGATCGCAGTCGCCTGGAGCTGATGGCCGCACAGCTTCACCTGCGTGCAAAGTTTACAGGAAGATTGGAGCGAAGCATGTTTATAGACACAATCTCCCGTGCAGAGATGCTGGTCCTGCCCACTCAAAGCCGCCTGGAGGCATTCGGAATCGTTCTCCTGGAAGCCATGGCCTGCGAGACACCGGTCCTCGCCTTTGACACTCCCGGCGTAAACGAGGTGGCCATCAACGGCGGATGCGTCTATTCCAGCATTGATGAGCTGGCAGAACTCATCCAGGAGCTTCATGAGGACGAGCCAAAGAGGCGAATGATGGGACAGAGAGGCAGAAGGGCGGTGGAGGAGATCTACTCCTGGAAGAGCGCACTTGACCGCATGGAGTCTGTCTATCGTGAGGTCGCTTGAGGCAGAAGCATAATCATTGAAAATCAAAGAGAGGGTAATGAATTTTGCAGCAATCGAGGGTCTTGCTCAGGGCATGGCCGCGGAGACGGGAATTTGAACTTAAAATTTAAAAATGAAAACGCAAAGGCCGCGTTGCTTGCAACATTCATGAGCCTCGCATCAATCATAGTCATCCTGAAATTCACAGATACCAATGTAAGTTGGAAGATGATCTCAGAAGTCCAGGGCAAGTTCCTTGTCTTGGGCCTGGTCTTGCATATGCTCTCCTGGATCTTTTATGCAGTAAGGCTCAAGTTTCTCGCGTCTCTCGCCGGCCATGAGATTACCTTCCGCCTATCTCTCATATCCACCCTGGCATCCAATTTTCTCGCAGCTCTCACACCGTCCTCTGCAGGTGGAGAGCCCTTGAGGATCAAGATGCTGGCGGATGATGGCATGAGCTACGGCAGTGCTACTGCGGTCGCAGTAGGCGAGCGCCTCCTGGATAGCATCTTCTTTGTGGCTGCTTTAGCCATCTTCCTTATATTCTCCAACTTCTTGACTGGCTTCGGCCTGAAGATCGGCGCCTTTTTCGTGATCCTGCTCTTCCTGCTCCTGACGTTTCTCTGGCAGCTTGTCAGCCGCCCTGAAAGAATCTCCGGGTTCATTGCGTGGCTGAAGAAGAAGACCGGCAACAGGCCCATCGTCTACTCCATAGAAAAGGAGATCTGGCTCTTTCGCGATGCAGGGATTCAGCTTGCAAGAGAGGCCCTGCGCCGCACGCCGGCTATGGCCTTTCTAACTGCCCTGATCTGGATGTGCGACTTTTTGGTCCCCTCCGCCCTGCTGGTGGGCATGGGCGCGGACCCCAAATTCCTTTTATCCATAACGTCTCAGATCATCCTTGCGATAATTGCCATCTTGCCTCTAACGCCTGGGGGCAGCGGAGTGGCAGAGCTGTCCATGAGCTATCTCTACTCAATGTTTGTGCCTCCTTTGTTGCTGGGGCCTTTGGTCATCCTCTGGCGGGTCTCCACTTACTTCTCAAATATCGTGGTCGGAGCGGCCTTCGCCGGGGCATCGATAAACGTCATGATGAAAAAATAGACTGGCATTTCTGATTGAGCATCATCCTGGGGCTTCTAACCAGTAGCCACAAGCAAAATCAGCAGCACCGATACCCTGACGAGCACGCTGATGCTTGTGGATATTATCACGAGGGTCAGGCCAGTCTTCATGCCAAAGACCGATGTGTAATTCGGCAAAAGAGAACGCAACGAGTAGAATGGAAGCATGAAGAGGCTGCCGACCATCAGCACGATCAGGGCTTTTGTCTCAGTTATCCCTCCATTTTGGATGAGCGGGCCCAGCAGAGTGATGCCAGCTTTTGGGCTGGCCACGTAAACCGTCAGCGGGATCACAGTCTCCGGCGGGATTGAGAAGAAGTTGGCAAATGTGAGGACATCAAGCGATTGCAGAATGCCCTCCTCGCTCAAGTATAAAACCAGAAAGGTCATGACAAAGTAGAGCCCGGCAATTCTCAGAAACATTCGTCTCTGTCCTTTCAGAGATTTTATTGCAGCATCTTTATATCTTCCTGCTTTTGACAAATGCGCCGACGATTCTGTATCAGACGCAAGATCGCAGCCTGAGGGCATTTCCGGCAGAGATGAGGCCTCTTGGCAAGCAGGAACTGCCGAGCCGCGAGGAAGGTAAGTCCGGCCAAGGACTAGTACCAGTACTAGCTTTATCAGTCCTGTGGCAATTGATATGAAGGCATAGACCCCTCCTACAAATATGCCTAGAACTGGGATCACAAAGGCCAATTGATAGGTGAAAAGCTCTCGGAAATAGACTGGAACGCTGTTCATGATGGCGCTCAAAAATGCCTGGCGTTCGCTGAGGATTCCCTCATCTTTCATTCTGGCGATCATGGTATTGGCGGCCAGAGCCGAGCCCAGGCTCACGACAAATGTGGATGCTGATTCGGCAGGTAGATGCGATATCTTGATCAAAGGACGGGCCACATAAGAGATGCGTTGGAATGCATTCAGCTCTACAAGGAAGCCTGTAATGAAGAGCATGACAAAAACAGTTATCATGGTGGAGACGGTATCATGTAGCGACTGTTGGAGTATGTCTAGCATCATCATATCCTTTTATCCTAATTCTCGTGTCGGTATTTTATAATTTTCGGTTAACTCGTATTATTATATCGTCATAATACTTGAAATCTCTTATGAGAAAGGCAGCGAAGAGCAAGTTTATTACCCGGCAACTGCCAAAGATAGCATTAAATGAGATCTTTCTCGCCCCGCATGGCAGCCCGGGCTCTCTGGCAGATGAGAATCAGAAAGAGGCCGTTTGTGCTCTCTCACGGCATAAACGCTCGCTGTAACCTGAGCTGCCGCTTCTGTGAGTACTGGAGGCGACAGGGCCCGGAGATGAGCACACCGCAGATCCTGGCGATGCTGGATGAGGCCCGCGACTTCGGCATAGGCGTTTACAATGCCTGGACGGTTGAGCCGTTGCTGCGAGAGGACCTGCCGGAGATCTTGCGGCACGCCAAGTCCCTGGGCCTGACCACATCGCTCATAACCAACGGCCTCCTCCTGCGAAAGAGGGCTAAAGATCTCCAAGATCTCGACCTTCTCTCAGTATCAGTAGATGGCATCAAAAGCTACAAAGAGCTGCGGGGAATTGATTTAGAGCCGATCCTCGATGGCATCCGGGAGGCCAGGCGAGCCGGGCACGAGGTTCTCATGAACTGCGTGATATCCGGCAGGAATCTGAGGGAGCTGGATGACCTGGTGCATCTTGCAGAGTCTTTGGGATGCTGGATCTCTTTTGAGCCGATGCATGAGTCCTCAGGCATCGATGACCGCGTCTGGGGATCGCTGGCGATAAGAGATGTTTTCGCATACGAGATGGCTGTAGATCGGCTGATTGAGCTGAAAAAAAGCGGTGCGCCCATCATCAATTCTCTCTCATATCTGAAGATCATCAAGGATCTGGAGCCGAGGTTTAAGTGTCACGCATCTGATATCATCCTGCATGTAGGTTCAGATGGCACTATCGGCACCTGTCGGGTCCACCAGGAGGCGGTTGGCAATGTCGCCGACGGTCTCGCCAGGGCATGGGAGGCCTCGTTGGAGAAGAGGAGAAAGATCGTAGAGGAGTGCGAGAAGTGTTTATTCTTCGGATATGTGGAAAACAGCTTGCTCTACGAGTTTGTGCCCGAGGTCATGAGGCACTACGAGTGGATGTAGAGACTCGTGTGGATAATTGCCTTTTTTTTGAGATTCGATTTAACGATTGAAATCGAAAAATTTTTCCATATATTTGGTTTAAACGATCATTAAGGATAAACCAGTTTAAAAGCAAATATGTAATCATAATTTAGTTGAGATAGATTTATATCTACCGAATAAGACTTAAAAGAGGTGTCCAAATAGCATTTGAATAACCAATGCAATTCAAAACTATAAAAAAAGATGCAATAAGGATTCAAATGCTGAATACGTTGCATTGAATGTAAGGCGATTTAAAATGGCTGAAGAAAAATCGGATAAATCTGTTCAGACTCCGGATCAAGGTCTATATTATCCAACCCGTGATCTTGTTGAGAACTCCAATGTTATGGCCTGGATGAAGAAGATGGGCCTCAAGACAGAGGATGAGATGCGAAAATGGTGCTCTCTCAATTACGTCGCATTCTGGGATGAGATGGCCCGCACGTATGCAGACTGGTTTGAGCCCTACAAGCAGACGCTGGAGTGGAAGGCCCCCTTTGCCAAGTGGTTTATGGGTGGCAAGATCAATATTGCTTACAATGCCGTAGACAGACACGCCAAATCCTGGAGACGCAACAAGCTGGCCTACATCTTCGTTGGCGAGCCGGTGGGCGACGTCAAGAAGATCACCTACTACGAGCTCTCCCGCAAGGTCAACAGTCTCGCCAATGCCCTCAAGGCCCAGGGCATCAAGAAGGGCGATCGGGTCGGAATTTATCTGCCCATGATCCCGGAGCTGCCCGTCGCCATGCTCGCCTGCGCAAAGATCGGAGCCATTCATGTAGTGGTCTTCTCCGGATTCTCTGCGGTGGCCGTTCGTGACCGTCTGGAGGACTGCCAGCCCAAGATCCTCATCACCTGCGACGGCTCCTACCGCCGTGGCAAGCCAATCGCGACAAAGCCCCAGGCCGATGAGGCCATTGCCGGCCTGAAGTCCATCGAGAAGGTAGTAGTAGTCAAGAGAAACGGCCAGGAGACGCCCATGACACAGGGACGCGATGTCTGGTACGACGAGTTCGTTGCCGGCCAGTCGGGTTCCTGTGATTCACTGCCAATGGACTCAGCAGACCCGCTCTTCATCCTCTACACAGCAGGAGCCGCTGGAAAGCCACGTGGAATTGTGCACGCTCATGGTGGCATGTCTGTAGGTCCCGCGTTCACCACATCCTGGGTATTCGACATGAAGGACACAGATGTCTACTGGTGCACAGCAGACTGCGGATGGATCACTGGGCACTCCTACATAACCTACGGGCCACTGTGCCTTGGTGCGACAAGCATCATTTACGAGGGTTCGCCCGATTATCCGGACTTTGGCCGCTGGTTCCAGATCATCGAGGAGTACGGTGTCTCAGTGATCTACACAGCTCCTACAGCTATCCGAATGTTCATGAACGAAGGCCCATCCTGGCCTCAGAAGTACGATCTATCCACCGTCCGGCTCATGGGATCGGTAGGCGAGGCCATGAACCCAGACGCGTTCGTCTGGTGGCGGCGGTATGTAGGTGGCGGATTTGCTCCAATCATGGATACCTGGTTCCAGAGCGAGACTGGCTCACAGGTTATAGCTCCTCTGCCAATCACGCCCCTCAAGCCAGGATCGCCAAGCTTCCCTCTGCCCGGCTACAATGTGCAGGTTGTAGATGACAACGGCATAGCTGTCAAAGCAGGCAGCACAGGCAATATCATCATAACCGAGCCCTGGCCTTCGATGCTCCGAGAGGTCTACCAGGACCCGGCTAAGTACAACGAGACCTACTGGTCTGCTTTCCCAGGCAAATATCTGTCAGGAGACAAGGCTCGCGTCGACGCCGATGGCTACATCTGGGCACTGGGCAGAGGCGACGATGTCCTCAAGGTAGCAGGCCACAGAATATCTAATGCCGAGGTAGAGGCTTCAGCCGAGAAGCACCCATCTGTTGCCGCTGCTGCGGTAGTTGGCAAGCCCGACAAGGTCAAGGGAGAGAGCATTGTGGTGTTCGCAGTTCTCAAGCCCGAAGCAAAGCCTGATGCCAATCTGCAAAAGGACATCAAGAACTTCGTGCGAAAGACATTGGGTCCCATCGCCATTCCCTCAGATGTCATATTCGTCTCCGACATCCCCAAGAACAAGGCAGGCAAGCCGGTCCGGCCCCTGATCAAGGCTAAAGCGCTCGGAGAGGCATTGGGTGACATCTCTGCAGTCGTCAATCCCAAGGCTCTCGAGGAGATCAAGCCGTTGGCAAAGAAGTAGACGAAGCAGAAGTACTGGAAACCCAAAAAGGGCTGTGACAGCACAAGGATTCAAGCGAGGGCGGGCACCTCATGCTAAAAACTCCCTCGCAATCCTTGCTGTCTCTTCAGGATGACTGATCCAGAAGATATGCCCAGCCCCCTCAATCACCCTTATTTTTGCGTTGGGAATTCTTTCGGCAATTAGATAGCTATTTTGGGGCGGAATTAGAACATCACGGTTGCCTGTGATCACCAGGGTCTCTGCATCAATTGAATCCAAGCGATCATCAACATCGAACGTCCTGAAGGCCTCAAGCTGGGACTGGTAGGACTCAAGGGTTCCGGGATATGCCAGGTTGGCTGATATCTTATCCTCAACGATCTCCGGATGAGCTTTGATGAATTCAGGCGGGTAGCAGACCTCTGAGGTCCACAGGAGATAGTCATGAGCCGATAGGTCGGGCCTCGGAATAAAGTATCTCTCGATTTCAGGTGGCGGAAAGACTCGTCTCTTTCCTCCGGAGGTGGTGGCCCCAAGCACCAGCTTATTGACCCGGTCGGGATAGTCAAGGGCCACCTGCAAGGCGATCATGCCGCCCATGCTCCCGCCAAGGACGTGGGATCTATCTATCTTCAGAGCATCCATCAGTCCAACGGCATCCTCAGCCATCTGTTTTATGGTAAGGGATCCTGATGGCTGATCGCTCCTCCCGGCGCCTCGATTATCAAAGAGAATTACCTGATATTGCTCCGCCAGCCTCCTGGGCAATTTTTCTCCCCAATCAAGAGAGTGGCCCGCGAGACCCATGATCATGAAGAGCGGCTCACCCCGCCCGAGAATCTGATAGTACATCTTGATGTCGCCCACACTTACTCTGCCGGAAAGATCTGGTAGAAGGGCATTGCCCTGCGCAGGAGATGATAACAACGAAACATCATTCGAATTCATGAGCAAAGGTTGGCTGCCATACAATAAAAAATTTTTGATAAATGATGATCCAATCCATCCTTCCAGTCCATCGACTTGATCTATTGGCTTGATCCATTAACTTGATAACCATGAAAATCAGTGGACGTTTCAATAAATGTCACTTCTCCCCAGCGTCGTTCCCGAATTCGAAATTGCTGTGGTTATAAGGCACATAGTTTACAGAAGGAGGGCCACATTGCTCTCTGTAGCTGCTATAGCGCTAGCTGTAGCCATATCTCTTTTATTTGTGTCAATGCAGGACGGATTGAAGGATATGCTTTTTGATGTAATCGTCGAGGACCTTCCTCACGTCACGGTCTCGCCCAAAGATGGAGACGACTACATCTACCTCTACAAGAGCCTCATTGAGAAGATCTGGCTCATTCCGGGTGTGACTGTGGTCTCTCCTAGCATTTGGGCGGATGTGACATTCACCTACAAGGAAAACGTGGAAACCGTATCCCTGTCTGGTTCAGATCCCGATGATATCGAACAGATCTATCATGTAGAGAAAAATATAATTGCTGGCGATTTCTCGGCCATCAAAAGCGGCAAGAAGGTCGTCCTTGCCAACAAGCTCGCCGAAGACCTGAATGTCAAGGTGGGCCAGACCATCTACGCGAGCATTCCTGATGAAAAAGGAAGCAGCCTCATGGTCTCAGGAATATTCGAACTGCCGACGGGATGGCCTGAAAATGTTGCCTTTGTCTCACGCTCAACAGCCAGAGATCTGTTGGGCGAGGGCGATGTTATCTCAACAGTTAATATCAAGCTTAATGATATCTATTTAGCTGATGCAGCAGCAGCTAATCTGCAGGGATATGGATACAAGGCAGAAAGCTGGCAGACGCTTTACCCAGAAATCCTAGAGACGCTGGCCATTGAGGAATTTCAGAACCGGCTGATCATGCTATTGATATTGATAATTGCCGCTTTTGGAATCGGCAGCGTGATGTATATGCTTGTCAACGAGAAGACGAGCGAGATTGGAATGCTCATGGCAATGGGAGCGAGCGGAAGCAACATCAGAAACATATTTTTAATTGAGAGCGCGGTCTTGGGGATTATAGGCGGGCTGATCGGAGTATTGCTGGGGCTCTCGGTATCCCTTTATCTTAAGAGCCTGGAGATCAAGATGAACACTCCCGGAGGGCAGGAGATGACCTTGCCTATGGCGATCAATGCCAGCAGCTTCCTGGCTATAATGCTGGTGGCAGTAGTGTTGAGCATAATGGCCGGCTCCTATCCGGCCTGGAAGGCTTCCAGGCTCGATCCGGCCCTGGCCATTAACGAATGAGGAAATGAGGACAGAATAGAGATGTACGAGTTCACTGTAGCCAAGAGCCATATCCTGAGAAGCCCTAAGATGGCCCTCTTTACTGTAGCTGCAGTGACTCTGGCAGTATCGGTAATAGTCGTATTCATGGGATTGGTGGGAGGCTTCGAGGAGGAGATAATCTCGACTACGGTTGAGAACAATCCTCACATCTACGTCCAGCCCAAGCCGGATGAAAAGTACGTCTACCTCTACCGGACGGTCTCTTCTTACCTGAGTGGCTATCCTGGAGTTGAGGCTGTCTCGGCGAGGCTTATCGGGAAGGCCGGAGCCAGACACAAGGACGAGTTCCGAGGCGTTGACTTCATTGGTGTTGAGCCAGTTGATGAGGACAGGCTGATGAAGGTCCGGGAGGATGTTGTTGCCGGCGACTTTTTTGATCTGGAGAGGAGAAAGCTGTCTGCCTTCATGGGAACAAAGCTCGCCGAAGAGCTGGAGCTGAAGCTTGAAGACGACTTCACTTTAGCAAGGGGCAACAAATCTGTCAGATTGAAGGTGGCAGGCCTCTTTGAGACGGGATCGGCTCTGGACAAGTCCCAGATATATATTCCTTTGAGCACTGCTCAGGATCTGGTAGGAGAGGGTGATGTGGTCTCAGAGGTTGACGCCAGGATATCCGATATCTACCAGGCCCCATACATTGTAGCCGATCTGAGGACGCAATTCAGATATGAGTCTAAATCCTGGCAGGACAAAAATGCAGATATTTTTGAATTGATTCAGACCCAATCGATCTTCTCCTGGATATTTTATATCATGATATTCATCATAGCCGGCTTTGGCATAGCTAATACTATGATAATGATAATCAGCAGGAGGACAAAAGAGATCGGCATCCTCATGGCAATGGGAGCCACTCGCACGTCCATCCTTAAGATCTTCGTGATGGAGAGCCTCATACTGGCTCCGCCGGCTGCAACTCTTGGCATCATCCTGGCATTCCTGGCAGCCCGTCTGATCATGTCATACGACATCGAGCTTCCCTCAGAAGTCTACATGGTCTCAAGGATGAACATCGTCATGAATCCGGAATACTTTTTGTATGCAGTAGTATTCGCACTAATGGTCAACTTTGTGGCCGGGATCTATCCGGCTTGGAAGGCATCTCGAATGGACCCGGTAGAGGCGATCGGCAGCATTTGAGCGCCCTTTGGGCAGTACATCCAAAGAATTTTTTATAAAATTTGAAATTGTCTGGCAAGATTTGGGGTCCTCCGGGAGGTATGAAGCTCCTGGAGGAAGGTAGGAGGGACATCATATTGGATGGTCCCTATCTGGTTTCTAGGGGCATGATTAATAAACATTTTGGATAAGACTCATGCCTAGCGTTTCATCGCCAGCCTTTTATTGATGATGTTTTTTAGCGGCTGGACCTGGGCGCGCTTGGCGCTGATGGGCGCGATCCTGTCCGGCCACTGGGTCCAGGGTGGCATCATGCCGAGCCTCTCACAGATGAGATCAAGAGCTCCATCCACGTCCGCTTTGGCTATTCTGTCAATCTTATTCGCGGCCAATGCTAAATTCAGTCCCATGTCTCCTAAAAACTCCCAGAGCTCGATCTCCAGTGGAACCTCGCCTCTGCCCTCCCAGCGGTCAGCAATATCCAGGAAAGAGGCAGCGTCGATGACTTGAACCACCAGGAGGATCTCTTCTGCATGCTCCTCGAAGTATTTCACAATCAGGTCCTTGGTCTTCTCCTGGTAATCAGGAGAGGCCTTGAGCATAAAGCCGTACCCAGGCATATCCACATAAAATACATCTCCGACTCTTGTCTTGAAGGGGTACTGGGTGATTCCAGGGCGTTTTCCCACCCGGACCTTTGTCCCGGTAAGCTGCCAGAACAGAGTTGACTTTCCTACATTGGATCTGCCGATGAGAACGATCTCCATGACCATGAAGTAGTAGTGGAAGGGCAAGATTGAAAAGGATGTCTATACAAGTGTCAGGCCGATAATGGCAGAAACTGCAGAAACAGCACAAACCTCAGGGGAATCGAGAGATCTTAGAGATCTGAAAAATCCGAGGGCAGTCGCTCGGATGCTTCATGTGGCCACGACTTTGCCTGACCGGCAGGTCTTCATAGAGATGGATAGAGCACACTATACCACGGTGGATTATTATCGCATGGCCTGCCATCTGATATTTCGATGCCACAGGTGCGGGACATGCTGCACCACCGGCGATCCGATCAGGCTAAAGCCCGAGGATGCATCCGTCATAGCACGGCACCTCAAGATTCCACTGAACAAGGCCATCAAGAAGCTCACAATTCCTGATCCGGATAAGCCCGGAGCGCTGGACTTCAAGCACATCCTCCCGTGCAAGTTCTATGACAAGAAAGCTGGCGGCTGCAGGATCTATGCAGCACGTCCCTGGTCCTGCCGGATCTTTCCCTTTCTGGGAGTCTATGGATCAGAGGATCAGGTCGTCGTAAATGAGTCCTGCCCCGGATCTGTGGAGACGATGAAGATCCTCACCGAAGTACTGGAGGAGGTAAGATCCGATCAGAAGAATCATCCTCCGTATGATCCGGAAGAGGTTAGGCGAGCTAAGGAATTCCTGAGGCAGGCGTTGAGCCTTGTTTAGGATCTGGTCGTGTGTGTGATCTGAGCGGAACCTGATTCTGTGCTTCAAGTCCGGAAGGGACGAGGCGCCCCTCCGCCAGGTAATAAATATCTCCCTTTAAAGAGACTGAGTCGGAAGTTGCTGAGCCAAAGGGATTTTCGTGTGGCTAACATGTATCTATTAGTCTCATCATGCTCAACTATCCGCTAAGCTCATAAGGAGAGGCTGAGTATACTTAATGCAATTATTCGATCAGAATAGCAATGTTAAGGAGATGATCTAAATTGAGCGATAAACTGGCAGCTTGGAACGTCCAAGAATCAGACTTCCCTTTCACAGGCAACTCATACGATCAGATGAAGGCACTATTGAGGTATGCTGTTCTGGCACCGTCTGGGCCCAACACTCAGCCCTGGAAGTTCTCGATAAAGGATGATGAGATCTCATTGATAGCTGATCTCAGCCGCTCTTTGCCGTCTATTGATCCTACTGACAGGACTCTTTACATAAGTCATGGCTGCCTTCTCACAAATCTTCTCATAGCAGCCGAGCACTTTGGCTTCGGCTATGATGCGAAATGCCTGCCCGATGGCATTTCTGGGGTGAGGACTGCGGCAGTGAAATTGAACAGAAAAGCAGCAGATCACAGATTTCCGGACTTGTTCCCAGAGATAACAAGGCGTCATACAAACAGAAAGAGCTTCGAGAAGAGAGCTATCGATGAAGAAAAGCTTCAAAAGTTAAAGGATTGCGTCGATAAAAATGGATTCAAGCTGGATATCATAATAAGCGATGAAGGCAAGACGGAGATGGCAGATCTTCTGGCAAGGGCTCATAAGATCCAGCTAGGAAATAAAGCCTTCAGAAAAGAGCTGGCATCATGGGTAAGGCCAAACACCTCTGACGCCAAGGACGGGCTACCTGGCTATTCCTTCGGCTATTCGGATTTCGAGTCGTTCTTCGGGTCATTTATTTTTGGAGCCTTTGATATGTCTTCTTCCCGGGCCAGGATTGAAACCGCTTATATGAAATCTTCGCCTGCAGTAGCTGTGCTATCCACGGAAAGCGAAGACAAATTGACCTGGATCAAGGCAGGGGTGCTATTTGAGACTCTATTTCTGACGGCAACGCAGTTGGATGTCAGGTTTGACCTCTTCAGTCAGCCAACAGCAATCCCAGAATTGAGGCAGGAGATGGCCCGTATACTGAATGCGAAATATCCACAGATCCTCATACGCATGGGTTATGCAGAGCCAGCCAAACATACTCCCAGAAGGTCTGTCGAGGAGGTTCTGATCCTATAAAAGCATTAAACCTTCGTCGAACAAACCTCTCAACATGTGGAACTCCTTCCTCGTTAACATCTGCACAACTCCTAGGTATCGACCTCAGGAATTTGCAGGTGAGGAATTTTACTTTGCCGCTATTGAGGAATTTGAGATTGCCATTGACAATATCTCATTCCGCTCAAGGATTTTCCGTGGCCGATTTCACCAGTCCGTAAAGTGCCTCGTTCACAGGAACCTCGATGCCATTCTCCAAGGCCCTGCGAATGATGTAGCCGTTTATAGCCTCGATCTCTGTCTTCCTTCCCTTAAGGACATCCTGGAGCATGCTGGATGTATTGGCCGAGGTCTTAACGGCGACAGAATAGACCAAGTCCGTTACCTCTTTCTCTGTCCTCACTATGCCCTCGGCAGCGGCCACATTCACTGCCTCGGCTACCACGCCCTGTACTGTGCTTTTCAGGGCCGGCGAGAGGACTATGGAATTCTTCTGGCGGGTCAAAGCTGTGATGGGGTTGATTACAGCATTGACAAAGAGCTTGTTGTATTGATGCTCCCTGAAATTTTTCGCGAATTCTATCTCAAAGCCCTTCTCGGAAAACCTTTGCTCCAGGAAATTCCGATCAGCATCACTCGTTCTGTGTTCAAAGATGGTCTTTCCCATTCCCTTCAGCTCAACTCTGCCTTCTTCTGCAAACCGGACTCCCATTGATGTGATGCCCTCAAGCACACTGGACTTTGGCAGATCAAGCTGCATGAATACCTCACTGTTACCCATGCCGTTCATGAGCAGAATGAATCTGGCGCCCTTCAGCTTTTTTTCCAGCAGGCCTGACTGCTTCAACTCTCTGCAGGCGGCAGGGAGGGAGTGGGTCTTGACGCATACTACTACGATCTCAGGATGAAAATCGCAATTCGAGAGATCCTCCAGACTGGCAAAGCAGTGCCTGAATTTCAGGGTCTTTTTTCCTTCGGCAAGATCTATCGAATCGATCTGCAGGCCGTGCTCTTTGATAGCCTTCATGTGATCAACTCTTCCAAGAAGCGCCACGTTCTCAATCCGTCCGTCATCCTTTTCGGAGATCTCTCCCAGGATGTACCCCATGAATGAGCCAATGGCTCCCGCGCCGTAAATCAGAATATCTGCCATTTCCGTCCTTCCAATCGCTTCGGTTCATCGCTTCGCTTTTCCTGGTCCTTTCCTCTTTTGCCCATATAAAAAATCTTTTCAGAGCGTCAGGCTGATTACTCATCAAAGCTCACCAAAACCCAATCGGTTCTGGATTTCAACGGAGAGTTAGGTGAAGATGAAAGACACTCGTCTGCTCGAAGAGTTCAAGAAGATCTATCCTGAGAAGTTCGCATCGGAGGAGAGCATATTCTCCCATATCCATGCGGGTGATAGAATCTTTATCGGAACGGGCTGCGGCGAGCCCCAGTACCTCGTGGCCGCCCTGGTAAACTACGTCAAGAGCCACCCGAAAGCGTTCTTCGATGCCGAGCTGATCCATGTCTGGACTCTTGGTGTTGCTCCTTACACTGACGAGAAGCTTCAGGAGAACTTCAGGCTCGACTCGTTTTTTGTAGGCGACAGCACCAGGAATTCCGTCAACCGGGGAGGAGCTGACTACACTCCGGTCTTTCTCTCTTCAGTCCCAGACCTCTTCCGCTCTGAGCTGATACCTGTAGACGTAGCCCTGATTCAGACCTCTCTGCCTGACAAACACGGCTACCTGAGCCTGGGAATCAGCGTGGATGTGGTCGAGTCAGCAGTGGAGATGGCAGATCTGGTGGTGGCCCAGGTTAACATGAACATGCCCCGCACCCACGGTGACGGTTTCATAAATATAAAGGACATAAATTACATTCTGCCCCATGACGAGCCGCTTTTGGAGTACTCCGTCAAGGCTCCTAACGACATAGTCCAGAGGATTGGACGGTATGTAGCCAGCATCATCGAGGATAGCTCGACCATTCAGGTTGGCTATGGCCTGATTCCTGATGCAGTTGTCCCGAATCTGGTGGAAAAAAAGGATCTGGGAGTTCATACTGAACTTCTCAGCGACGGCATCGTCGATCTGATGAAAAAGGGAGTTGTCACCAATAAGAAGAAGACCCATAACCCAGGCAAGACCGTGGCCTCCTTCTGCATGGGGAGCGTTGACACCTACGATTTTCTGGACGAGAATCCCTCTGTGGAATTCAAGAGAATCGACTACACAAACCATCCTCTTATCATCTCAAGGCACCGGCTGATGACTGCCATCAACAGCGCTATGGAAATGGATTTGACAGGCCAGGCCACGGCTGAGTCTCTCGGAGGGACGTTCTACAGCGGCATCGGCGGCCAGGCAGATTTCATGCGAGGAGCTGTGCTGGCGCCTGGAGGAAAGACCATCCTGGCTTTACCCTCCACGGCCTTGAACGAGAGCGTCTCCCGCATAGTTCCAGTACTCCAGGAGGGAGCAGGAGTCACTATGAACCGGGGCGATGTTCGCTATGTGGTAACTGAGTACGGAATCGCTTATCTGCACGGCAAGAACATCAGGGAGAGGGCTATGGACCTCATCTCCATCGCCCATCCAAAGTTCCGGCCCTGGCTGATGGAGTCCGCCAAAAAGAGAGCTATCATCTATAAGGATCAGGTCTTCATTCCTGGGGAGAAGGGCATGTACCCAGAGGAGCTGGAGATCTACAGGACAACCAGCAAAGGACTTAATCTGCTATTGCGGCCTGCCAAGATCACAGACGAGTCGCTTTTAAAGGACTTTTTTTACGATCTGTCTGAGGATAGCCTCTACAAGCGTTTCTTCTCTGCCAGGAAAGATATGCCTCACAAGAGGCTGCAGGACTTCGTAGCTGTGGACTACAGTCGGAAGATGGAGATCCTAGCTACCATTGTCGAGAAGGAAAAGGAGACAATTATTGGCCTCGGCCAGTATGAGCTGAACTCGGACATGCACTCGGCAGAGGTTGCCCTGGTGGTAAAGGACCAATTTCAGGGCAGGGGCGTGGGCAAAGAGATTCTCTATTATTTGATTTACCTGGCGAGAAGGCAGGGCCTGCTCGGATTTACAGGAGAGGTGCTTGTAGCGAATCGGTCAATGGTCCGGCTTTTTGAGAAGATGGGATTTGACACTGAGAAGAGAGGTGAGGAGGGGGTTTATGAGATGCGGATGTGGTTTGGGCAAAGGGGAGAGAAGAGCATCAGAAGCGGTATTTAAAGAGCAGGAAACTATGTACAGAAACGAGAGACATGAACAAGGATCGGGAATGGGATGAGAAAGCTCATTGTAATCAGAATAGTGCATGCGCCTTCCGACATGGGATCAGCAAGCGCGGGCCTGGAAAAAGCGGGCAAATCGGCCCTGGGCGAAGCTCGCTGGCAGGAGAACCAGAAGAAGATTGAGAAATTCTGGCAGGAGCTGGAGACAGAGGTGGAGGGACTCGGCCTGGACAATGCGAAGCTGCATATCTACCAGGACGGTCTGCCCTGCGCCGGAGAGATCGGAGAGCGGATTGTACGGGAGACAGCTGCAAAAGGCAGCAGGAACTATCAGATAGTGCAAAAGCTCATGGACAGTGGGGCCAGGATTGAGGCTACCGAAAGCGTCGATCTTCTCAGACGGGAGTATGGATTTATCAAAGCCCTCCTGGAGGCCAAGACGGACTCTGAAAGGCGGGCTGCAGAGGAGCAGTACAACAGAGCCAAGGATAGCCTCTTGGTACAGAGGGACCAATTCATAGCGCAGGCCATTGATGCATCTCTAAAGGACGGCGAGACTGGGCTGCTATTCATCGGGGCCTCGCATAATGTGCTGCCAAAAATTGCCAGCGATATTGATGTCAAATGCCTGGACTGAAAGATTCAAATCTCAGACTGAGATGACCTCCGTCTCTGTCGTAGCCCTGGCGAGAGCTGCCTCGAACTCATCTCTTTCTGAAAGCGATATGCGCGCTCTGCCATCTGGATAGACCAGCTCCAGCTCCTGTCTCGTCTCATGAGACGTGGGAACCCTGAATACTCGAAGGCTTGCAAGAGGCGTCTCAAAGATGGCCTTTCCAGGGGTCTTGACCCAAAGGATGAGCCTCTGGTTGGTTACATTCCATATGCCGGGCACCCAGGATTTAGCAATGCCCTCATCCTGCCAAATATATCCGAAGGCCTTGTAGAGGACCTGCTCGCCTGGAATTAGAGGCAGGTGCGTCTCCTGGCTCGCGTACAGTTCTCGACTGCTCTTGTCCCAGTCTTCCATGATTCCGTATTCCAGCATGGTCTCCATGCTGGCCAGCGCAGCTCTGAGGTTTAGGCCGATGAGCGGGATTCCTGCTACGGTTATGATCAGATCCGCATTGATGATCGCTCCTTTATCGAGAAGTCGATCTAAAATTTCCACAAGACTGCTATCTCTTTCCGGATTCATGGCCCAATCCTCCTAAGCCTGCAATGGCAGATCTTGCTTCCAGTCAATCACGACAGCTCCCGGTAGTCGACAAAGCTGAATGGGGCCCAGGGGCCTGTAAACCGAACTCGAAATCCCTCCCGGCGGTTGATCTCATCAAGCGTCTCCCCCAGTTGCAGAACATTCTCATCTGCAACGAGACAGATGTAAGAGACCAAGAGCGTCATGCCTTTGTAGCCATCAGCCTTTCTTTTTTTGTCATCCATCTTCAGCTCGGCTGCCAGAGTTTTGATCTTTCCCAAAGTCTGGTTGGTCAGCTCAGCGGCTTTTTGGGATGCTAGGCTCTTGAGCCTGGCATCCAATTTTTTTTGCAGCAGATAGCCCATTCCTTTGCTCTCTTTTTCTATGCGGCTCTTCATGCCCTTCAGCTCAGGGTCATCTTCCAAGATTTTTCCAGCCAGATCATTGTAATTATAATATATCTGAATACCATATTCCGCCTTCCCCTCTACCTTTTCGATATTTTTATGCAGCACAAGATAATTCTTTTCCAGCCATCCGGCAATCGCAGAGTTGTCACCTTTCAATATAACATCAAATGAGAAGGGCAATACAGATTCGAACCTCTTCATGGCCTGGTCTATCACATAGCTATGCTCCAGGATCCATTCCTCTGCGCGTGTCCGGTCTTTAGTGTCGTAAGGCTCGGCAAGACTGGAGTGGACCACTGCTGCAATATCCTTGTAAGGTATTGTGAAGACCTCTTTTTTCTCAATTCCAATCTCGCCCAGATTCACTTCAATCGCGGTCTTGGCTACGGAGTACAAATATCTGGCCTCTTCTGCCATTCTCTAATGCTCCTTCTCTCCATTATCCAGCCATGTTTCCGGGTTTATGAACTTCTCCAAAAGCTCGTCAGCCGCTTCGTCCAGGCCGTCTCGAACCGAGAGCACAGCATCTTGTATATCGTTATCCTTTTTGATTTTTTCCAGAGACTCGGTCAGCTCGCATAGAGACTGTCCCAGCCTCTCCACCTCGGCATCCGAGAGGCTTCCTCCCTCAATTCTCCTTAAAGCCTGGCGCTCTAAAAGCTCCTGGATGATCTCGACAAGTGCCACTACCAACCCTAGAAGGCCGTTCTTCAGGTTTTTTTCATCCAGATTTATGGCCATTTGCCTTCCAAATTCAATTCAACTTGATCTGAAGTATTCCGTTCTTGTAGCTCTTCTCCCTGATATCCTTGACTGGATGAGGTAGATCTATTTTTTTGCTGAAGTTTCCTGCCGATATATGCAGCTCGGACCCTTCGAGGTTGATCTTCAGTTCCTCTTCCGAGACTCCGGGAAGCTCAGCTATGACGGTAATGCCATCTTTTCCTTCCAACACATCGACAATGGGCTCTCGAACGGGACCTTGAGCCGGCATACGAACGCTATCCACCTGTGGTGTCACCCTGCCCGACCCACGTCTGATCGGACGTGTGGAGACATGATAATCAACCACCGGCTTGCTTGACCAGCCAACATCGATTCTGTGCTTGATCTCGGCATCAGTGTCTGCAATCTTCTTTCTAAATTCCGGGCTGGATGCCTCCAGTGCCTTGATAATTCCTCCGAGTCCTGGAATGAACTGGCCCACTACGCTTTCCACCAGTCCCTCAACGTGAATGTTGCTCTCCACGTTTGTCTCAGGCCGACTGGTCTTCCTAGCCTTTGCAGCGCTCTCAAGTTCTGCGATCTTCTTTTCTAAAGCTGCAATTCTCTCATCATCATTTTTCTCTTTCTTTTCTGCGTCCTTTGTGTCCTCGGCCATAATGCCATCCCTCCCTCAAATTCATTCATACTTTTCCGGCTCAGGCCGGATCAAAGGCAGGCTATTAGGGTTTGACCAGCCGCAGATGGGACAGCCCTCATGCATGAGGCTCTCCTCGTCCCTGCGGTTGCCGCACTCCGGGCAGCAGGCTTTGGAGCGATCCAAGTTCTTCCAGCCTGGCGCGTTGAGATTGGTGCCAGCAGGAAGCTCCAGGCCGTATTTAGCTGCGGTCTCAAACGAGGCCAAGACAGCCCTGATCTTGATGCCAAGAAGCTCTGTGCCTGCTACAGATACAGCTATATCAGCATTGATCACCAGTCCCTTGTCAAGGATCCTCTCCACAACATCGGCAAGATTCTGGCTTCTTGTTGGCGCCAAAGAATTCATAATAATCTCCGTTTACCTTCGGTTGGCCATCTCTGCCCGGATCCTTCTTCTGTGTGCCAGTATCTTGGCTTTGTGCAGCAGCTTCTGCTTGCGCTGTGCAGCACTTACCTTTGCCTTTTGAGTATGCCATCTCTCTTTGATCATCTGATTGCTTCGGTTGGAGGCCTCGTACCAGTTTCTTTTGGTCTGCATAAGCGAAGGGCGAATCTCATCTCTGATCTTCCTCTTGTGAGCAGTCACCACGGCATGCTGCCGTCTCCTGTTGTCCAGGATTTTTTGGCTTAGAATGGGCATAATTTCATATCTCCTTTGGATTCATGCTGCGATTTTTGTCCCCAAATCCCATCTGCAATCTGATGCGATATTCAGCTCGAATGATCCCAGAATATGCGATAGACCCCGAAAACGGGCGAACCCTCTCATCGTTCTCCTCCATCTCTATCAAGATGCGGCGCAGCCTTTCCGGCATTTCAAGCTGACGATCATCCTCGTTTTCATTTTTTTTTGCCATGGTCATCCCAGGATGTCCATCTTTGAGCCGATATCCATCTCCATAACCTTCTGAGCCAGGTCCAGCTTATGCATCAGTTCCGAGTTCTTTTGCTCGTATTCCTGGCGATCAATCTCACCGAACTCGTAGAGCAGCCGAGTCTCTTTGATCTGATTCTTGATCTTATCTGGATTGTAATATCCTTTAAGGGCGAACTTATGGATCTGCTCCAGAGTCCAGATCATGTCAAGCCCTGGCAGGGATATCCCCAGGGAGCGCAGCAGAAGGTCATCAATGAAGAACATCTAACGAAAACCCCTTCTTTTTCCACCCAGAATATGGATATCAACAAAGTTGTAGGCTGGCCAGGGACCGGAGTACTGCACCATCAGGTTGTTGTATTTATCCTTCAAGAGCCCAACCTGATCTGAGAAGTTGTCAATACTTTTCCGGTTTACCAAGAATGCGTTGTTCATGACCAATCGATCTGAAAAGAGCTTCAGATTCTTGAAGTCTGCAGAGACCGCCTTGAGGCATTGCAGAAAATCGGAGCTGACCTCCTTACGCGTTGTGCTATTCATGTTCTCTTGATCTTTGGGAAGGAAGACCTTGATGCCCAGTTCAACCTTGCCCTCCACAACTTGCTCTGCCTTTTGCATAGCTTGGTAGCCGGCGCTCATGGCAATCTGCAGCAGCTTTTTGCTCTTAAATGCCATGCCATAGGCCACGGGGATTACGCTATGCTCTTGCATCACCTGTTCCACTACCTTCCGGTGGACCTCCACTTCCTGTTCATCCACAGCATAATCTCTGTAGGTCACATCGCTGACGACAGGGGCCATATCTCTGTAGTCCAGGGTATAGACCTCTTCATCATTAAAGCCGAGATTGCCGAAGCTCTCCCTCTCTTTGAGGTAAGGAATGACACAGTAAACATATTTCCCAAGAGATTCGGGGTTCTTTTTCTCAGCCCTAAGAATCCTCCTTGCCAAGGGGCTACACCTCTTCTTGGAGGATCTCCATGTCCGATCTTCTTCGCAGCATTATTCTCTTGTAGCTGAGAAGCTCACCATCCAGGTCAAACTTCATCTCGTATCTTCCCATGATGTCCTGGGTGTCGGGAACAGATCTCCTCTCCAACACTTCTACCTCTGCCGTCCAGATTTCCTCGTCCTTGTTGAGGCTTACTACGCTGTCGAGCTTCTTGCTCAACATGGTCTCTGCAGCTTGGTTGACTTTGCCAAGGATTTCATTGATTTTGGGCTTACCGGTCATGCGAGATCTCCTGTGAAACGCGGATAGTGAGCTCACCATTAATGGGAATTACTTCCACCATCCTTCCCTTTAGCTCTTTAATGCCCTCTTTCAATTTATATTTATCCATTTCTTTGGCTAATCCGTAGTAACGGAGAAATGCCGCTAGCTTATGTCTCCTGGCTTTAACAGCATCTCTGCCCAAGGCTTCTTCCTCAAATGTTCCATCCGGTTTGAGCGAAAAATAAAAAGTGGCTCCTATCTGCCTTCCATCCGGCATCCTGGCCTTGATGACCAGCGCATCGGTTTCGTTGAAGCCGAGCCCAGGTGGCTTCTTGTTAAATATGTCGCTTATTTTATGTATTTCGGCCTCTTCGACTACCGCAGTAATTGATTGCATATAGATCCTATGCAGAAAATTCCGCAGACTCCATAACCAGTTTTTTCTTCTCCTCCATGTCCCTGGGTGAACTGGTCTTGCTTGCTAGGACGTCTATGCACATTTGGCTAAAGTCTATTGCCAGATCATCTCCGGTAGATGAGGTCTGCCATCCTTTGGCAATCATTATGCAAGCTCTTGTGCCAGGTTTCTGCCCATCCGGCAGCTTGTCTCTTATTGATCTGACTACACTCACGATTCTTTCAGCCTTTTCCTTGGGGATTCCAGTGTGTTCCATCACGATCTTGACTTCAGTCTCGTAACCATAGTAGTCTGCATATATTCCTACCATACGATCGAGGAGCGCGTCTTGTGGCCTATGAATTCCAGCGTATTCAATTGAGTTGCTGGTGAGAATTGCCTTGAAATCAGGATGGACCTTTATGTATCTGTCCTCTCCGAATTTTGTCGGAAGTTCCAGGATTCCTTCCTCAAATACGGATAGGAGAACATTATTTGATGCTGGCTTTGTTCTGGAGAATTCGTTGTATATGAGGGTGTAGCCATATTTGCATGCCAGAGAAAGAGGATTGTCCACCCATTCGATCTTCATAGTGTCTTTGGTCTTGAATACATTGTGAACATAATTATCTCGAACGCTTTCACTCTGCATTTGAGAATAGCCACCTATCAGATCCGAAGTGGTTACGGACTCGTCTCCGTTAATCCAGACCACAGGTCTGCCCAAAACCTGGGCCACATGCACGGCCAAGCTAGTCTTGCCGCAGCCGGTAGGGCCAATCAGATGCACTGGGTAGCCAGATTTGAGCCAGAGAACCAGTCTCCTCTCCATCTCCTTCACCTCTGGGGTGCTGATGAAGTGATTGGACTCCGGTGTGAGGAAAGCTTCCTCGATAGCCTTGTGTCTGGCTTCTTCGGTTATTAGCTCATAGCTGCAATCCATGTTAGCAGGGGACTTGATGCTGACCTGAATGCTGGGATTGCTGCTGGCCTTAGAGTTATGAGCCTGCTCGATAGCTTTTTTTTCGGAAGAGGTCATGTGTACCGCTTCCCCTCTCACCTTTCTGGGATGTGTTTCAACGTACATGGATTAGCACCTTCATGGAGAATAAATAATAAAAAGTTCTACTAAGGTTTTCACCCATAGTAGAAGTCTTTGACATAATTTTTGAGATCCTGCTCTTGGTATCGATGGATCTCATTTTGGAAGGACATGGCTCTTCCCTGCATCTCTCTTGCGCCGGTATATAGCTTGGAGACGGCTTCACGATTTTCTTTGATCTGCGCATTCAGGTTACTCTGGCATTTTGCGAGACCATTTTGAAGATTTCTGCAGCCTTCATCTCGAATATTCTTTCCAGCTTTCTGGAACTCGCGCGCCATCTTTCCCTGAGCGACCATGATCTCATGAGTTCCGATGTGCATTCTGGAGACAGCCTCATGATTTTCTTTCATCTGGGCGTTAATTGACTGTTTGAACTGCAACTGGCCCTGATTGAATCTCTTCTGGCCGTCTTCAATCATCTTTCGAGCTTCAGAGTGCATATTTCTAGACAGTATGCTGCCTGCTGCCTGGAACTCTTTTACCGATTGATTCATCTCTCGGATGCCTTCATCTCGGATCTCCTTGCCCGCCCGCTTGAGGTCTGCAGATTTGTTGTTGATCGCATTGGCCTTGGCTAATACGCCCTTCTTGCCAAAGCTCTCCATCTTTGCAGGGCTCTTTATCTTTTCGATCAATGGAGCTTCTTTTGAACTTGTCTGCGGTTGGGATTTGGGTAGCTCTTTTTGCTTTTTCATAGCATCCAGAATGAAGTCTGCCAACTGGGACTTTGTTCCACCCAAATTCTCTATGCCATACTTCAGAGCCAGTTCTTCGAGTTCTCGTCGAGTGTGCTTGGTTACAAGCTCATCGAACGTCTCTGTCTTGGTGCCTGCTAGTTCTTCCATGGCTCTTCCTCCAAAAATAAATTAGGAGAATTCACCTAAGCGGGAACTGCAGGAGCGGCTCCGATAGCAGCCTGCTCAATCTTGGCCATCTCCTCAGAGTAGTGCAGGAATGTGTCTACTGAAGCCACGACCACTCTGGACTCGACGGTCAAAATCTCAATTCCCACCAAGCTAACCCTAGCCCAAACATCGACAACGATTCCCTTGTCGAGAATTCTGTCCAATACCTCAGCAAGACTTGACGCATCTGGTGTTGCGGTTACCATTTTTCTATCCCCACCTGTAATTATTTAATTTGCATTCTCAAGCTGGAACTGCAGGAGCGGCTCCAATAGCAGCCTGCTCGATCTTGGCCATCTCCTCAGAGTAGTGCAGGAATGTGTCTACCGAAGCCACGACCACTCTGGACTCAACGGTCAGAATCTCAATTCCCACCAGGCTAACCCTGGCCCAAACATCGACAACGATTCCCTTGTCGAGGATTCTGTCCAGAACCTCGGCAAGACTTGATGCATCCGGTGTAGCGGTTACCATTTTCCTCTCCTCCTTTTCTAATCAGATCTACAATCTAAGCTGCAACTTTGGGGGTTGCACCGATAGCGGCCTGCTCGATCTTGGCCATCTCTTCAGAGTAGTGCAGGAATGTGTCTACCGAAGCCACAACCACTCTGGACTCAACGGTCAGAATCTCAATTCCCACCAGGCTAACCCTGGCCCAAACATCGACAACGATTCCCTTGTCGAGAATTCTGTCCAGAACCTCGGCAAGACTTGATGCGTCTGGTGTAGCGGTTACCATTGTCTCTTAACTCCATCAATTTTAAGCGGGCACCTTTGGTGCTGCTCCGATAGCAGCCTGCTCGATCTTGGCCATCTCCTCAGAGTAGTGCAGGAATGTGTCTACCGAAGCCACAACCACTCTGGACTCGACGGTCAAAATCTCAATTCCCACCAGGCTAACCCTGGCCCAAACATCGACAACGATTCCCTTGTCGAGGATTCTGTCCAAAACCTCGGCAAGACTTGATGCGTCTGGCGTTGCGGTTACCATTTTTCTTTTCCTCCAGTCTCATTTATCCTGAGCAATCTCAAGGATTATAATCAGTTGATGTTGATGATCTCAGCTAATATTTTAATATTTTTTTGATAGTTAGTTTTTCTGATTAGTATTATTTAAACCTTTTAATCATATTTCTTTCTTCCTGATTTCAAGGACCCAATAGATGGTAATTTGAGAGAGGCCATTCCCAAATCACCATCTGATTTTTTTTGTCTGACATGCTTATTTGGTTGAGCTACAGTACGAAGTGCTGCCTGAGTCATTCGCACAATTCTATAGAGCACTGTTAGGCCTAAATAGTCTTTCATTTTTCGAATTTATTTCCAATGTTTGTTCCAAATATGTTCTGGTAATTGTTCTAAAAATGTTTCGAAACTTGAGAGTTGACAAATTTTATACATAGAAAATGAAAGAATAACTATCAGTAACGGTGGCTTGAAACGTCAATATCTGTTGAAACTCTGAGGAGATTATGAAGCTACTAATAATTGATGATGCTCCGGAAATGCTTAGAGCATTTAGGGACATATTAGAAGCCTACGGATGCGAGGTTTACGAAGCAGAAAATGGCCAAGAAGGTCTGGTCAGATATTTGGAGGTTAAACCGGATATCGTTTTAATGGATATACTCATGCCAAAGCTTGACGGAATCAGCGCCACCAAAAAGATATTGGAGATTGATCCATCCGCGAAGATAATTGTCATCTCTGCGGTGGGAAAGAGCGGATTGGATAATGAATGCCTTCTTGCCGGAGCCAAGAAGTTTATTGTAAAGCCTTTCAAGATAAAGGAACTCTTAAGCTCGATAAATTCGCTGGTATTAGAATGAAAGGAATCGAATCGGTAAGGGGGTATCAGGAAGAGATCATAGAGGCTATTCCAAGCACTATTATTGTTGTTAACAGGAGCCTGGAGGTACTCTATGCCAATCGAAATTACTATGCCAAATCATTCCCTAAGAGGGAGAGAGATGTCGCGGGAGAGAGACTATCCAGGATAATACCATCCATGCTAATTGAAAAGACGGGGATAATCGATAAAATTCGTGAGGTCTTCTTTACAGGAGTCCCGTTTGATGGAGATCAGATTCGATATCCTGGGGGCATGTTCTACTTTTATAAAATCTATCCATTAAAGGAGGATGAAGAGAGCATAAGCAAGGTTGTGATTTTCATGGAGAATATCACCGAGCTGACCCGTCTTGAGGAGGAATTGAGGGATTCTTATGTCAAGCTGGAGAATGCTTATGAGGAATTGAAAGAGAACGACCGGATAAAATCCGAGTTCATTTCGACGGCTTCTCATGAGCTGAGAACCCCAATTACAGTGATAAACAGCTACATTGAGATGTTTGAGGAGGGAATACTAGGAGAGCTTTCTGCAATTCAACGAGAGAAGATTGACATCATAAGCTCGCAGATAGAGCATATGATCCGCTTGGTCGAGGATATGCTCGATACATCAAGATTGGAGTCACGAGCTCTTCCGATTACCAAGGCCCCCATTAGAGTAGAAGATATTGCCAGAAAGGCTTTAGATGATCTGTCAAGGCTTGCAGGATTAAAAGAGCAGACAGTATCACTTGCCATTGAAGGCTCGATCTCTGAGATAGATGGAGACGACAGAAGAATCAAACAGGTCTTTAATAACCTTCTTACAAATGCAATCAAATATACCCCTGACAAAGGAAAGATACAGGTAATAATAAATTATGATTCTGAGGATGTTCGAGTATCAATAATCGACAATGGTATTGGAATCGCCAAGAAGGATCAGATCAGAATTTTTGAAAAGTTTTATACGGGAAACGGCAGCTCGCTGACCAAGGAGTCCGGTCGTATGGGTCTAGGCCTTGCTATTGCGAAAGGCATAATCGAGGCTCATAATGGTCGAATCTGGGTAACGAGTGAGGTTGGATGTGGGAGCACATTCGTATTTACTCTTCCAATAAATCATGATAATTGATATTCTCCGAAAGCTTAGGATTCGGCCCGCAGTCGTCCCGGCAACTGAGCCACTAAACAGCAGAATTGGTCGCGATCTGGCAAAAGGCTCAAGCTATTTGATCAAGGAGCCCAAGGCAGAATTCAGCTTCGATCTCTTTGAATCTTTGGTGAAAGGGAGATGCAGCAACTGCGAATACTCGGATTCATTTCCTTGCGAGAGCATAGGTTGTGAGAGATGTAAAATTTCATGTTCATGCAAAGGATGCAAGCATTTTCGAGCACAAGGATTGTGCTTTACGATGTATTCGCCTCAGGAGATCAGGCTTAAGTACGCTCTTCAAACTACTCCGATCTTCTGGGTAAGCAAACACGGCTCCCAGAGCATCAATCCCATCGATCTGGAAGTGATTGCGGATATAACTACAAAATTTCTAAAACAGAGCAAGAATCCTGTAGTGCTCCTTGATGGAATAGAGCACTTGATATTCGAAAACGGCCCCGCACCAGTATTAAGGCTTTTAAGAGATATTGAAGAATGGGTAATCCTTCAAAAGGCCATTTTAATTCTTCCTGTGAACCCTGTGGCCATAGAACAAAAGGAGTTGGCATTAATAGAGCGAAACATGGATGAGCTGGACACAGATATCATATAAAGGCGCTTTTCTTCTTCGCGCATAGCGCGTTCTCGTTAATTATCCCCTGTTCCATCTATTTTGTTTTATTTCGTATGTCCTCTTCATCTTATTTTCCTTTGGCTTGTTGCTCCAGGAGTCTCTTTTGATGCAACTGCTTGTGATATATTGGCATATTATCAAGACTTATTTATGGTGTTGTTGCGATAGCGTGGATGAAAGAATTCATATAGTAAGGAATTAAGTGTAATTCGGAGGGAAGATTTTTATCCATGAAAAAGTCATTTGAGGATAATCCTGAGCCCTGCGATTCTCATGATGAGAATTGCAAAAAAATTATCGAGAGAATTGTCAGGTCAAATAGAGATGTCTTCATAATGCATTCTCTTCTGGATAAACCGATGTGCGGCTATGACCTCATAAAAGAGATCTTCTCTAGGTGCGATGTCTTTCTGAGTCAGGGAACTGTTTATCCCATTTTATATTCGCTAGAGGAAGAAGGATTTCTTCAGGCTGAATACAGCAAAGGGGACATGAGATCCAAAATGTACAGTCTTACTCCTCGAGGCCGGGAAATTGCCGAAACTGATATTGAGAATTTCATGAAAGCTATTAAAATATTATCCGAATTGATTATGAGATGAGTTCGATGATTATGAACACCATCAATGGCCTGGATAAACTTCTTTTTGTCGAAATACCGGAGGGATCAGTCATCCTCGTGACAGGCGCGGAGGGAACTTTAAAGTCCGGCCTTGTCTTTAGCATGATATCCAATCACGTGGCAGCGAATAATGAGCACTGCCTGTATGTTACTTTAGAGCAGAGCAAGGAGAGCCACCTTCGAAATATGCTCAGTCTGGGAATAAAAAAAAATCCGAGCTTACATATATTCGATTATCAAGATATGCGGAGAGAATGGTGGGATGGCGAATTGGACCTTATTGCGGTAACTGAAGATGTCATACGGTCCTACAAGGAAAGATATGATAACCTGACGCTGTTTGCGCTTGATTCTCTCAATGCTCTCTATTCTATCACAGAGCCCGATAATATCAGAAGCAAGGTTTATCACTTCTTTTCGTATTTAAGGGAAGAAGGTCTCACCTCATTTATCATCATGGAATCAAATCAATCGAGGATGGCAGGACAGCTCTCTCAATTCCATCAAACCGAGCATTTCCTCTCTGACGGAATAATCGAGCTTGGCATGATTGAGGGAAAGGGCGGAGTAAAAAGATATATTCAAATCCTGAAGATGAGGGCAGCTAAACATGCCATGGAGAAACATCAGATAACTGTGGACGAGAATGGGATCAGCATTCTCGGTCCAATTTATTAGATCTGAGTTTGCCCTACTGCTCCTTTTTGCGGGATTCTCGAGGAACCAGATAGTGGACCCTAACTCGAGATTTTTTGAGCTGAAGCTCAGATGCATTTTTCTTATTGTACCATGCTTTTACGAATAGAGGCTCGATTTCTATGGCTCTATTGTAGCATTCAATAGCTTCTTTATACTTTCCTAATTTATAAAGTATGTTTCCCTTGATGTTAAATGCGAGAGCGTTCTTGGAATTCAGGCTAATTGACCTCTCACAGCACCTCATGCTGGCATCATAGTTTCCTTGGAAGTAGAGGATGTCTGCTTTAGCGGACCATGCTTCCCAATTCTTCGGATCGGACTCCAGTTCCCGTTCAACTACCATTATAGCGCCATCGAGCCCTTCTGTCGATAATAAGCGCAAAGCCTTTTTAAATGCGTCATTGCCAGCTCCGCTATTGCCTACTCCGCTGCTATTTGGTATTGCCATCACGTGACATGACTCCATATTGATTTTAGAGAACGAACCCGTTGATGCATATTACGTATTGTAGTTCTCAAGGATATTAATAGACGATTTAACGCACTCCATGTGTACAGGCTCATTTAAAGACCTCTCCTGCTTCCTTATACCAGAGCAACAGGTCGAGATGCCCCATGGGAATCATAGCTTGCCTGGAGAATTGCTTCATATTTCTTTCGATCTCCAGGTACAGCCTTTTCGATAGAGTGCTGGGTGGCTCCTTTATTACGCCCAAAAGGGCCAGGTTCTTGAGAATATGACGATCTAAGATGGCCAGACTCTCGCCAAGACCAATGTTTCTCAAGAAATGGCTGGCTTCCTTGTGTCCCATTCCTTTGATGTTTTCTACCAGCCATTCCCTTGCCGCTGCCGGATCAGCAAATCCTGCAAGGCTTCTTCTCAGAGATCCGGAGGGAAATTTCTCCCTTGCGAGGCATATGTACTCTGCTTTTCGCTGGTTGAACCTGACCCCCACCAGCTCTTCGGATATCTGGGCTGGCCCGGCCTCATTTATCATGCATTTTCTCTCCAGCCGCTCTACCGCCCGCCAGCAGGTCTTGGCCTTGGACTGGGGGGTTAGAAGGCAGAAGACCAGCTCTCTGAATAGCTCTTCATCGCTGGCCGTCTCCCAGATGCGCGAGAAGTCCTGAAGCCTTGCTTCAATTTTCGGCTTGATGAGGATATAGATCTGCATCAGATCCTCGATAGTAAGCTTTGCGCTCTCTTGGGGTAGGTCCATCTGGCCTTTCTGGATATCAGGATGTATTAAATCTTTTTTGCCACCTCAATATTTCCTATAGATGAACACGATGAATCATGAAGCCTTTGTTACTTTGGTCTTTGCAGTAACTAGAATGCGATTAATTGCCTCAAAAAGGACAAATTATCAAATATGGATTTACAGGCAGAACGATCATAAGTAGGACAAGACAGATAGCTTCATTAGCATTCCCGATTCCAGTAGCTAATATGAATAGAGATGCCTCTCGCCCTCACGCCTCATCTGACGAAAGGTTTCATCTGGTCTCCGCCTTTTCCCCAACGGGCTCGCAGCCAGAGGCCATTGGAAGGCTGATATCTGGATTAGAGACCAAAACAGAGCAGACCCGAAGCTTCCATACTCTTCTCGGCGTGACTGGATCTGGCAAGACCTATACCGTGGCCAACGTCATAGAAAAGCTGCAAAAGCCCACGTTGGTCATAGCCCATAACAAGACTCTTGCCGCTCAGCTCTACAATGAGTTCAAGGAGTTCTTTCCTGAGAATCGAGTAGAGTACTTCGTCTCCTACTATGACTATTACCAGCCTGAGTCCTACATCCCGTCAAAGGACCAGTATATAGAGAAGGACTCTCTCATCAATCCCAAGATCGAGATGATGAGGCTCGCTGCAACTGCTTCATTGCTCTCTCGAAGGGATGTGATCGTCGTGGCCTCTGTCTCATGCATCTATGGTCTCGGCAACCCTGAGAATTTCCAGAAGATGGGTTTTGAGCTGAATGTGGGGGACAAGGTCAGCAGAAAAGAGATTCTGGGAAGGCTTGTGGACATTCTCTTCGAGAGAAATGACATTGACCTCTCACCGGGCCGTTTCAGGGCCAAGGGAGACACCATCGATCTGGTTCCGGGCTACTTCAACAACATAATCCGAGTTGAGATGTTTGGCGACGAGATAGACCGGATCTGCGAGATTGATCGTCAGACTGGCAGGGTTCTTGAGGAGATGAGCTATTTCTTCGTTTATCCGGCCAGGCATTATGTGATACCTGAAGAGGAGCAGAAGGCAGCCATAGATTCCATTCTGGAAGAGCTTGAGGAGCGACTGCCGGAGCTGGGGATGATCGAGGCTCACAGGCTCCGCCAGCGTACGATGCACGACATGGAGATGATTACGGAGACCGGAAGCTGCAAAGGAATCGAGAACTACTCTCGACATTTCGATAGGCGTAGTGCAGGCGAAGCCCCCTACTGTCTGATCGATTACTTCCCGCAGGATTTCCTGCTGGTGATCGATGAGAGCCATCAGACTCTGCCTCAGATTCGTGGGATGTACAACGGAGACCGATCTCGAAAGAAAAGCCTCGTGGACTACGGATTCCGGCTGCCCAGCGCCTACGATAACAGGCCTCTCCGGTTCGAGGAGTTCGAGAGGCACATGGGGGATGTGATCTTCGTCTCAGCCACGCCTGGAGAGTATGAGATCGAGCATTCGGCTCAGGTGGTGGAGCAGATCATCCGGCCCACTGGTCTATTGGACCCGCTGGTTGAGATCCGACCGGTCAATGGTCAGGTGAGAGATGTCATGGCAGAGATCGCAAAGGTTGTCCGCGCAGGCGATCGGGCTCTCGTGACGACACTCACCAAGCGTCTGGCTGAGGAGCTGACCGACTTTTTGGCCAGCAATGACATCCGAGCCCGTTACCTGCACTCCGACATAGACACCCTTGAGAGAACAGAGATCATTCGCGAGCTGCGGCTTGGGAAGTTCGATGTTCTGGTGGGAATCAACCTTCTGCGGGAGGGGCTGGATATTCCTGAGGTTGGTTTTATCGGGATTCTTGATGCAGACAAAGAGGGCTTTTTGAGAGACGAGAAGAGCCTCATCCAGACCATAGGCCGAGCCTCTCGAAATGCGAACTCACGCGTCGTTCTTTATGCTGATCGCATGACCGGCTCCATCCGGGCGGCGGTTGAGAAGACCGAGCAGCGCAGGGCTCTGCAGAAGGCCTACAACGAGGAGCACGGCATAGTGCCAATGACCATCAAAAAGCCGATTCGTGAGAAGGTCGTTGAGATCACAGACACGAGGCATATTCCCAAATCGGACCTGCCAAATGTGATCATCGAGCTTGAGGCTGAGATGAGGGCTGCTGCCGAGCGGCTGGAGTTTGAAAGGGCAATAGAGCTGCGAGATATGGCGAGGAAGCTGGAGCAGCAGATGAAAGCGGTTTGAGCGAGGCCGGGCACTGCAAAGAGGGATGCTCATAGTAGCCTGAGGTTTGGCATTGAAAAAAGCGAAGCGCCGATATTATCAAGAGAACTACTGGGAAAAAAGAAGCAAGAGGCTTCCGAGTGCGATGTTGACAGCTCATCCTTGACGGAAGAGGGCACCGAGGACAGAGTGGCAGCGATTGTTGATGCGCTTTGTCACTTGAAAGATCGTAGCATAAAACGCATTCAAAGAAAGAGAACCGCAAAGACGCACGAGTTTAAGCGACTGCCAAAATGGTTATCGAATGGGAGTGGATAGGCAACTTTTTTTGTGTGAGGTTTTACATGAGAAATCATGGGGATTAGTCCTGCTTCGGTCCTAAATTTGTCCAGTATTTCTGCCTCTCGCCTGGCCTCCATTCTTGGATAAGTCCTTGCCAGATAGAGATGAGTGGTTAATGGATGTGATCTTTCCATTATAACGTAGGGGTAGAGAAAACCCCCGGTCTTCTAGGCCGGGGAGCAGTCACCACCACCTGATTTCCTAAACTCGAAGCTAGGACGGACATCTTTCCTAATTACAGCGACGCGGCCAGAGGCGATCTGCCTTCGGAGGAAATCGGGCCTCACCCCTTCTGTTTTGGCCACTTCGTCGATAACTGTGACATCTTCACCAGCAATTGCAGCCGTTAAAAGGTTCTTGTTCAATTTCCAGACCTATGCTTCTTGAAATCCTCTCATATTCTTCAGCGATTTTATTTTGGCAGCTAACGCCTCAGATCTATATTATCTTTTATTATTTTTAAGGCACAATAATCTCCACACATGGTACATACATGGCTGTCCGATGGTGCTCTCTCGTTCCTGATCTGCTTGGCAGTCTCGGAATCAATGGCGAGCTGGAACTGTCTCTCCCAAAGCATATCTCGCCTTGCCCTCCCCATCTCCAGGTCCTGATCGCGGGCGCTATTCTTGATCATGTCGCCGACGTGAGCTGCTATCCTGGCAGTGATAACTCCTTGCTTGACGTCCTCAATATTAGGTAGTGCCAGATGCTCGGCAGGCGTGACATAACAGATGAAGTCTGCACCATAGGCACTTGAAAGGCTCGCACCTATAGCCGCAACTATGTGGTCTTGACCGGGAGCTATATCTGTGACCAACGGGCCGAGCATATAGAAAGGCCGCTCGTTGGTCATCCTCTTCATGACCTTAACGTTTGCTTCTATCTCGTCTATGGGTATATGCCCAGGACCCTCTACTATGGTCTGGACCCCTGCGGCCTGGGCTCTATCAGCAAGCTCCGCATTTATTATCAACTCTTGGATCTGGGCTCGATCAGTCGAGTCGTGGACTGCTCCGGCTCGCAGGCCGTTGCCCAGGCTCAGAGTCACCTCATGCTCTTTAAGGATCTCCAGGAGATAGTCGAATTCGCTGTAAAGGGGATTCTCTTTTTCGTTATGAAGCATCCAGCCGATCATGAAGGCTCCACCCCGACTGCAGACGCCGCCGAACCTTCCACCTTGGCGTTTAAGCCTTTCTATGCAGGTGTTGTTAATCCCTGTATGGATGGCCATGAAGTTCGTGCCAAGTTTTGCCTGTTCTTCCGTGACCCTGAAAAGATCATCCTCTGGCATGTCCACCCCTGCGCCGTATTTTCTTATGGCCTCAATGAACGCCTGGTACAGAGGGACGCTTCCAACGCTTAAAGAAGTTGCCTCTATAACTTGCTTGCGGATTTCTCTGAAGTCTCCTCCCGTCGATAGCTCCATCAGAGTATCGGCCCCAGTCTGTTCTGCTATGCGAGCTTTTTTCACCTCTATCTCAATGTCTACGATATCGCTGCTCGTTCCGATAGAAGCGTTCACCTTGGTCCGGAGGCCTTTGCCGATGCCGACTGGCTTCGTGTACCTGTAAGGGCTCAGTGGAATGACAATATTACCGCTGGCGATGCCCCTGCAGATAAACTCAGGAGAAACTCCTTCGTCTTCTGCTACGGTCCTCATCTCTTCTGTTATCTTCCTCGCCATAGCCTCATCAATGATCCCCAAAATCAATCACCAAAGTCGCATACTATGATATATTATTTAAAGTTTTTTAAAAAATTAAATTTACCAATAGAAAAGTTAACTTGATTTAACTTGTAGGATTGCGAAGCACGAAGCAGATAGTCCCCATCCTTTAGAGTGATCTCGCTAACTCCGCAAAGTTTTCGGGAGTTGCGACGCAGTCGCAACGGATGAAAGCGGAGTCCTTTGCCATGATTGCTTTCACGCTGCTCTCAACTCTCTTAAAGAGAAAGGCCATAATAATGGTATGCATCGCAGCATCAATGATGCATCCTGGCCTAAATTCATATTTATGCTTTCGTACAAGGCTCAAAGTGCCGGGTCGAAAGCTGATAAAAGTAGATCCCAGAAATACCACTCAACGGTGTTCTTCTTGTACAATGCTTCCGGGAACATACTCACCACAGGGATGGAACAGCCATAGCGCCCATAGAACCAAAACCGCTACATCACATATCCGTGATGCAAGTTTTGGCGATGACGCGGGAAGCTGCGCCCTTCGGAGGGCGGCAGTTCACTTCTCTAATTTATTGAACAGAGCTATTGGAATATGCGTGTTTCGTTTTTTCCATCATTTGATGCCAGATATCAAAAATCTCTCTCCGCAATGGCCGTTCTTCAAATAATCCAGATTAGTCAGAAGCCTCCTATTGAGCGCATTTATAATCTCTATCTGACCAAATCCAAGGCTTTTAAACATATCAGCATCAGCTTCTGGCCTCTTCGATTTGCTGGACCACAAATTGTCCATGATGTCATTGTTCAAATCATGAGATTTTGGCACCCTTCTTTCCGTAATCATCACAATGGGCACTGATAATTTCTGGAGAAGCTTCTTGGTTAAGGGCTTATCCTTGCCGCCCCTGTACCATGTCCCATCGACCACAACTAATCGACCACCAGGCTTGAGCACTCTTCTCCATTCAGCCATGGCCTTCTTCGGATCAGGCAAAGTCCACAGGACATATCTGTTCACTACCGCATCAAATGATTCGCTATCAAAAGGCAGCCTTTCCCCGTCGCCCTGGACTAATTCCAATGAATTATGCAATGCCTTCGAATTTGCCATAGCCATCTTTAGCATACTTTCGGAAACATCAACTCCCGTAACATCGTGACCCAGATCTGAAAGAAGATTGGCCACGATTCCAGGGCCTGTTCCTACATCCAATATCTTGAGCTTCCCACAACCCAAGGCTTGGACGAAGATCTTCTGCCATGCCACTCTATCTCTTTCAGAATAGATCACCTGTCGAACATTTTTGTCGTATTCCGTAGCTCGTCCATTCCAATGAGTCTTTATTTCTTCTTTCATAAGCCATCAACCCTAAAAAATTGCATTGAAGGCGCATCTTGCCTTCAATACTGCATTAGACATCATCCTTAATTATCTGCTTGCCATTTATCATAGCTAGGATATACGAATGTGCCGTTTTTCTTTACATCGAAGTCTATATGGCAGAACGTATCCACATATTCCTGATGAATTGCCTCAGGATCTATGTCCTTGAAGAGATCCGGATAAAATAGCTTGGCCAGGTAAGCAGTGCCTATGATGTTATTTCCTGCACCGCTGAGAATCCAGAAGCTCATGCAGTACACATTGTCATCCTTGATGGCATCGATGTTTGACAGCTCAGTGCGGTTCGTGACCTGCTCATGGAATGCTGCCATTTTTGAAGGATCATCGATGTCATAGCCGCTGTCCCAGCTTCCAACTCCCTTGAATATGTATTTTGGATTCTCTCTGATCACAAATTCAGGCTCTATATCAAGCATGGAGCCATATTTTGGATCTTCTGGGCCGATCTGCTGGTCGAGGATGTTCTTTCCTCCGGCCATCACTAAAACCTGACCGAGATTGCTACCTGAAGCATAGCAGTAGTAAGGCGTATACTCAAAGAAGGCTGTAGGTTTTTCGTCATCGGGAATGGATGCAATTCTGCTCTTGAACAATTCATAATATTTGGTGTACCAATCTATAAAGGTCTCAGCTTCTTGTTCTCGATCCAATATATAGCCATAGGTCCTAACGTTCTTGACTAGGGTATCCTGTTCCCGCATGTTAAGGCAGATTATGGGAATGCCGTTGAGATTTTTTTCAAAAGAATGCTTTGTATCGAGGCCGCCCACTAAGGAACTCGCTCGTTCGAGATTTGTCTGAACTGCATCAGGATTCAGGCTGAGGATCTTCTCAAAGTCGCTGTCTTCTGGAGTGCTTCCAACAAATGGCAATTCAGCGAATTTTGGGAAGAACTTTTTATGTGTCGTCCTGTTTGCGCCGTAGGCTACCAGTATGTCCTCTGCACCCAAAATCCTGGTCATCTCAACTCCATTGTATCCCATATTTACCAGGCGTTTAATGGGCTTGTTTACTGTCACATTCTCGCCTAACAAATCTATAAATGTGAGCTTCTCTTCCTTTCCGTTCAGTATCGCCTGAGCTTGTTCTACATCGGCACTGTCGATTTTGCCATCAAGGTTGGCATCCGCAAGCGTGGTGGCATCGTTTTTGCCAGCTATTATGTCTTCGATATATTGTATGTCCTCTTCGTTCAGATATTCATCCATATTGGCATTTCCGTAGATTTCTAAAACAAAATCCGCAGCATGTACTGGTATTGATGCCAGCAGCATGCAAGTCAATAGCCAACTGAGGCAGCCAGGTCTGTTCATGGAAATCCTCCAAGTTGGGGAGTTCTTGAGTTTGCTCGCCATGTTCCTCACCTGTTCTATCAATTATTAATAAGTCTTGCTATAGATTTGCTAAATATTAATACTATCTCGAAAAGTTTTATGGACAAGGATTCAGATGTGCCGTTCGGTTAATAGGCTGCACTCAATCCAGGCTTTCTCGTTAGCATGGCCTTCCTCTTTCGCAATCCGTACTCTGCTATGGATCCCATCAGGAACCCCCCGAGGATCTCGCAAATTATCAGTCCCCACCACATAGCCTCCAGGTTTAATGTAGACGTGTACCAGAAGACTATGACCAACAAAATATTCCTGATTAAAGTGGAATACATAGATCGATCCGCCATGTAGATGGCCTGGAGGAGAGAGGATGACATGTTGATCCATCCATAGAATGGTATGAATATGCAGAACAGGCGGATGGTGTGAGCCATGCCTTCCCTGAGTTGCATGGCGCTGCCTGAAGATGTGAAGAGGATGGCAAACTGATTCGAGAATATGGCGACGAAGAGCGCTGCCGCAGTGGTGATAGATAATGAGACGGCGAGGGAGAAGGAATATGCGTCCCGGACCTTCTTTAGGTCTCCACTACCATAAGCGGCTGCACATATCGGCACAAGCCCCCCTCCAAGCGCATGTGAGGGCAACAGGAGTAGGTTGACGTACTTCCATGTGGTATTGTAGAGCGCGACACCCACCTCTCCTCCCCCAACGATGAGGAAATGGACCAGCCAGAGGTTTATGACCGACATTATGTTGAGCTCTATCATTTTCGGGACTCCAAGCCTCAGGAATTCTGTTATCAGGGGCCTTTCAAATCTGAAAGAGGTGAAACTGGGATGGATATATGTAGAGTGCTCGATGAAGTACCAGTAAACAGCCAGCAAAGCGGACAGAAATGTCGAGACTACGCTCGCCCATGAGAGACCTGCAATTCCCAGGCCGAGAGTGAAGGCGAATATCGGGTCGAGGACGAGGTTTAAGAAGACGCTGAGGATCAAGATAATCATAGATTTCTTGACTGCACCTTCGGCTCTCAGCAGGCCGGCGAATATGCTATGGATGAAGAAAACGCTTCCAGACAGGAAGTACGGGTGCGCGTAGGCAATCGATTCTGAGTATGCGACACCTCCACCTATCATCGATATTATGGGATTGCTGAAGAAAAGGAAAAGTGGTGTCACGACAAGGGAGATAGCGATTATGAATACGATGCCCTGGGAGGCGATCCTTTCTGCTATGCTCTTCTCCTTCGCGCCGATCCTCCTGGCGATCGAGATCGAAATCCCCAGGCCAAGGCCGTTTCCAATGCCGTTTAGGAGGAAGTAAAGAGATGACACTATCCCTACAGCGGACAGCGCGTTTAATCCAAGGTTTGAGCACCAGTATGTATCGACTATGCTATTGATCTGACCGACTGCAAGCGAAATGAGAAGGGGACCAGTCATGGTGAACAGGGCCTTCTTGGGGTCGCCGAGCATCACCTTTACATCCTTAGTCATCTCCCCGGCCACGATGATCACCAATCTTCTCTTGATTCAGAAATGGGCCATTAATAGCAGAAAAAATTTGATTCAGAGCGCCTTTTGATTCGTATCAAAAGGTCTCCATGACAAGAGTTGTGACGTAGATGGTCTCGTCAAACATGTCATCTATCTTTTTCGTATCGTCTCGATGCCTCATGAGGAACATATACGTGCCTGCATAGTCAATTGGGATCGAGGCCTTGCCATCGACTATATCGACCATGGCGTCTTTGTTCGCATCCTTGCAATATGCTTTGATCTTCGAGCCGTCAAGCTTCCTGCCTTCGTAGGTAATGTTTATCTCAAGCCTGTCGCCTACTTTTATGCTCCTTGTCTCTGGCAGTATCTCAAGGGTGCTGTAGGATACCGGGACAAATTTCCCATCGTTATTGGTAGATATGATCTTCTTGGCAATCAGATTGAAAGCACCGGAATAGGTGGCTCCCTTCATCTTGGACTTCGGGCACATCTCCCACTTGTTATTGGCATCGTGGCACCAGACGGATGACGAATCTACGTAGAACGAATAATCGCCATCCACAAACCTGGGGCAGGACAGCAGGTAGCCATCTTTTTCTTCGGTCTCATCGGCCTTCAACTTCTTGCCGTCCGGCGCATAGACAATGGGGTTTACGTAGCTCTTCGGTGCGACACCATCGACCGACATGTTGTGTCCATATCGCAGGTGGCAGGATACGGTGCTTTCTGCGGATGACGGAGTATCAATCCACATCTCATGACCATAGTACACCTTGCTCAATTGCTCCAACAATTTTCTATCCAATGTCCTGTTCAGATGGTCCATCAGCTCGTAGTCCATTTAGAAAAACTCCTTAGCATTTTAATCGCCTGTTGATCTAGTAATATAAGTACTTTTTGTTACTATTGCTTACTATTAGTATCACAAAAGATTATCCTTACTAATCTGGCTATGTCTGAATGGTGCAATTAGTGTAGCAAGAAAAACGGTCGAGGCTTTTGCCCCCCTCGACCTGGTTGTCAAATGCATCTTTGACCCGTCCGATGCAATATTCAATATGCTGGCCGATCATTTCTCAGCGCAGATCATGAACGAATATGGCAAGAATGCCTCTCTCCCGTCATTCGCCACCTCAGATGAGCCATGGTTAATCTCAGTATGGATGGCCTTCGCCCCCAGCTCTATCAGCGTGTTGATGTCCCACTGTGGCCTGCGTTCCTTGCTAAGCGGCAGGTTCCTGGCAATCTCCTTGATTATGTTGGTGTCAACGCCCATCAGGTTGGTATGAGATTTTATCCCATCCTTCATGGATTCGATCTTCGCATAATCTTTGTCATGCAGGTGCAGATAGAAATTCCCGTCGAATATAATCATCCTGCCACCGGGCCTCAGCACCCTCAGCCATTCCTCGTAAGCCTTCCTCGGCCTCTCAAGATCCCAGATGAGGTTGCGCGAGAGTATCAGATCAAACGATTCGTCCGGAAAGTTCAGATTCTGCGCGTCCATTCGTATGAATGTGCCATTGACTTTGAACATCTCCGAATTGGATTTGGCCATCTCCAGCATAGCCTCTGTGTAATCCACCGCAGTCACTTTGTGGCCTTCTCTTCCCATCAGAATGGGAAAGAAGCCCGGACCTGTACCGATATCAAGTACGTCGAGCGGCTTTTCATTTCCAGCGTATCTCTTGATCACCTTTAGATGTCTTTGTAGATCTCCTTTCTCCAGGTCGTCAAGGATGGAGCGTGAATAGCCCTCTGCCCTCAGTGTCCAATAGTCCTTGATGTCCTCCAGGTAATTCATCTCCCCGTCATTGCTTTTCTTTGAATATAGCATTCATTGTCCCTCCAGAGGTATTGCAGCACATTATGTTTCCGGCATTTTCATTTCGGCTCTGGATAAACCCACATCTCCGGATATTCATATCCCATGAACGTTTGCCAGTATTCATTGGCAATTACTTCTGGATCCAGATCGCTGAATAGCTCTGGTTGGAGAAGCTTGGCAAAATAACATCTTCCGATTATGTTTGATGGGGCAAAATTCATCTCCTTGACATAGATATAGACCCGACCATTTTTAACGGCATCGATTTCATCCCATCCCGGCCTATTTATGATTTCTGCAATGCTTGCCTTTGCCGTCTCCTCGCTCACCAGAGCAGTCTGAGCTTGGACCCTTCGAAAGATCACGTCAATATCTTGTTGGAGCACCCATTCTGGGTCCACCTTGTATTCACCCCAGCTTCCCTGGTTATAGAGCTTTACACCGTCTATGATGTTTCGTCCACCACATTCGGAAGCTGCTTTGCCATCCCATTTATCTGATCCATATGTGGTCCAGTCGGCGCTTTCGATATAGAATGCAGGCATTTTTTCCGGATCCAGGTCTTTTGTTCTGTCTCTTATTAAATTGTCATACTTCTGGATCCAGTCTATGACTTTGCCAGCTTCACTCTCCTTTCGAAATAGTACTCCTAATGCTTTAATTCCTGGTATCACTCGTTTTGTATCTGGAACCCCTAGCTCCATAGTAACAACTGGAATTTCTCCAGGAAGTTTTTCAAGTTTTTCAGTCACAATCTTTTGGTAGTATTCATCTATAAAAACAACATCTGGATCGAGTTCTAAGATCTTTTCGTAATCCAAATCCTTTCCATATCCAACCTCTGGCAGGGCCATCATGTCCCCTGCTTCTGCTATATTTGGCCTGCTCTCTTTAATTTCTGTGGTAATTCCGACTATCTTGTCTGTTGCTCCAATTGAGATTAGTGCTTCTTCTATGCAACCCATACGAGCAAGGACTATTCGCTCCAATGGCATATTGAGAGTAACAACTCTATTGACATTGTCGATAATTGTAAGCTTCTTCTCCTCCCCACTTATGATCTGGTTTATCTGAGCCAAGTCATCATCGTCGATCTTGCCATCGTAGTTGGCATCACTCAGATTGGTTGCAGTATTGGCTCCATTGATTACCCCCTCGACGTATGCCAAATCCTTTTCATCTATTGTATCATCCATATTGGCATTGCCGAAAATCTCGAGAGTATAGCTTTCATCAGATCCGACAGCCAAAGCGCTTGCAGATGCGAACAACACAACCAGCATGATCTTGTATAGAGCGTTCACATTATCCCTCTTGCATAATACTATTACAGTTATTTGTATATTTTTTTAAGCTTTATTCTTAATAAGTTATATCATTTTTGGACAGATGAATATTATAATAATATCTTATTATTTTTATAAGCAAAATTTGTGATAAATTATAGCAACGATTTATTCTCCATTATAAGTACGATGATGCTGATCCTTCTATCGATTGAATTAACTTTTATTCGTACTAATAGAGATAATAATCTGATTTATTGCTAATCAACCGAAATCTTTATTAATATTTGATCTATTTACGACGAGATGTAATACATAACCGGCCTTGAAGAGACATCAATCGGATATTAGAACCACGTATATGGATGAGGATATTATGATAAGAAGCAAACAATTGATGTATGCAAATCCGCAATCATGCAATTCAATTGGCAGGAGAGTTCCCATATTTGGACTCATTCTGGTCCTGTTCCTGGCCAGTCCATTTGTGAATACCTCTATTGCCGATGATGAAACGCTGATGGTAGCAACTAGTGGGGGGACAAAATCGCTCGACCCTACGGTATCCGGTTTAAGTCTGGATGTCGCTGAGACTCTTTTAGGAGTGGATTCTGATGGGCAGATATCGCCGTTGCTAGCCCAGTCATGGGATATATCTGAAGATGGCTTGACCTGGACATTCCACTTGAGGGAGGGTGTCCTCTTCCATGATCAAACTCCATTTAACGCAGAAGCTGCAAAGGCCAGTCTGGAGAGGACATTCAGAAAGACAGCAGAATTTTCATCTGTCAAGACATTTCCTGTGAAGTCTGTTACGGCGGTCGATGAGAATACTCTTGTGATAACAACCAGCCGGCAATTTGCCCCTCTGGCCGGATACCTGACGAGAGATGCCTCTGAGATACTGGCTGTATCATCCTTCGATAGCAATGATGAAGTCATAAAACCCATAGGAACGGGGCCCTTCATCTTCGATTCCTGGGTGCCCAAGGAGAGCATAACTGGAGTCAGGTTTGATGATTACTGGGGATCCAAAGCCAAGGTGGAGAAGGTAGTATTCCAGGGAGTGCCTGAAGAAAAAACGAGAGAGAATATGTTGAAAGCTGGCGAAGCGGATATCATTTGCACACTATCTCCTGCTCTGGCTAAGGATTTAGCTGATGACTCCGAATTTACAGTCTACAAACAAGAGGAGATGGGTCGGGTGCGTCATATATTGCTTAATGTTGCCAAGCCGCCTCTCGATGATATATTGGTCCGCAAAGCAATAAGCATGGCAGTAGATCGCGATCTGATCTGCGAATCCCTTCTTGAAGGCGTAGATGAGCCAGCATTAGCTCCTTTCTCTTCTAATCTCTATTGGTCAAACGAGAACCTCGAAACTCTCTCTTATGACCCTGAGGAGTCTATGGCCCTTCTGGAGGAGGCTGGTTGGTCGGATAGCGATAACGATGGCATAAGGGAGAAGGGTGGAGAGAAGCTCAAACTGTCTCTGTTCACTTATCCGAGCAGGCCCGAGCTGCCTTCCATAGCAGAAGCGCTGAAAGATCAACTCGGTAAGGTGGGAATCGATATAGAGATCACAATTCTGGATGATTCTGCTGTGAGGGAGCAGGCCAAAGGAGGGAACGTCGATATGTATCTGGTTTCTGTGAATACTCTATTGAACAGGGACCCGGACACATGGGCCAGCTACTTCACAACGGCGTCCTACTACTACGACATAATGAACTATGCCCCAGATGACGTGGCCAGTCTGATCCAAGAGGGAAGGGAGACGATGGACCTCGAAGCGAGGAAGAAGATCTACGACCAGCTTCAAGAGAGGATCCTCCAGGATGTTCCTGTGGTGTACCTGAGCTACTATACCGGGATTTCCGCGACACGCTCAAATGTGAAGGGCTATGAGTTGAGCCTGATCGGGCAACATCATCTGGAGAATGCATATAAGGAGTAAACAAATGCAAGGGCGAATCTCTATGCAGTTGATGGCGGAAATTATCAATCACTGTATGTGATGGTTCGCCTCTGTATCATCTTGATAAGAATGAGATGATGGAAAGGCACATGTTTCAGGCAAATGGTCAGAGATAGGGTATGTGGAAGCTCTTCTTCAGGCGACTGTTGGCTGCGGTTCTGACCTTATCCATACTTACTGTATTTGTTTTCGCCCTTCTCTATCTCTACCCAGGAGATCCCGCGGAGAGGATCCTTCAGGCAAGGATGAACGGGGAGCTTCCATCATCCCGGGAAATTGTGGAAGAGCTTAAGAAGGAAATGGAGTTGGACGCACCCCCTTATCTGCTATACTTAAACTGGGCGAATGGAGTATTGCATGGCAATCTGGGTTACTCCTATGTCACGAGAAGGCCAGCTGCAACCATTCTCAGCGAATCTTTTCAGGCCACAACTGAGCTTGTTATCATCTCTATGCTGATAGTTGTCTTCTTTGGGCTCTCCTTAGGTCTTCTAGCTGCCTGGAAAGAAGATTCCAATATCGATAATCTGCTCAGCTACTTGGCCATTCTGGGAATCTCAGTGCCTGGATACGTCACTGCATTTATCTTCATCCTCGTATTTGCCGTCGGACTGCATTTGCTTCCCGTGGCCGGACGAAGTGGATTGCAGTCAATGCTCATGCCATCGGCATCACTTTCACTCGGAGGAGTCGCGATGCTGATGCGCATGACTCGCAGTGATACTCTTGAGGAGATGAGACAGGACTATGTTTTGGCAGCCAGAGCGAAGGGCCTCAGGGAAGGACATATACTTATCAAGCATATATTCAGGAATTCGCTTCCACCTCTTGTTACCTATCTCGGACTGGAGCTGGGAGGTCTCTTCAGTGGAGCGATCATTGTTGAGAATATATTTGCCTGGCCGGGCATAGGCCAGCTCCTGGTGGATTCCGTACAATCAGGTGACATTCCAATGGTCCAGGCCTGCGTATTGATAATCGGCGTGATCTTCATCTGCATAAATATTGTTGTTGATCTGCTCTATATCTACATCGATCCAAGAATTAAACCAGAAGGTGTTTTATAGCATGTCCCATCGAGACCTCGATATCTTAAAAGAAAATATTCGGGGCAACAAGAAGATACTTATGGGTTCTGCCATCATTGGAATTGTATTGCTCATTGCCCTTTTGGCACCTCTGATCGCTCCTCATGATCCCGGGGCGATAGATCTGAAAAACAGGATTGCTTCTTGGACTGCGGAATATCCTCTGGGAACGGATTATATGGGCAGATGTCTTCTCAGCATGCTTGTCTACGGGCTGAGGCTCTCTCTTATTATTGCCGCAATGGTTCTTTTTGCAAGGGTGACTCTGGGAACAACTCTCGGGCTCATAGCAGGATATTTCGGGGGCACCTCTGATCGGCTGATCTGCAGAATCATCGACTTTGAGCTTGTCTTTCCAGATATAGTACTCGCTCTCGTATTGGTTGGAACTCTGGGCCCTGGGATACCGAATATGGTACTTGCGCTTTCCATTGTTGGTTGGTCGAAGTACGCCCGGATCATAAGAAGTACTGTGATCTCAATTAAAGAGAAGGGTTTCGTTGAAAGCGCTCGCGCTTTGGGTGTGAGTGAGAGTTATATCATGAGAAAACACATACTGCCTAATTCCATTGCCCCTTTGATACCAATGATCACCCTTGGATTGGGTGGTCTGCTTCTCAGCGTCAGCGGATTGAGCTTCATCGGGTTGGGTGTTGAGGCAGGAACGCCGGAGCTGGGGATGATGATCAAGAACGGATTTTCAGCCTTCCCCGGTCATCCTCATCTAGTGCTGGTGCCTTCTGCAGTTATTGTCGTATGCGTAACAGGTTTTATGCTGGTTGGTGATGGCATCAGGGATCTGTTGGACCCGAGAAAGGGCAATTCATTCAATTCATTTTGATCCTGGAAATCATCAAGACTTGAACCTCGATTCAGGAATCTGCTTTATGAACGGCTTGTTGGACAAGAGCAGCCATAGGATGAGACAGGTCAACCCGGTGAGGATGTTCATGGCTCCCAGGACCCGGATGGTGTCGCTCCAGGGATAGGAGATGATGGTCATGCCAACACTGCCCAGAAGGATGCCAAAGCAGCTCATGAGAGCGGCAGCCGAGCCTGTGTCCTCCTCCTGCTGCTCTAACATCAAGTTTGACCCTGGCGTGCGCACGCAGCTGCTCATGATCGTGGCCGGGAGAAGTACAATAGCGAACAGATGAGGGCTCCTGCCTCCAAAGAGCGCAATGAGAATGCCGCTGGATGCGATTGCAGCGAAACAAGCTGTTATGATCGACCGGCGGGGGAAGTGCCTGGCAAGTCGAAGGTAAAGCATGGGCCCGGAGATCATTCCGAGGGCATTGAAGGCGAAATAGTAGCTGTAAACCTGCTCGCTCAGGCCGAAACCGTTGATGTAAATATATGAGGATGATGCAATGAACGCAAGGCTGGAGACGCTCAGAAGAGAGAAGATCGCGAGCAGCGTGGTGAACCCCGGATTTTTTGCGACAGCCATTAGCCTTCCCCAGGCCTGCCGCGCGGTTCCTGTATAGCGATTAACCAGTGTCTCCTCTAAAGCTATGGCGAGGGCCAGGACAATCAATCCTATGCCCCCTAAGATCAAAAACACTCCTCTCCAGCTCGTAAAACCAAGCAGGAACGCTCCTAAAACCGGAGCGGCCATCGGAGATATGAGCACCATCGATTGGACCAAAGCTAAAATCTTCTCTCTGCTTTTGCTATCGTAGACATCCTTGATGATAGCTGTAGCCACGGAAAAAGCGCCGCTTCCTCCTATCGCCTGCATGATTCGAAAGACTATCAGGTAGTAGATGTCCTCTGAGCCCGCACACAAAAACCCGGCCAGGGAATAAATAGACAGGCTCACGATCAGAACTGACCTCCTGCCATATTTATCGCTCTGCGGCCCCCAGAAAAGGTTCCCTGCCGCAAAGAATACAAAAAACAGGATCAGAGTGAGGTTAACGAGATCGGAAGACGCATGAAAATGCTCAGCCATACCAGGCAGAGCCGGAAGGTAGAGGTCGGTAGATAATGGGACGAAGGCACTTAGAAATGCTATGAGGACAACAAGTCCCTTTTCACCCAGGTATTTCTGCCTCAATCCCCGCCCCAGCAGCTCTTCTTCTTTTCAGTTCTCTCCAGAAGATCGCACAGCTTGTTGGCGCTTGCGACAACGGTCTTCCTGCCGATTCGGTCCTCCGTCGCGGGCCGCACGGCGATGCCGCCGAAATGAGAGTCATCTCCAACGACGATCATGCCGTGGATGTGCATCCAGGCGTGTACTGTCTCCAGGGTCTTCTCCTGGCCTCCATTTCTCGATCCGCCCACGCTGATGGCGCATCCTGCCTTATCCTTGAGACGAAATCCCTGCCGGCGCAGAGGTATGGTTCGGTCAAAGAGTGCCTTGAGCTGCGCAGTTACGCTGCCGAAATACACCGGCGAGGCGACGATGATGCCGTCAGCCCTCTCAAGAACCTGGAGGATATGCGACATGTCATCCTCTTTGGGACACGCCTTTCCCTTGCTGCAGCCGCCGCAGTCGTTACAGAAATCTATCTTCATCTCGGATAGAAGAATTCTCTCAGTATCAAAGCCCCTCTCCAAGGCCGCGGCCAGGGCCTCGTTCAAGAGGAACTCCGTATTCCCGGCTTTGCGGGGACTGCCACAGATGCCAACCACCATCATCTTTTCGTTCACCCCTTTGACGGGATTTGAAGGAGTTGAATATAGTTGAATATAATGCTTTTGCAGTTGGCTGTAGAAGGTGCTGAAACATGATTCGAAGTACGATTACCATATGCTTATATGCTCTTAGGTAGGCCAGGCCTATCATGCGATCGGAAATGGCCTGCAGGAAAAAGACATATCTAGGCTTGACGGTCATTGCCATGATATCTTGCCTCATTGTCTGCCTCACTGGGGAGTCAGTTGTGTGGCAGTATGAGGGCAACTCGAGTTCAAGCTCAGGCACTCAACAAGTCCCTCCGTCTCTGTCGCCTGAAGCATCTGCATCAAATTCATCTGCAGTCCACCAAACAGCATCCGGCAGTCTCTGGGGGTGGGGTGGGACGCCAAGGGGTTTTTCAGCAAGTAATGGGACGCTGGAGTATCCTGATGACTATTATACTTCTCATTTCAATTTGGGATATGGTGATAGCGGCATCGCATATGGTCAGACCAAGCTGAACAATCTCAGCCATTATGCCACCGGATTCTCTACGGGGTACTATGCAGGAAACAGCATCTACAGCCTTATCGCTGACAGCAATTCCAGTTATGATCCCTGGAATAACTATCATGGATACGATCCGAATTATCCAGAGCAAAGTTAATATCCAATACACAACTTTTATTAGATGATTCCAAATGAATGTCGAGATCACATCGCTCCTGGACCAGGATGTCTATACTCAGAAGGGCATCTTTGTGGGTAGAGTGGACGATGCCGTCCTTGATCCTGAGAACGGCGTGGTGAGTGGACTGGCTCTCGGTGACTTGAACAGGGAGCTAATTGATCAGAAAGGCAAGGGCATCATAATACCCTACCGCTGGGTTACCGCAGTGGGCGACATCATCATCATCCGGCACCTGACCAGAAATGCAAAGGAAGAGCGCAAAGTCTAGTAGCTGGGAGATTTATTCCAGCCTCTTTGCACGAGCACCACTGGCCGTCCGGGCCGATGGCCGGGGCTTTAAGAAGATACTTGAAGCAAGCAAGAAGCCCTATGACATCGACTTTGCTCGATCGATGGTGGACGCAGTGCAGAGCATCTTTTTAGATTCTGGGCTCTCTCCTGCTCTCGGCTTCACGTTCTCTGATGAGATCAGCCTCATCTTCTTGGAGCTTCCCCTTGCCGGAAGGGTTGAGAAGATCGATTCACTGATAGCAGGCTTTCTCTCTGCCGCTCTCTCTTTGGATCTAGGCAGGCTCGTCACCATGGACTGTCGCACCATCCCTCTCTGCCGCTCTGAGATCTGGGAATACCTCGATGAGCGCCAGGATGAGGCCTGGAGAAATCATGTCTTTTCCTATGGCTTTTACATGCTGCGAGAGGATGGACTCAGCGCGACGCAGGCTATGGAGAAGCTTCGCGGCCTCGGCGAATCTGAGATCCATGAGCTGGTCTTCCAAAAGGGCATAAATCTGGCCAGGACCCCAGCATGGGAGAGGCGGGGCGTAATGGTCTATCGCCAGGACGGCCAGGTTGCAGCCGATTGGCAGATACCTCTCTTCTCCTCAAAGGAGGGCAAGGGGCTAGTGGCGCGAATACTGGATCTCAAATAACGAAATGTTATTAAATCCAAAAGACTTATTAATAAACACACTTTACTAACTGAACTATATCGGATATGATGTTAATATGAGGAAGATAAATGCACGAGAATAAGCTATCCATGATGGTTCAGGGTCACGAGATCTGGCTTGAAAAGAAAGAGACTGGGAATGGATCTGCACAACTGTCCCTTATGTTCGGCCACAATATGCGCCGTGACGGTGCGGTGGATGCCAAAAGGCTCCTGGCAAGTGTCTTTGACCAGAATGGAGGAAAAGTAGATGCGGAACTGTTATCGGGCCAGGAAAGCAACACCCTGGAGTTTAAAGCTGCAAAGGATGGATTCTACACTGCCTTTGTGGACATGGGCGTGACAATCTGGTGCAAGAACAATGAGGGCTACATGGAGGGCCCCAAGTTCAAGTACAAGGATGTAACCTACTCAGGAGCCTTCCACCAGATGGCGAAGTACATTGTGGCTGTGGGCAATGCAGGAGAATACAAGAGCAGTCCGCTTCATGGAATTCTTGAGATCATCCCCAAAGAGCCAAATTGCCAGGTAGGCAGTGATGCCCTGTTCACTGTAATGTATGAGGACAAGCCATTGGTTGGCGTCGAGGTCAAGGCGGTCTCTAAGAATGAGGGAAAGGAGATGGCTCTGGTCAAGACAGACAGGTCCGGAGCAGTCCGAATCCCAATCACAGTCGCAGGCGAGTGGATGTTCCTGGCCCGGCATAACGATAGCAGCAAAAAGGTCAACGAGGAGTTCGATGAGTCGGTCTTCGTCAACACTCTGGTCATGGAGGCCAGATGAAACGCATAATATTCACGGGCAAAGGAGGTGTAGGCAAGACCACAATTCTCTCCACCCTGGTCAGGCTCCTGGCCCGAGACGGCTATCGAGTCCTGGCCATAGACTGCGATCCCAGCATGAACCTGGCCATGTCTCTAGGGATACCAATCTCAGAAGTCGTCTCCCTGGCAGGCGATAGGACCCAGCTTCAGGAGAGACTGGGTTCGAACATGATGGACCACGACGATCACGACAAGGAGCACAGCGTTGAGGATCTGGATAAGTTCATAGTCGATGCTGCAGATGGAGTGAAGCTGATAGTGATGGGCACAATTCCATTCGGGGGTGCAGGCTGCCTATGCGGTCCCATATCCCTGGTCAAGCTGCTGGTCAACTATCTGTCTTCAGGCATCAAGGAGAACGATTTCATATTCGTGGACTCCCAGGCAGGAGTCGAGATATTCGGCAGAGGCCTGGCCTCTGAGTTCGATATGTCCTTTGTCATCACTGAGCCAACGCCAAAGTCCCTTGAGGTCGCCAAGCATGGACTCAAGCTCGCCCACGATCTGGGTGTGAAAAAGCAGATCGCTGTAGTGAACAAGGTCGAGGTTGATGAGGACCTTTCATCAGCCGCGAAATATCTGAATGGAAATGCCGACATGATCCTATCTGTTGGATTTGACAAGGATGTAGTATCGGCGGACAAGAAAGGTGCTCTGCTGCTGGACAGCGCTCCTGATGCATCGTCCTTGAAGGACATCCTCAAGATAAAGACATGCATGCTGGGTGATGCCTGATGTGCGAGTTTACAGTTTACCTACTTGAAGATAGCTCAGCCGAGCGTCGGATGGTCACCAAGAACATTCTGGCTGCCAAGAGAAAAGAGGGACGAGTATTGCTGATGGATGCCTTTGGCGACATCACACCGGTGGACAATGCTACCATAGAGGAGGTCAATACCCTCTCTCAGGAGATGATTCTCAAGAAGATTGTGTGAAGCGGACGACAAAGCGTGGATCTACGAGCTTTGCGGGCGCTGAATGGCTGCCATTGCTGATCTTGGCGAAAAGACACCTTAAAAGAAGTCGAATGTGATATAGTGTTTTCATGGACCTTTATAAAGGCCTGGTACGCCAGAGGTCCATTATTTTAGGGTCGATTTTCGGGCTTTTAGAAAGGATTTTAAGGTAAAAGGACTAATTTCGACCCGCCGTCGCAACGACCAAGAAAACCCGCCAGGGATTGAAACGGAAATATCAAGTGACCCGCTGTTATCAGCTATCATCGTCGCAACGACCAAGAAAACCCGCCAGGGATTGAAACTTTCTACAAGCAAGAATACTTGGCAAAGAAGGCATGGGAGTCGCAACGACCAAGAAAACCCGCCAGGGATTGAAACCAAGACAACCGGTGCTGAGGGGGCCGCACTCACTCAGCTGTCGCAACGACCAAGAAAACCCGCCAGGGATTGAAACTATCGCAGATACGGAAATTTCATCCATTGGTCGCCGTCGCAACGACCAAGAAAACCCGCCAGGGATTGAAACTCGATTACACCTATTCTGGAACGGCGATTACCTTGAGTCGCAACGACCAAGAAAACCCGCCAGGGATTGAAACGCCCATGTGCCTCAGGCTGGGCACATACTGGGATTTTAGAAAACGAGATCTATCGGCATTGTGAACCTCGTTTTGGGTGTGGTTCTCGCATCCTACATTAATTTCAGTTCTTCAAGCTGTCTCCTTAGTTTTGAAATTTTTTGGCCGATAAACAGGATATCTTTCTCAGAGAAGGCAGAATCATCAGGGGCTGATTCATAGGCCTTATGCCAGGCTTCCAATGATTTATTCCCCCATTCAATTCGTTTCCCTTTATCCTGTTCTTTATCCATCATCTTCTCGTATAATTGCGCTAGATCATGATAAGCTGCTGTATAATATGGTGCTAAATATATAGCTTTATTATATGCGATAATTGCATCATTGATCTTGCCTTGTGCTCTGTAAATATCTGCTAAACCATTCAGCGCAGATGCATTTGTTGGATCAAGCTCTGCAATACGTTGAAATAATCTTTCGGCTTCTTTGATGTTTTTATCATGACTGACATCATCATTTCTAATTTTACCCATCTTGGCAAAAGTCAAATAAATATATCCTCGAAGAGCTAAAGCATCTAAGTCCAATGGATCTGTATTTCTAACGGATTCCAAGCATTCTGAAAGCTTCGCATTTGCAGAATCATAATCCTCCATTTCGATGTCATGAAGTGCGCGATATTGCTGCAGCCAAGCTATTGCCTTATACGCATCGAGATATTCATTATTTAAATTGATGGCTTGACGAAAGAAATCCAAGGAGGTTTCATAGTCTCGATTATACGCGGATAGAATCCCTAAATTGTACGCTGCTTGGGGTGTTGCCGCTATGCCCTTAGACGCGGCATCTTTCTGGGCGGCAATAATTTCAGAAATCTTCTGGCCAACATCTTCCTTTATTGGCTGAGCACCAGGATTTTGCAGGACATTTATATCCACTTTTAATAGCTCTATCAACCGTTGCGCAAGCGCATCAATAAATTCGGGGCCAAGATTTTGAATTTCATAGCTGATATATTGTCTGTCTATATAGTCTTTGTGAATAATTTTTGGCTCTATTAATTTTATTATATTCCTGATGCTAACGTCATTGGCATTTAGCTGACCAAGCTCCAGCCCTTTAATATCATGGCCATTGCGGATCTCCTGCTTGACTTCAATTGAAGTTCTAGCATTGCCATCGTTCGCATTTTTGCATCTTGGGCATTCGCTTTTATCTTCGAACTCATTTCCACAGCCAGTGCAAATCATATTATTACCTCAATAATAAGAAAAATTATATCTCAGCCAATCTTTTTTATCCTTGCTCCAGTGATATCTTTTCCGTGGTCAATGGTCATATCAATCTTAACCTTTCCTCGCGTCATCTCATCAGAATCTAGTCCAATAGCTTTTTCCGCATCAGTCATCTTTAGTATGATCTCTATCTGAGGACCAATATCATCGAGAAGTTTTTGTATCTCATCTGCAAAGGCTTTATCCTTTTCGAGCTTTTCAGTTAGTATGCTCTCAAGTACCGGCTTGTATCTCTGAGGCTTTTGTTCAAAGTTTTCCAGCGTCTCAGTGGCCTCTTCGTCTCCTAAAAATCTCTTTTTTAAAGTTTCCAGCAGTGTCTTTGATCTGTCATAGGCAGCTTTTCCAACGGCCTTGGCAAATTCTTCGCCGCTTTTTGCAACATAGGGGGATAAGATCCCTACTGCCTTTGCTGCCAGGCCGATAATCAATGGATCCATATCTGTTCACCTTTCAAAAATATGTGATAAAAAGCTCCGGCAGCCCAAGCCGCCAGCTACTTCCGTTTAGCAGTGATTGTAATTGCAAATTGAAGTTTTCTCTGGATCTACTTGGGTGGCGTCACGTAGTTCCAGCGCCAGACCTTGAAGCTAGCCGCCAAGATCCCCAGAAAGATAACCAGTATCATCAGGCTCTGAAGCCCCTCGATAATCGTGATTGCGTCCATTTCCTACACCACCCTAATGCCATCTCTTTTATCTGATAAAGGTTTTGGTTTTGCATTTTTTGGCATCCTCTTCCAGTTGTCACCATCCTGTTTCGAAATTTTGGCTTGACAAAAATTGCTAACCGGGAATCCTCTGGCAAACTATAATAACAATTATCTCAATTATATGTAATAGTAATAGCTGAAAAGCAAAATTCTAGAATCGATAAACTGGAGGCAGTACCATGCATAAATCAAGATCGAGAGCATTCCGACAGTTGCTGGAAAAACCCGGCCTTGTCTTAAGGCCATGCGGCTATGACGCCCTCTCCGCACTTTTGATCGAAAAAGCGGGATTCCGGCTCATGGGAACATCGGGATACGCAATATCCGCGTCATCAATCGGACAGCCCGACCTGGGACTGATCAGCTTTGGAGAGCTTTTAGAGAGAGCCAGAAATATCATCAGCAGCGTCTCGATTCCGGTCGATATCGATGCCGACACCGGCTACGGAAATGCCCTGAATGCCTACTGGACGGCTAAAAACTATATCTGGATCGATGCAGCAGGCATCAGAATCGAGGACCAGACCTGGCCCAAACGCTGCGGCCACATGAGCGGCAAGACCATCATCTCCCAGGATGAGATGGTCGCAAAGATCGGCGCACTGATCCGGGCCAGAGAAGAAGAGGACTCTGAGCTTGTCATCGGAGCCAGGACGGATGCCAGAGCCATCGAGGGATTTGACAAGACCATTGAGCGGGCGGTCGCCTATGCCAGGGCCGGCGCGGATTACATCTATGTGGAATGCCCCCAATCTCTTGATGAAGTCCGGCACCTCGTCAAGAAGATTGAGATCCCTCTGGCCTTTAATCTCATTCCCGGAGGCAAGACCCCCAAGTTTTCGTTGTCTGAGCTGGAGGAAATCGGAGTGAAATACATCTCCATTCCAATGGTCTGCCTCTACCCGGCAGTCAAAGCCATGATGCAGGCCCTGCAGGCACTCAGGGATGACGACCTCGATGTCGTGGGAGAGCTAGGCATAAATTGGTCGGAATTCAACGACCTGATCGGTGTCAAAAAGTGGAGACAATTGGAGGGCGAGTTTGGTCGCAGGTGAATATAGAAATGGTGATCCTTATCTTCCTGCAGCACAATGGACAAGGACAAGAGGATTACCCGTGAACATGATTACTGCCGATAATGCAGCTGATATTTCTGCTGATGCTACTGACGCCGAAAACCGAACCACCCTGCAAAAGATCGCCAGGCAGGCCATGACGGCTCGAGGGCTGCTCGCCGAATTCTCTCCTGAAGCAGTCTCCGAGCTTGCAATGATCAAGTCTCCAGCCAGAGCCGAGGGAGATGTCCATGCTCGCGATCTGAGGAATCTGCTCTGGGCCTCCATCGACAACGATGACTCAGAGGACCTGGACCAGCTAACCGTAGCCGAGGAATTGACCGGGGGAAGGACAAAGATCCGGGTTGCTGTCGCAGATGTGGATTCTCTGGTCAAAAAGAATTCTGCCATCGACCGGGATGCCCAGCACAACACCACATCAGTCTACACAGCAGGCCAGATCTTTCCAATGCTTCCCCTGAAGCTCTCTACCAACCTCACATCCCTGAACCTGAACCAGGACCGCCTCGCCCTGGTAGTGGAGATGACTATAGCCCCTGATGGATCTCTCCTCGATTCAGACATCTACCGGGCAGTAGTGAAGAATCATGCCAAACTGGCCTACAACAGTGTTGGCGCGTGGCTTGAGGGCAAGACGCCCGTTCCTGATGCAGTGGCTTCTGTCAAAGGCCTGGCAGAGAACCTTCTCCTCCAGAACCGTACTGCTCAGAGCATGAAGAGCCTTCGCCATGAGAAGGGCGCTCTCAGCCTTGAGACCATCCAGGCCAAACCGGTCTTTCATGGCGAAAAGCTCTGCGATCTCTTAGTCGAGGAGAAGAATCAAGCAATGGAGATCATTGAGGACTTCATGATAGCCGCCAATGGCGTGACTGTGCGCTACCTGGCGGCGAAAGGCCTTCCATCCATCCGCCGGGTTGTCCGCGTCCCCAGAAGATGGGACAGAATAGTGGAGATCGCAGCCGAGCATGCCTTCCGGCTGCCCAAAAGCCCCAGCCCCAGAAAACTGGAAATATTCTTGACCATGATGAAGAAGGCTGATCCCCTGCGTTTTCCTGATCTCTCTTTGGCAGTGATCAAGCTTCTCGGAAACGGCGAATACGTAGCCGAGACCGCAGACGAGAAGGCCACCGGCCACTTTGGCCTGGCAATAAGAGACTACACTCACTCGACCGCACCCAACCGCCGCTACCCGGACCTCATCACTCAACGCCTCCTCAAGGCAGCCATTGAGGTTGAGGATAGGCCCGCCCCCTACAGCCTTGAAGAACTGGAATACCTGGCTGATATCTGCACAAAGAAGGAGGACGCAGCCACCAAGGTCGAGCGGCAGGTAGGCAAATCCGCAGCAGCTCTTCTCCTCCAGTCAAAGATTGGCGAGCGGTTTGAAGGCATGATAACAGGCGCATCCGAGAAGGGGACCTGGGTCAGGCTTCTGGATATTCCCGCAGAAGGGATGCTCAAAAGCGGATACAAGGGCATTGATGTCGGTGATCAGATTACCGTTGAGCTTGTGGCTGTGGACGTGATACGGGGATTCATAGACTTCAAGAGAGTTGGTAATGGTGCAGAAGGTCGTCAGATGAACAAGAGCAAAATGCAGGCCCAAAAAGGCACTTTACCATGCTGACCGGGATCCTTATCATTCTTATCCTGTTTTTGGTCAACGGTGCGTTCTCCATGGCCGAGATTGCCGTTGTTTCCTCCAGCAAGGCTCGACTCAGGGTGCAGGCGGAAGAGGGCCATGCCGGTGCCAAAGCGGCCCTGAAGCTAGCCGAAAATCCCAATCAGCTTCTCTCGGCGGTGCAGATTGGAATAACCCTGATTGCCACCTTAACCGGCGTCTTCGGCGGGGCCACGATGGCCGATGATCTGGCACTGCACATCGCCGCATTTCCGGCTCTTTATGCTTACAGCAGCGGTATCGCCTTATTTATTGTGGTTATCAGCATCACCTTTTCCAGTCTGGTCATAGCTGAGCTGGTACCCAAAAGAATTGCTCTAGCCAATCCGGAGAGAATTGCCTCTCTTGCCGCCTCCCCATTGGCCGCATTCTCCCGATTAGTCTCTCCGGCTATAACTCTGCTCAGCTTCTGCACCGATCTGGTTCTGAGGGGGCTTGGGGTCAAGGATTATTCTGAACCAGCTGTGACCGAGGAGGAGATCAGAATCTTGATTGCTCAGGGAACTACAGCTGGCGTGATCGAGGAGGAGGAGCAGGATATCATGGAGAGGGTTTTCTCGTTGGGAGACCGAAGGGTAAACTCCATCATGACTCCCAGAGGTGAGATCGTCTGGCTGGACATAGATGATTCGGCGGCTGAGATATCCCGAAAAATAGCTGGCGGCACTTACTCCATGTTTCCGGTGTGCAGCAAGAAGCTGGACAATGTCTTAGGGACTGTTCAATCCAAGGATCTGCTAGGATGCAACCTGGCCGGGCAAAAGGTAGACCTCAAGGGGGCTCTTTTGCCGCCTCTTTTCGTGCCGGAGAGCATGAGGGCTCTCAAGGTGCTGGAAAAGTTCAAGCAGACTGGAATTCATCTGGCCATAGTATTGGATGAGTACGGATCTGTGCAGGGAATAGTAGCTTTAGTGGACCTTCTGGAGGCGTTGGTAGGAGATATACCGCATATCGATGAGCTGGATGAGCCGCAAATCGTGAAAAGAGAAGACGGATCCTATCTGGTGGACGGTTCTCTGACGGTGGATGACTTCCGAGAAGCAATTGACCCGCAAGGATTGCCTGAGGAAGAGAACGCAGAGGATAATTACATAACTCTTGGTGGATTTGTAATGACGCACTTGGAGAAAATTCCTGCGGCAGGGGACAACTTCATGTGGGGAGGCTACCGCTTTGAGGTAGTGGATATGGATGAGCGGAAGGTGGACAAGGTTCTGGTGACGCCCCTGGCCGGCAATAATCCTAAAGGTAGATGATAACTATGGTCTTGCAAAGAGCCTGTCAAAAGGAATATCGAGGGTGATATCGTGAAGAAAGGCATTAAAATTTCGGCAGTGCTGTTCTCTCTCTTCATACTTGCAGGCAGCTGTATCGCATGCACCACCTGCACCACCTGCTCCTCCAGTCCGGTTTTGGGAGTAGATCTCTTCCCGGTCAAGGACCTGCCACTCACAAGAGACGCCAACTTCTCTCTTAACCTGATGAACATATTAGATGGCTATCGTTACACAGAGAACTATTCTGCAGGGCGGTTCGACTGCATGGACACCTGCATCATTGCCAGCAGGATCCTGCATCAATACGGATATGACCCAAACATCATGGCTAGCTTTGCCCCCCAGGGAAAGAATGGCAGTTCTCACATGTGGCTCTCGGTCTCTGATGGACTGGGTCGCTTTGCTTTCATTGAGACCTGTGCATTTGCCAGAGGGCGGCCCATACTGGGAGAACTCGTGACTCCTGAAGAGAGCGCCGCTTATGCCTCAGGATATGTGCTCACCGATCCCATTAGGGTCATGCAGTGCTTTGGCTACAGCGAGGATAGATTTCTATTTCTCTCCAGCAAAAGCCACGTAGAGACGACCGCCCAAAGACCGATAGTTTTCCTGGAAGAAGGCAAGGACGAGAAGCCAGGGCGCTGGGTCTATCAGTAAGGAATCTGCTATAAAAGATTCGCCAGAAAGCAAAGCAGCAAGGAAGGTAAAATGAGAGGAGTCTTGATTCTTTCAGGGGGCGTGGACTCGACCACGCTGCTATACAAGTTGCTCGAAGATGGCTACGAGGTGGAGGCTCTTACCTTCAACTATGCTCAGAGGCACAAGAAGGAGATAGACTGCGCGGCAGCCATTGCCAGGAAGCTTTCCATCGTTCACAAAGTCGTCGATCTCAGCTCGCTTTCATCTCTTCTGGGAGACAGCGCGCTTCTCGGAGGAAAAGAGGTGCCCAGCTGTCACTACACTGAAGAATCGGCCAAGAAGACAGTAGTTCCCAATAGGAATATGATTATGCTCTCTGTTGCAGCC
>Ga0074195_1000658_pt1 | contig 61776 bp, 59 predicted proteins | sample EPASupsiteHSE623_FD_64525 | JGI IMG/M metagenome (GOLD analysis project Ga0074195, IMG submission 64525) | Bioremediated contaminated groundwater from EPA Superfund site, New Mexico - Sample HSE6-23 | ecosystem: Environmental > Aquatic > Deep subsurface > Groundwater > Contaminated ...
CAATGGTGATATAAAGAATTTGATAAAACAATAAAGTAGAACAGAAATGAAACGAGCCATGAAATTATCCTTCCTCACACAGAAGGATGAATAACTATGGCGAGTTCCATATGGCAAAAAACAAATTATAATCATATGAAAAGTAAATCACTAATCATCGGAGCCATTGTAGTTGCACTATTCGGCGCAATGGCATGGAAGCTGGCAAGTAATAAAAAAGACATCGATAGCCGGAAGGAAGTAAAAATCACCGAGGACAGGATCGCAGTAGCTGTAGCATCCGCTCAACTACGGGAAATAAGTAATCAACTGGAATTGGTTGGGATGGCTGAACCAGATAAAGAAGTTGTAGTTGCCTCAGAGAGTGATGGTAAAATTGTTCAAATCAGTTTCAATTTGGGCGATTTTGTAGTCAAAGGAACGGTTTTAGCCAAGGTGGATGACACCTACAAACGACTTGCCTTCGAGAATGCCCAACTGAATTACAACAAGTATAAAGAAGATAACGAACGTTACCAGGTTTTGCGTAAAGGCGATGCCGTATCTGAAGAGCAACTAAGGAATATAAAAATTGGTTTTGATAATGCAGCCATTCAATTGGAAAATGCAAAAAAACAATTGGATGATACGAAGATAGTTGCCCCATTTAGCGGTGTAATTACTTCAAAAAACACAGAACTGGGTGCTTACGTCAACTCAGGTACATCCATCGCAGGCATGGCCGATATCGCCCAATTGAAAATAATGTTGGCTGTATCCGAATCGAATGTTTACCAACTTCACAAAGGACAGGAAGTCAGCGTCAGCGCCAACGTATATCCGGGGGTAACTTACAAGGGAATTATTTCCGGCATTAGCCCTCAAGGCAGCAGTGCACATACTTTCCCGGTGGAAATCGTCATCGCCAATAATAGTGAAAACCCATTGAAAGCCGGAACATACGTAAATGCTCGTGTTGATATGGGAAAATCAGGAAAATTGCTGATGATTCCGCGCGATGCCATCTTAAGCAGCATCAAAGACCCTTCGGTCTATGTAGTAAAAGGTGAAACGGTTAAACTTGTTAAAATCAATACCGGACTCGAATATAACTCCTTTTTGGAAGTAACTTCCGGTATCAGCGAAGGTGACCAGGTGGTAACCAACGGTCAGATCAACCTGACTGAAGGTGCCAGAATTTCTATCATTAAATAAAAGCAAACACCATGGCATCAATCGTAGAAACTTCCTTAAAAAAGCCATTGCTAATTATAGTGATCTTTACTGTATTGGCAATTGGCGGGTTGGTTAGTTACAATTTACTCAATCTCAACCTGCTTCCCAAGTTTGAATTAACTAATCTCACTGTGCAAACGGTTTATCCGGGTGCCGGCGCTTCAGAGGTGGAAACTTCAGTGACAAAAAAAATAGAAGATGCACTTTCGACGCTCGAAAACCTAAAGAAAATCACATCGACATCACTCGAAGGTGTATCTGTCGTAGCCATTGAATTGAATTCCGGAGCCGATCCAAACCAGGGGGTACAGGATGCACAGCGGAAAATCAACGCCATCAAATCCCAGCTTCCAATTGAGGTATTAGACCCCTCGATTGAAAAAATGTCTTTGGACGAAAGGGCTATCCTGAATTTGGCAGCATCTTCGTCGATGCCTTCAACCGAGTTTTATAAATTGGTGAAAGACCGTATTACACCCCGTTTGGCCAAACTTCCTGGTGTTGGTGTTGTGAAGATGAATGGTGGAAATGAACGGGAAATAAAGGTTAATATAGATGCTCAAAAATTACAAACCTATAACTTGTCTATCTTACAGGTTCTTCAGGCCATTCAAACTGCCAATGTGGAGATTCCTGCCGGTAATGTAGAAAATACGGGTTCTGTTTATTCTGTCCGTTTAGCCGCCAAATATTCAAATCTCGACGAACTTCGCAACACAGTAATTGCAACAACACCCAACGGTGGTGAAATAAAAGTAACTGATGTTGCAGAAGTAGAAGATGGTAGTGCGGAACAGAAATTGATCAACCGCATCAACGGCCGTGACGCCATCGGTATTTCAATTCAGAAACAAGCTGATGCCAACGCCGTGAATGTGGCTGATTTAGCCAAGGCAGAGCTTATTAAAGTTGAAAAGGAATATGAAGCCCAAAACGTGCATTTCGAAATTGCAACCGACGATTCTGTTTATACCAAAGCATCTGCGGGTTCGGTAGTTGATGACCTGATATTGGCCATCCTTATCGTAGCCTTCATTTGCTTTGTCTTCTTACACGATTTGCGAAGCGCGTTGATTATTATGGTTGCGATTCCCCTTTCCATCGTGCCAGCCTTTATTTTTATGTATGCATTGGGCTTTTCGCTCAATATGATGTCTCTCATAGCTTTGTCGCTGGTAGTTGGAATATTGGTTGATGACTCTATCGTTGTTGTCGAAAATATGGTTCACCATCTGGAAATGGGAAAATCCAAGTGGCGAGCGGCCCTCGAAGGAAGCAAGCAAATCATGTTTACATGTATGGCAATTACCCTTGTTATTGTGGTGGTTTTTTTGCCATTGGCTATTGCCGGCGGAATGATTGGAAATATATTGAAAGAGTTTGCTATCCCGATCATCATCACCGTGCTTTGCAGCCTTTTAGTTTCGTTCACCGTGACCCCGCTATTGATGTCACGTTTTGGAAAACTATCAGATGATACACGATCTACATTTTCCGCACAGTTCTCCCGCACAGTAGAATCTGTTTTTGAATCAATTAAAAATTGGTATGCTAATGTACTAACCGCAGGATTACATCATAAAACGGTAGTACTGCTCACTGCCTTAGTCTTATTAATCGGTTCAATAGCTTTGATTCCTGCCGGACTTATAGGTTTTGCCTTTTCACCCGAAGTCGACAGGGGGGAATTTATGGTTACGTTAGATATGAATCCTCAGGTTACTGTATATCAAAACAATCAAGTCACCATGCAGGTCGAAAAGATCATCAGCGCCAAACCTGAAGTGGAACGCGTTTATACGAATGTTGGCTTGTCGGACAATAAAAGTTCGAAAAATAATGCCACCACTATTATGGTAAAAATGGTGGATCAAAAAGATAGGAAGGTTGGCGTAGATAAATTTGCCAAACAAATAAAAACCGAAATTATGCGGGCCATTCCTGGTATCCGAGCGCAGACGATGGCTGCTTCAATAACTGGGAATAATTCGGCCCCTATTAAATATATTGTGCAAGGCGCCAATATGGAGCAAGTGCAGCAAACTGCAGCTGTGGTTTTAGAGGCAATTCGTCACACGCCCGGAACTGCAGATGCTAAATATTCCGTCGACGACCCGCGTCAGGAAGTGCAGATTAAACTGAATCGTGATAAAATGGCAAAATTAGGTTTGTCTGTTACTGATGTAGGATCCACTCTTCGTGTGGCGCTCGCCGGAAATGACGATTCCAAATATCGTGATGGAAATTTTGAATACAACATACGTATCGGCATAGATAATTTCGACCGCAACCGCCCTGAAGATGTGTCGAAACTAACCTTTAAAAACAAAAGAGGCGAGATCATTGAGTTGAATCAAATTGCCGATATTTCTTATGGACTGGGACCTTCCGCACTCGAACGCACCGACCGTATTTCGTCCATCACTGTGGAGTCAAATGTTGTCGGACGACCAGTAGGAACGGTTGGTGCTGAAATTACATCGGCCATCGAAGGTAAAGCCCCTGAGAGTGTAACAATCAGACCTTCAGGTATGCTGGAAGTGCAATCTACGGCTTTCGGCAGTTTGGGAATCGCATTTCTTGCTGCAATCGTACTGATATATTTGATTATGGTTGTGCTTTACAATTCATTGCTTGACCCGATAGTGGTTATGTTCTCCATTCCGCTTTCGCTGATCGGTGCATTTTTTGCCCTGGCATTAACCATGAATGACCTTACCATCTTTAGCATAATCGGGTTGATTGTATTAATAGGCCTGGTTTCCAAGAACGCCATCCTGCTTGTCGATTTTACAAATCATCTGCGAAATGACAAGAACATGGATACGTTTAACGCTTTAATCGGAGCTGGTAAAGCACGTTTGCGTCCAATCCTGATGACCACTTTCGCCATGATATTTGGAATGCTGCCGATCGCTTTAGCATCGGGTAATGGTGCCGAATTAAAAACCGGAATGGCCTGGGTAATCATTGGAGGTCTTACAAGTTCCATGATCTTAACCCTGTTGGTTGTTCCCATCGTATATTACATTTTTCATCGAATAAGCGCCCTGATTAGTCATTTCAAAAGAAACAGGCTGATTGAAAAAGTTAAGAGTAGAGCTCTGAAAGCAAACGTTGCATGATAAAGATACTCGCTAAAATATCAATAGGCATAATCGTCTTTAATAATAAAGCATAAAGTTCGGAAAACAGCCACTGTCCCTGTTCCATTTATTGGGGCGCTAAATACCAGTATTTGGTCAGGGACATCATTGAAGTATTAGTAAATAATTATAAATCAGAATGTTAATAAATTTAAATCTCTTTTGTGAAATATTATCTTAAATTTCTTTTTATGATACATTACAGATTGTCAATTACAGGAATCTTTTTATTCTTTCTTCATACTGGATTCTCCCAGCAGAAATTAGATTCAACATTTAATACTAAAGATGTTCCCATCCAATTATTTGTATTTATGCCAAAACTGGTTGATGTGAATTATTCTTTGTCCAATCCCAACCCAATAGTCTTTAAAGCAAAGGATGGACAAGAGTTTGTATATAATCCCGGAGCCAGTAGTGTCATTTCAACAGAAGTAAGAATTCCTAAAATTAATATAACTAAGAATCTTTCTTTTTCAGCAGGTCTTAGGTATTACTATTACAAGACGCAATACCAAAGTGCAACGTTTAGCGAAAATGCAACAACATTCGAAATGCCGGATCATGCATCATGTGCTAAAGTTAGTATGATACTATCACAAAAGTTTAAAATAGGCAACCAACCCATTGTGTTAACAGGAATTAATTTGACAACCGGTAAAGAGTTTTGGTCCCCTAAGCAGGCTACAGGTGTACTAATGGTTTCACTTCCATTACGGAATACCCCAAATAGCAATTTGACACTGGGAATGATTTTGGCATCACCCGAATATAATAGTTTGATACCCGTGCCTACGGTTATGTATGCCAAAAAATTACGACCTGACTTAATGCTGGATATGTATCTTCCTCTTTATGCCCAATTGCGTTATATTGCTAATGATAACAGAAGTTTCATTGGTGGTATTAAATTAGATAAAAACAATCCACCACAATATCACCTGACCAAGAATTATAATATTTCTGAAGACGTTGAATTAAAGTCGTTAAGTTTTTCACTTTTTGGCTCTTTCGAACACCACCTTTCGGGTTTGTTTTGGCTATCAGGAGAAGTTGGCTATCGTTATTATGTCAATTCAAAAATTGCTGAATCTTCCGGTTCTATGAGCAGTTACTTGTATAAATCGAAAAACACAGATGCCTTTTATGGAAACGTTGGGATATTTATACGGCCAACTTACAAAAAAACATTGGCGGCCATGAAAGCAAGAAAATAGAAACTTATTAATCGTCAACAATAGGATAGAAACAGAAAAATAAGAGTTCAGAAAACAGCTTTTTTCCTACCCGTTTTGGTTTTTTCAATTCCAAAATCAGGGTAGGAATCTTGCTTCCCTGAACTGTAAATAGATGAACAAACTATTTATTCAGGAAATGAGAACAATAGAAAACGTGACCGCAAAAGAGGAGGCAAAAAATTTTGCGGTAATTCCCTCACTGAATAAGACTGTAAATTACGAGTTTACGATAATTGTCCCTGTATTCAACGAGCAGGACAACATGAAAGCTCTTGAAGAAAAGCTATCGGCTTTTGTTGCTGAATCGTTACTGGAGACTTGCGTGTTGGTCGTAAACGACTGTTCGACCGACCAAAGTAAAAATCGGATCATCGAGGTTTGTAATCGGCAGAAGCATTTTTATCATCTCAGCCTGAAGAAGAATTCGGGACTAAGTGCCGCACTTAAAGCGGGAATCGATGTCACTCAATCAACTTATGTCGGATATATTGATGCCGACTTACAAACCACGCCGCAAGACTTTAACCTGCTGATTCCTTATGTAGAAGAGTACGAATTGGTAATGGGGATCCGGGTCAAGCGCGACGATTCTTTTGTGAAAAGGGCATCCTCCCGGATTGCCAATGGATTCAGGAGGTTTATGACCAAAGATGGGGTAGCTGACACAGGTTGTCCGTTGAAAATAATGAAAACCGACTATGCCAAACGCATTCCTTTATTTACCGGGATGCACCGCTTTTTCCCGGCCCTGATTCAGTTGCAAAATGGCAGGGTATTTCAGGTTCCGGTAAGGCATTTCCCAAGGGTAGCCGGAAAATCGAAATACAACCTCCGGAACAGGCTGGTGGGTCCGTTTATCGACTGCTTTGCTTACCGTTGGATGAAGAAAAGGTATATCAATTATCAAATTGGAGAAAATAATATCGAATAGATGATTTACTTGTTAGGACTTATTTCGCAGGTACTCTTTTTCATGCGCACGCTTTTGCAATGGGTACTTTCGGAGCGTGCCAAAAAAGTGCTCTCGCCCACTATTTACTGGGTGCTGAGCATTATTGCGTCCTATCTTTTTTGCATTTATGGATGGTTTCGCAACGACTTCTCGATATTGCTGGGCCAGTTGGTTTCGTATTACATCTACATCTGGAACCTGAATGAAAATGGAGTCTGGAAAAAAATCAACGTTGTCGTACAGGCCATTCTTTTTCTCACGCCAATTTGTGCCATCGGGTTTGTCCTGAAAAACGGGGATTACTTCGTTTCCAACTTCCTGAACAATACAAAAATCCCATTATGGCTGATCATTTGGGGGTCAGCAGGACAGATCATCTTTACCCTGCGCTTTGTGTATCAGTGGATTTATTCGATGCGGCGAAATGAATCGTTACTTCCGGTCGGCTTCTGGATTATTAGCTTGGTTGGCTCCGGAATCATTGCCATTTACGGAATCATCCGTGTTGATCCGATACTGATACTGGGGCAATCGGTCGGATTTATTGCCTATACCCGCAATATCGCCATTTACAGGAAAGAACTAAAAACGCTGTCGCATGATGAACCAATATATGAATAGCAAAGCCATTCGGTATATCCTGTATTCATTGGCATTTTTACCAATCTTTATTTTCCGCGACTTTTCGCCCGATAATGAACTTCGGTACTTGAGTATTGCCGATGAGGCGTTACGCAATGGCTCAATATTTACTTTTTTCAACCATGGGTTGATTTATGCTGATAAACCGCCACTTTACCTTTGGATTGTGATGCTGGGCAAAACAATTTTTGGGTATCACAGCATGTTTTTCCTGAGCATATTTTCGTTTGTTCCGGCATTGGTAGTGGTTTTCGTCATGGATAAATGGGTCGGGAACCTCTTATCAGAAAAGGAGCGCCTGATCGGAGAGCTGATGTTATTGACCTGCGGCTTTTTTATCGGAACTGCCATTGTTCTCCGGATGGATATGCTGATGTGCATGTTTATTGTTCTGGCACTTTATACCTTTTTCAGGATGTACAGCGGCGAAGGAAAACCACGCGATTCGTGGCTGTTTCCAATCTTCGTATTCATGGCCTTATTTACCAAGGGGCCAATGGGGATAATTGTGCCTTTGGTGTCAACCGTCGTTTTCCTGATCCTGAAAAAAGAACTGAAAACCATTGGCAGATATTGGGGCTGGAAAACGCTGGCGGTATTATTGACCCTTTGTGGAGCATGGTTTGCGGGAGTTTATGCTGAAGGAGGAAGTTCATATCTGAACAATCTGCTCTTCAACCAGACGGTGAACCGCGCGGTGAATTCGTTTCACCACAAAGAGCCTTTTTACTATTATTTTGTGACAATCTGGTATTCGCTGGCCCCATGGTCGTTTCTGGTCATCGGAATTCTTTGGGTTGGGCTGAAAAAACGAATGGCTTCAACCGATCTGGAGCGCTTCTTTCTGGCGATTACGATTTCAACATTCGCAATTTTATCCCTTTTCAGTTCCAAACTGGCGGTGTACCTGCTTCCGGCCTTTCCATTTCTCGTTTACCTATCATTGCTGTGGTTCCGAAAGTTAGGTTCGCCACGATGGATATACATTCTTGTGGGCATTCCGGCCGGTTTGCTATGCATGGCTTTGCCGGGAATAATCATTGCGCAATACTTCATCAGCATCAGTGCTTTAAGTTCCTCTTACATAGTGCTTTTCTCAGCCCTCATACTTTCCGGGACAGGAATTCTGACCCTGAGGTACCTGTATAAACACCAATTGAATGTTGGATTAATTACAATGGGCACCGGTATGTTGATGGCCGTTTTTACGGTATCGTTAGCTGTGCCGCGGTATAATTCAATGATCGGGCTTAGCCAGTTGTGCAATCAGGCAAAAGAAACAGCGACGAAAAAAGGTGGGGTGAACTACTATTATTGCGAAATGACCAAAGGCGATAACCTGGATGTTTATCTGGGAAAACCGCTCAAAAAGCTGAAGATAAGCGATCTGTACAAAACGAATAAAATAAAAACACCAGCAATTCTATTCACCTGGAATAAAGCCATTGAGCGAAATGACTCCATTCAGGTTTTTATTAAAGGTAAGAAAACCTGTCAGACAGGAATTTACTACTCTATAGAAATAGAATAAAAAAGTAGGCCATGAAAATTTTAGTAACAGGAGCCGCCGGGTTTATCGGATTTCATACGGTAAAGCATTTTGCTGAAAAAGGGAACCGCGTTGTCGGGATCGACAACATCAACAATTATTACGATGTGGGGTTGAAATATGCGCGTCTTGCCGGGACCGGCATCAGGGAAGAGCCCATACAAGACAACCAGCCGGTGCAAAGTATAGAATACCCAAACTATAGGTTTGTTAAAGCCGACCTTCAGGATAAAGTATTTATCGACAAGCTTTTTGCCAATGAGCATTTTGATGTGGTTTGCCATTTGGCGGCCCAGGCCGGGGTGAGGCACTCGATTGATAACCCTTACGCTTACATCAATTCCAACATTACCGGGTTTATGAACATCCTGGAGGCATGCCGTTTTCATCCGGTTAAACATTTGGTGTACGCCAGTTCGAGCAGCGTTTACGGCCTGAACACAAAAGTCCCGTACAGCGAGTCAGACATGGTTGACTCGCCGGTTAGCCTATATGCGGCAAGCAAACGGTCGAACGAACTGATGGCTCATACGTACAGTAAATTGTACAAGATTCCAACCACAGGGGTTCGTTTCTTTACCGTTTATGGCCCGTGGGGAAGGCCCGATATGGCGCCGTTTTTATTTATGGATTCGATCATAAACCAGAAACCAATCAAAGTTTTTAACTACGGAAAGCTTTCTCGCGATTTTACTTACATCGATGATATTATTGAAGGATTATCGGTAATTATCAACCACGAACCGGCCGGTGAGATTCCTTATAAGATTTACAATATCGGGGCCGGGAAACCGATACAGCTTCTCGGTTTTATTGCAGCCATCGAAAAGGCGACTGGTAAAACGGCCATCAAACAGATGGTCGGGATGCAGCCCGGCGATGTTTACCAAACCTACGCCGACACTACAGCACTCGAACAGGAACTGCATTTTAAGCCCCACATATCTATCCAGAAAGGAATTAACAGGCTGTACGGTTGGTACCGCACATACTTCGATGCCCCCAACCTGAAGACGGCATGCAATTACTTAGTATAATAAAATTCGACATTGCGGTTTAAAATAACAAAACCATGAAAATAATTGAAGAAAAATTTTCCCTGATATTTAAATACATGGGGATTCCCAAGGAACAAATCAGGATGGAAGCTTCATTTGCAAAAGACTTCGATTTTGAAGAGTTTCAGTTTGCCTGCCTGGTTTTTTACATCGGGAGCTATTTCAAGATAAACATCAGGGAGACGGACTATGCCGAACTGAATACGATTGGCAATGCGATGGATTTTGTAAAACGAAGGCTTCAAGTCAACTAATCTTCCAGGCCAAAAATTCCCATGATAGTAGAAAATAACATAAGGGCTGAGATAAGACCAGTAAAAAATCCGTTTTTCAATAAAAACAGTTTTTGGTTGATGGGAGCTCTCATCTTCTTTGCAATAATAAAGATATTCATTGCTGTCCATTTCGAGTTGAATTCGGAAGAAGCGCAATACTGGACATGGAGCAAACATTTGCAACTCTCTTATTATTCCAAACCACCAATGATTGCCTACATGAACTGGTTTTCAACTTTGGTTTTTGGCAACACCGTTCTTGGTATACGAATAAATGCAGTAATTATCGGGATGTTGATTTCTATTGTCAGCTATCTGCTTTCTTTTGAGCTTTTTAAAAATCAAAATGCAGCGATCCTAGCCGCAATGGCCACCAATTTCTTTCCTTTTCTTCTCTATAGTTCGGTCTTTTTCTCAACTGATTCTCCACTGCTTTTATTTTGGCTTTGTGCCATGTTGTTCTACTGGAAAGCTTTAGAAACCGACAAATTGAAGTGGTGGTTCCTATTTTGTGTCAGCCTGGGATTGGGAGCCCTTGCAAAATATGCTATGTTCCTGATGATTATTCCTCTTGTGTTATTCACATGGAAGCATCAACGTGAAATTTTAAAATCACTAAGTTTTTATTTTTCCCTCGTCATCGGGCTGGCAATCTTTTTCCCGGTTATTTATTGGAATATCCAGCAAAATGGGGTAGGCTTATTGCATCTTGCCCATCTCGCCGGTGCAGGCGAACATCCGTATACGATTAGTACGATGATTTCAAATGTGCTGGTGTTTGCCCTTGGGCAGGGTGCTATTTTGCTGCCCTTTTATCAATACCCCAAAATATCCCGCAAATACAGGCAAAAAACTTTGACCCGGCAGGAAGAGTTTTTAATCCTTCCTGTGATTATTACCTTTTTAATCTTTCTAATTGTTTCAGCCAACCGGGAATCGGAGGCGTACATTAACTGGGCCATGTTTGCCTACATGGGTATGCCCATCCTTTTTTCACATTATGCTTTAACCGATCACAGGTTAAAATTCAACCTACGTATTATTCTACTGATGACCACTGCATTTTTCTTGTTCATTAGCCTAACCTCACCTAAGAACACAGTTGCACCCCTTGGTAAGCTAAATCCGGCAAATAAAATGATCGGCTGGTCGCAACTGGCAGCAAAAGTTGACAGCATGAAAGATACGTTACTCCCCGGAAGCTATTATGTATTCTCTTCAAACTACCACATCACTTCCGAACTTTGGTTTTATCAAAAAAGTCAACCTGTAACATATTTACTTAACCTGAATTCGCGGATGACTCAATTTGATCTATGGCCCGGAATTGAACAATTCAGGAACTCTGATAAAATTGGAATCTTCGTTGACCGAATAAAAATTAGTCCGGAAGTTAAAGCAAGTTTTACGTCAATTCTGAAGGAAGATTCCTGCACTATTTATAGTCAAAACCGTCACATTATTACCTATTACATATATACGTTGAAAGGAATGAAAGAATTTCATAAACAACTCTCTTCTTACTAAAAATAGTATTGATTATAAAAAAATTATTTAACAGATTTTCTAAAAAAATGAAATATGTATAGCATAGAAAATGAGTTTACTCAAATTTTAATTTTCATGGGAATACCAAAGGAAGAAATAAGAAATGATGCGTCATTTCTTATTGATTATGATTTTGATGAATCTCAATTTATCTGCCTTGCTTTATATCTAGGTATTTTTTTCAGAATCAATGTCAAAGAATCAGAATATGCTGAAATTGATACTGTTGGTGGGGCAATCAATTTTGTTAAGAAAAAGCTTGAAAACAGATAATATTTATTCGTACGATCATGGGTGAAAAATTATTTCAGCCTAAAATGCTGAAGTTGCTATTTATTGTACTCGCGCTGACTTATCCGTTTATAGGGAAAACTCAGCATGCAGAAACTTTGGCTAAGCATCCTAAAATTGCGCTGGTTTTGAGTGGCGGTGGAGCGAAAGGTTTTTCGCATATTGGTGTGCTTAAGGTTTTGGAAGAAGAAGGTATTCCTATTGATCTAATTGTTGGCACTAGTATGGGAGGTGTGATTGGTGGAATTTACTCACTTGGATACAACGCTGAAGAGCTGGAAATACTGGTTAAATCCCTTGATTGGGAAACAACGCTTACGGATGAAATTTCCAGAGCTTTTCTTTCAAAGAATGACCAGCTTTTAAAACAACGGTATATATTTTCACTTCCAATAAATGGCAACAAAAAACTCAGCCTCCCGCAAGGATTTATTAAGGGGCAGAACATCCTGAATATTTTCTGTGGTCTTGCCGGAAATGTACCACTTGATGCCGATTTCTCCAAATTTCCGATCCCCTTTGCCTGCGTGGCAGCCGATCTGGAAACGGGTCAGGAAATAGTGCTCAAAGATGGATTTTTACCGACCTCGATGTTCTCAAGTATGGCTATTCCACTGGCTTTTCAATCAGCTAACAGAGATGGACATTTGTTGATTGATGGTGGCATTGTAAATAATTTTCCAACCGATGTTGCAAGAAAAATGGGAGCGGATATTATCATCGGGGTCGACATCCGGAATGATTTTTTTGATCAGAAGAACCTCAAATCTCTGGATAATGTGCTTGGTCAATTGGTCAATTTTTTTGATCAGGCGAAGGATTCAACCAATAAAAGCCTTTGCAGCCTGATCATCAAGCCTGACGTTAGCGGATATTCCGTTTCCAGTTTCAATAGAGAAGCTGTCGATACCCTGATTTTGAGAGGGGAAAAAGCCGCAAGCAAGTTCAAAACCGAAATCAGGGAACTTATAAAGAAATATCAACTCGACCCCCCAGAAAAATCGAGGGAATTGGTTAAACCTGATCGATGGCATATTACAAATCTTACTTTCACGGGAAATTATCACCTTGATCCAGATTTTTTAGGAAAAACTACAGCTCTTGAACTTCCAGGTGACTTCACTTCCGACGAAATTAAAACAGCGGTTGACAAACTTTACGGATTGGGTGGTTTTGATCGTATTTACTACAATTTGATTAATACAGGAAATGGAGAAACCCTGAACTTAAATATTTCAACTCAAGAAGTTTTTACTGAAAATATTGGTTTTAAGGTTAATACGACTGACGCTGCCGCGATCCTGATTAATACGACTCGAAAAAACTATAAAAATGCGTTTGGACTATTATCAGCCAGCGCTGAGTTATCAGTTAATCCGGGATTGAGCTTAGTGGCCGAATCGAATCGGACAAACTTTCCAACTTTAGGAGTAAATTTGGAAGGCAAATATCAGAACTTCAATGTGTTTGATAAAGGGGACAAAGTTTTTAAAGCTAATTTATTCTATTCTTCAGGAACATTTTACATGTACCAGCCATTTCTGAAGCAGTTTAACATGGGATTTGGAATTCAGGAAGAATATTATTACGGTGATATTTTTGGTAAAAATAATTCTTCGCCGATTGTGAGCAATAAAATAAATCAATTTCTGACCAACGCCTATTCGTTTCTATCGTTTGACAACATGGATGATTATTACTTTCCATCAAAAGGGACAAACCTGTATGCCGAATTTTCGATAATATCCGAATTGAAAAATTCCAGTAAAATTAATCCCGTCCTTCTTTACAAAATTCGAAATGTAATACCCTTGTCACAAAAAACGGCACTGTTATTCGATCTTTTTGGACGAGCTTTATACAACTCTGATTATCCGGCAACAAAGGCGACTATGGTTGGAGGTGAACCATATTCACAATATTTCAATTATCATCTGCCTTTCATCGGACTTTCAGCAGTGAATATTGCCGATCGGTTTGTAAACATCGGGTTGATTGGGTTTCGGTTTAATTTTGCTAATTCTCAGTATTTCTCAATTCTGTTTAACGCGATGGCGCAAGGCAACAAGTCGATGGGACTAAAGGACGTGAATACCATTTATGGAGGCGGCATAAAGTACGCTTCAAAAACTTTTCTTGGTCCGCTTGATGTCACATTGGGATACTCTGGGTCAACCGATAAACCAAGTTTCTCGGCTAACTTTGGTTATTGGTTCTAACGTTTATTCTACATGGGATAAACAAAAAATAAACATAGATAAAAGAAAATGAAGACGTTTATCCAAAATATTAATTACAGTCTGCAAAAAAAGTTACATGAAATAGAGATGAATGAATCAAATATTTTGGACATAGCATCTGCGTCGATTTTTTTGTTGGAAAATACGTTTGAAGAACTCAAGGCATTTGTGGTTCACTACACCTTCAAAAGCAAAGAGGAAGAAATTCATTTTTTCAAAAAAGTAAAACCTCATTTATTCTGCAAACTAATATATTACAGGAAGATCTGCAATATAGAAACATCCCGCCCCGCAGGGAGCAATATGGTGATAAAGAATTATTTGGTTAAAGAACTTGACAAGATTCAGTACTATTTTGAGAAAAATATAGAATTTTATAAATATTATCGAAATAGGCACAACCATTTTGATAACTATTATTTTCTTCGGGGAAAACCAGACATTCAGTTGACTTTAGATAGTTTTTATTTTGAAAGAGACCCAAAATTTTCTACCAGTTATGATTTCACGGTAGCCAAGATTTTGGCTAATGATATGTTAACAGTATATATTAACAAAGAGTTAGTAAAACTCGAAAAACATGCTGAGGACCAAACGATCACTCCTTTTCCTAAGGTCAAGGAAACATGGACTAGAAGTAAAACCGACCTGATAGAATTAATTTATGCCCTTTGCGAAACGAATTGTTTTAATTTTGGCAGAATCAATTTGAAACGATTGACGAACTATTTGGAAAATGTATTCAATATCGATTTAGGCGATGTCTATCATACCTATCTTTCCATGCGTGGCCGCAATAACCGAACTCAGTTTTTGGACGAGCTGAAAGAAAAACTAAATGCTAAAATGAACAAAGACGACCAATAATATTAATATGGTGCTATTACCAAGTTTTTGTTTTCAGTTATCCGTTGTAACGATCTTTTAAGTAACTTATATTTAGTAAGATGTTTGCCTATAAATGCCAAGGATAGTATCCAGATTTTAGATCAGAATTTTATCCGTTTTCAGCTTTAAAACCCAAGTTTTTTTATCTTTTTCATATTTTTTTAGCTTGTTACATCATACTACCAAGATTCTTCCTTATGCTTGATGAAAAATTCAATTTTTAAATCTTTGATTTATAAGGTCTTCCCAGCTATTTGAAAAATAGCTGTAGCAACTTGGCTGTATAATTTTTACCAACTTATGACTTTTACAGCAAAACAAATTGCCATGGAAGTTATAACAGTTGAATCGAAGGCATACAAAGAATTGGTGGCAAAGATTAATACAATTGCCCAGTTTGTAGCAGATTACCAATCTGTCAACACGATAAACCCTGAAGAGGAGTGGATAGATAGTTTTGAAGTTTGCTCTTTTTTGAACATCAGCCAGCGCACTCTGCAACGGTTGCGCTCCAAAGGCGCTATCACCTACTCGGTCATAGCTGGGAAAACATACTACACCATCGCTGAAATCAAACGGATGCTAAATGAAAGGCGCATCCGCAGCAGCGAAGAAGCTATGCAAAACCTGATCACTAATCACCAGCGATATGTTGAGCAAAGACGAGTTGCTAAAACGAACAAATAATGGTCTGGATGTTTTCAGGTATTATATTCCTGGCGGGTGGAGGGTTGGGCGAAACTTTCTAAATCCATTTTATGATGATCACAAGGCTTCTTGCAACATCTATTTTGATCGTAAAAGCGGGAGTTACCGGTTTAAAGATTTTGGCAACGATGATTTTAGTGGCGATTGCTTCTTTCTGGTTGGCAAACTTAAAGGCTTGGATTGTGAAAATTCAAACGGATTTGTCCAGATTTTACAGACAATCAATCGTGATCTGAATTTGGGTTTGAACGAGAACGATACTCCATCTATTATGCCTATTTCGCCAGTTACAAAATCTGGGCAGAATACGGATCAAGTTGCTGAACCGAAAAAAGCAAAACCCTTCAGTGTTAATCAACAAAGCTTTTCGTCCAAAGAGATACTGTTTTGGAAACAATACGGCATTACAGCGGAGCTCTTGAAACTCTATAAAGTGATTTCCCTGAAGGAATTTCAAAGTGAAAACAATGATGGCAAACCCTTTTCTTTCAAGTCTTCGGAGCAGGAACCCATATTCGGTTATTGTGGAAAGCGTTACGTCAAAATCTATCGGCCTTTTTCAGAAATCCGATTTTTGTACGGTGGTAATTTTGGTGAGAATTATTGTTTTGGATTGGAACAATTGCCGATTAAAGGAGACACCTTATTCATTACCGGAGGTGAGAAAGACGTTTTATCGCTCGCTACTCGCGGGTTTCATGCCATATGCTTCAATAGTGAGACTTCTGCAATTCCCGATACCATTATCAGGAAGCTGACTCACCGCTTCAAACACATCGTTCTGTTATATGATGTAGACAAAACAGGTTTGGATTGCTCCAGAAAGCATCAACAGCAATTATCCGAATTCGGGGTTAAGCGACTTATTCTACCGCTTTCGGGCAGTAAAGCTGATAAGGATGTATCCGATTATTTCAAAGCCGGAAATACCCGTGATAATTTCATCCAATTATTCCTTGAATTTTTAGACACGTTATATAGCGAAACGATGGCTATTTTAAAACCCTGTGAAATCGATTTCGGAAATCCTCCCATTAAGTCAGAAATGATCATCTCTATTAACGGAGTTCCCATAGGAACCCAAGGCAATTTGCTCGGTATTACGGGAGGGGAGGGGACCGGGAAAAGTAATTATGTAGGTAGCCTGATCGCAGGTGTTATCAGGGACCAGGATATGATAGATACTTTGGGAACAAGTATTCTGGCCAATACCCAAAACAAAGCTGTCTTGCTTTATGATACCGAACAGTCGGAGGTTCAGCTATACAAGAATATTTCCAATATCCTGAAACGTAGCAAGCAGGATTCCATGCCATCTTGTTTCAAAGCATACTCCCTTACCAGTATGTCACGCAAAGAACGCCTGCAGGCCATTATACAAAGCATGGATAAGTTTTACTACCAGTTCGGTGGTATCGCAGTTGTAGCAATCGATGGGATCGCTGACCTGGTCCGGTGTGCCAACGATGAAGCTGAAAGTGTCGCTGTTATTGATGAGCTATACAGGTTGGCAGGAATATACAAAACCTGCATTGCTGGTGTATTGCATTTTGTTCCCAACGGCTTGAAATTACGTGGCCATTTGGGATCAGAACTTCAACGTAAAGCAGCAGCTATCCTGTCCATCGAGCGGGACGACGATCCCTTGGTGTCAGTGGTTAAAGCCTTAAAGGTTAGGGACGGAAGTCCGTTGGATGTACCACTGATCCAGTTTGCATGGGATAAAAAAGCCGGAATGCACACTTACATTGGGGAGAAACCAAAGGAAGAAAAGGAAAAGCGCAAAAAAAACGAACTCGTAAGTGTTGCACGTTCAATTTTCAGCAAACAACGGTACTGCACTTATGTGGATTTGTGCGAACAAATCCAGGCCAACTTAGACGTGAAGGAACGCACAGCCAAGAGCTATATCAAATTCATGAGGGATAACCAGCTTATTCTGAAAGACCCGTCCAATACCAGTTATTTCATAATCGGACATTTTTAAGATTCAGGACTATGTTTATAGATAAAAACCTTTTTGAAGCGTGGATGGAACGAATTATGGATCGGTTTGACATGATGGAAAGCCGCATCAATCAAAAAGAAAAACCACGCCATAAATTAAACGGTGAATTGCTGATGGATAATCAGGATTTGTGCTTTATGCTGAAAGTAAGCAAACGCACTTTGCAACGCTACCGCAGTTCCGGGAAACTCTCTTTTAAACGTATAGAGCAAAAAACATATTATCTGGAATCTGATGTTCACTCATTCATTCGGAACCACTTTGAAGGAGATAATGCTAAAAGCAAAAAATAATATTGTATTGTTTTGAAAGACTGTCATAATGTTCGCCTGCAACACTCTTTGCGTTTCCGTTCCACCGACCGAAACTTCACGCCACGCTGTCGCCTGGCGTGAAGTTTCGGGGTGTCACGTCCACTGCAAAGAAAGTCTCGGCGAAAAAAGCAAGAGTACTTGCAGTGGCCGTACACTTGCAAACGATTATAGTGCGCTATAAAAGCCCGTTTTTATTCGTTCCGTTTCCATTTACTGCTTCCCTTTGGCAAGTATTGCAGCCAATGTCGGCATTTGTTGTCATGCGGCAAAGGTGCTTGCGGGTTTTCACGGGCAATCAAGTTCAGGCCTTCGGTTTTGCAAAAAATCTTCCTCATTCCCCTGCGGGCGAGCGTATTTGTTCGCAAAAAACCTGACAGCACTAAACCCTGCATCCTTATTGCCGATGAAACAAAGGTGACCGACCCGACCGACTACGCATATAAAAAAAGTCAACATGATGAAAAACGATAAACATATAACGAAAGAAAAACTCACTCGCTTTTCGAAACTAAATATAGCTTGGGTTTTCACAAAATGGCTAATGTTAATTGGATTGCTCCTGGCATTAGTTTGGACAGTTTTAAATAGCAGTGCAGCCATATTCCTTGCTGCTGTTGTATTTTTCCTTCTCATCCGATCATTAGTGCGGTTGACATTCAGATTGATTGTAACTATTGTTTACATCATCCTATTGCTGACTATTTTAGGTTTAATCATTTTATAAAATACAAATATGAAAGAGTTCGAAGTAAAAACACGCTTTATTTTTAATGGTGTTTTCAAAGTAAAAGCACTCGACATGCAACAAGCCGAAGAATTTGTACAAAAGCATTGTGGGTTGGTTATTGGTGGCGATATTCATTCTTCGCTGCCAAGTGAAGATATTGATTGGGATTTCACAGTACATCCTCAAAAGCAAATCAGGTCAATAAAAGAAATATGAAACAAAATATTCTTCTGAGAAATGAAGCAAGGGCGGTGACAACCGCCCTTTTGTTTTTATAAGCCGAAAGATGATGCTTTTAAAAATCTAATAGTCACCACTTCCGGATTTAGATAATCTGTTTGTTCTTCTGAATACCCTTATTTAAAATTTGAAGTAGTTTCAGCATGTACAATATCATCGTTCCCAATATCAAACGATTGATGTCGTCCCCCGTTCTTTTCAAAAAGCTCCACAACCAATTTTTTGTCATCCGGAATCGTAAACTTGTTCATTGCAAAAACAGTCCGTTCCAAAGACCTACCCTGTATTTTGGTGACAAAGTGGAAAGCTCGAACAGGTTCAATGACTGTTTCCTGAATAGCCGTTCTTTTGGCGACCTTTTTATCGACGATTTTCCACCGGACAAAATCCAGATCAAACGGAACATTGGATGAGTTTTTAACTTCTGTATGGAAATACAACAAGTCGTTTTGAATATAAATTCCCTTCAATAGGAATTGAATGCCAAACCGCTTACTTTCAATGTTTTTTATCTCCTTTTTGTTGTTTTTATAGATGGATTTCATTGTCAGGTTAACTTCCTGGGGAGATTCATTGCCAAGCTCAGAAAGGTAAATTTCCATTGAGTTATTGGGCCGGTTAACGACTGCCCCATCATGAATAAAGTCCTTCATTTCGATATTTAGCTTTTGAGGCTCATTGGCATATTTCACATTGAACGAATAAAAACTTCCTTCATCAGTAATCACTGAAAAATTGGTTTCTTCATTAAAACCTTTTACTGCAGATTTTACCCGGACTACATTCTCAGCGGCTTCGGCTTTTCCTGCAATAATGTTGGGTGATCCAAGATCAATGTATTTCACCTCCGAAGGGAAAATGACATGTACAGTCTTATCAAAAGTAACTTCCAGATTGTATGGCGGAATAACCCTATCACTTGAGATTTCTTTAATGATTCTCTTGTTTTGATTTTCAGAGGACAAATTGTTTTGTGCATTTATCGAAATTGAAGCTGCTGCGAATGCAGCTATCAGCAGTAATTGTTTCATTTTATTTGGATTTATAGATTATAGAATGAATGTTTATTTATTATTGGGCAACAGAAGTATTTTGTATCCAGCCTTTAAATTGACTTTTACTTCGCGTAACTTTTTGGCCATATACTGCGAAGTTCCTTGTATGGCACTTCTGCCCAAATCAGCAACCAATTGCTGGCTGGCATTGCTTGTCAGGCTGATGCTGGTCCCGGCGCTTGTCCCCATATTGGCAATGATTTCTTTGGCGGCGTTAACAGTGCCTGTATTGGGAATATAAATGCCTCGCAGCCCGTCCGTATCATAGACGGTCAGTTCAACCGGCAGGATCGACCCCTCATATTCCAACGAATTAACTGTAATACCTAGTCGTTCTCCCTGAATCCGGGCAGTACCCGAGATAATGGCATTTGTTGGAATTAGGATAGTTCCGGCCTGTAACTGTTCGGTAAGCCGCAGTCGAACACTTTGCCCGTCGGTAATGGTCTGATCGTTATGGATACAGGCCGAAATGGTATTCTTTGTGTCCGGTTTAATCTTATTATCCGTAACAGTATAAAATCCTTGATTCGCTTCCTGTATCGTTGCTTTTGAACTGGCGATTGCTTGGGTAATGCCAAAACCTTGCTGAAGGCTTGAAACAACCCGGTCACTAACCTGACTTACCGGAATGATATTCGGTTTGGTTGTAGGTTTTAAAGAATGTTCTGCCTGTGGCTGAGCCGGGGTTTGCCCTTGCATTTGTGGTAGATATTTGGCTGCGATCTGATAAGACTTTTCCATGACAGCCATTTGATTATCTACGCTACTTTCCCGATTTTCTTTTTCCGCCAGTTTTGTTTTTAGTTCTTCCAGTTCTTTTGTCAACCGTTCTTTTTCAGGATCTTCTTTGGGATTTTCATAGAATGATCCTAAAGTCCGGTTAATGTTCTGGTACGCAGATACAGATGTCTGAATCGAAGACCGTGACTGAGCGGATGATTTTGAAGGAGGAAAACTTGATTTTGTTGTTTGCAGATTTTTCTGCTTTCGGTCCGACAAAGACAAATCGGTTCCCTGACTTTCCTTTTCTTTTCCCAGGATAGTGGCAAAATCCTGTAAAGAGCGCATTTTTTCAGTCCGCTTTTTTTGTAACTGTTCATCCTCGTATGCGGCTTTCTTGTCACTGATAATGGTTTGTGCTTTTGGGGCCGGAAGGTTGGTATTCAAACCTTGAGTCGCTTCAGTTCTTGCTTTTTTATCTGCTGATGGGGCAAAAATGAACCACATACACGCTCCAAAGACAACAAACATTAAAGCGAACACGGCGTACTTTTTCATCGTTTGTTTCTGTGTTGAAGAAAGTACCTGTTTATCTTCTGAAAATTGATTCTCATTCATATTCCAACTATTTTGAGGATTTAATAATGCTGTCAGTATTAACTTTTGATTGGTATGTCCCAGACTTGTCATTGAACTGATGAGTTTTGTTTATCTGCTGATCACCACTCCAGATGCTGTAAAAAGAGCTGGCTGTCATGTAAAGTGAGATAAGTCCGAAAGCGGAACACAAAAACAGAATGATGATTATCCGTTTTTTAGGAGAGAGATTGTTGCACCTTTTCTGCAAACGGAAACAACCCTGTTCTGTCAGACCGGTTAGCTGGTGTTTAATTCTTTTCATGAATCCGGTTTTGGAATTATCGGTCGATAACCCGAAGGTCTTTGTTTTCAATGACCTCAAAGCTTTCCATGATAAACCCGTGAGGGTTGTTATCCGAGCGAACCGAATTAATCAGATTGCACCGGGTAACCAGGCTTCGTTCGGTAATGTTGCTTTCCCGGATAATCATTTGCCGGGCATATGCTAGCACATGGTAGGGATAATGGTCGAAGCTGCATACCACGCTGTCCACCGAAATGGTTTGGTTGATATTTCCGGAAATAATCCGGTTGTAATATCCTTTTTCCGTGAGGTCCTTGTAATAGGCAAAAGCGCTTTTGTCAACAAGAAACAAAGCCCGCTGGATATTGCTCTCAATGGCATCCTTATCCGGCGAAAGGGTGAAAAACAGTTCGTGAAACCGCTTTACATGGTCTCGCGCTTCAACCGGACGGTTCTGTGACAAATCCTGTGAAAGGGCAAGCAGTAGGGATTTGCCACCGTCCAATACATAGATTTTTTGCCGCTGCGCTTCAGCAAAACGGTACGAGTTCCAGAGTGCGTAACACACCACTACTGTACACAGGATAACAAATACAAGAGCGAAAAACCGTATCTGCCTGAATGAAGATTCGATATTTTTTAATGATTTAAATTCCATTTTTTCTAATTTTTATTTTCCCATTAATCTACCGGTGATATTTCCGGTGGCTGCACCTACAGCCCCGCTAATCACAGAGCTACCTTTACTTGCCGTTGAGTTTACATTGTGTCCATAGTTACCCATTCCACCTGCCTGAATAATCCAGTTAGCTACAGTCGGGATGGTAAAGTAACCGATGATCCCAATGATCATGAAAATGATATATACCGAATTGGAGGCATCAATTGAATAATCAGGGTTGTTCTGTAATTCAGTTATGTCATTTTGCAGCATCAAAACCTGTATTTTGGCTAGTATCGAACTAAATACATCAGATACTGGCAGCCACAGGTACACGCTGACATAGCGTGTGATCCATTGGGTCATTGTTGACTGAAACCCATTATAAACTGAAATCGCAAAAGCAATCGGGCCAAGAATAGACAGAACGATCAAAAAGAATGTCCGTAGGGTGTCAATCACTAAAGCCGCTGCCTGAAACAGTAATTCCAATAGTTCGCGAAACCAGTCACGAATAGATTTTTTTATATCGTACATACCACGTTCCACATACATCCCGGTCATGGTGGTCAAATCACCTGGAGTCCAACCCAGTTCTTCCAACTGACGGTCAAACTCTTCGTTCGAAACTAAGTAAGCCGTTTCCGGATTTCGCATCATGGCTTCATATTCAAGTTGGTCTTTTTGCTGCCTGTATTGGTTCATATCGAACGTTTGTGATTCCAGCATCTGGTGTGTTCCTTTTACCACGGGCGACAGCACCATGTTGATCGTTCCCAAAACAAACGTTGGGAAAAACATGATGCAAAACCCAACAGCAAAAGGCCGTAACAATGGATAAACATCAATGGGTTCAGCACGGGACAATGCCTGCCACACTCGTGAAGCTACATAGAACAGGGCTCCAAGCCCGGCAATGCCTTTGGCAATTCCGGTCATGTTGCTGCACAGCGGCATCATTTCCATGTAAAGGTTTCGTAGGATCTGATGGAGGTTTTCAAAATCAACAGCCAGGATTACCATTTTCACTTGTTTTTGAGATTACCAATAACGCTCATCAGCACTTCCGTATAAAGCCATAACCCGGTCGCTGTCACCAGCTTTCTTAGCTCTTAGGTAAGCAACCGAAATATTCTTTCGAGTGTAATAAGCAACCAGGTCCCGGTGCTTTTTTAAGCGGTCATACACTTTGGTAACGATGTCCATCCGTTCACTGTCTGTCATCGATAGACCGTTGACATTAACCACATCTTTTAGCTCCAAAAGCATATCGGCAGATTCTTGCAAAAGTTTGGTATAACCAAAGGCAATTGCAGTCAGTTCCTCGATTCGGAAGTGAGGATCGGCAAGCATCTTCTGAAAATTAGTAATGTAGATATCCGAAATCTCACCAACCAGTAGGATCGTATTTTGAACCTTCTTGGCGTCTTTTACCAGGTCTGTTACTGCTTTCAGTTTGTCGTAGTATTCTTTCCCCTGGGTGTAGACTTTCTGAACTTCCTTGAAATTGTTCAGCATGTTTGAGGCCGTTGAAGATGTCTGAACGATCTGGTTGGCCGTATTGACAATACTTTGTACCAGGTTGGTCGGATCGGTAACGATCCATTGGGCTTTTGACTGGACGCTAAAAAATATTGTCAAAAAAGTGATTATAAATAGCTTTGTTTTCATTTTGATTGATTTTGAAATTTTACAAATGCTCATTTCTTTTTGATTCAGCTAGTTGTTTGATGGCTTGTTCCATGTTTCCATCCAGCTTTTCAGCCAGTTTCAACACTTCCAGCTTTTCGGTTTCTTCGGTGGTATATGTCAGGTATTCCTCTTGCGAAACTTCTGTTGCATACACAGCCGATTGAACACCTCCCAAACCCACCCAAACTTCTTTATACCGGCGCGAGGGGTGGTTGTCCATATTGATCGAGAGGATTTGAGCCTTTTCCTTTTCTGTTAACCCCAGCAAATTCTGGATGCTGTCGAACTTGTTCATGTATTTGCGCTGGTCGAGCAGGATTTTACAATCGGAATTGTTGATGATACTTTCTTTGACAACAGGACTGGAAATAATGTCATCAACTTCTTGCGTAACTACGATGGCTTCTCCATAATATTTACGCACTGTTTTATACATATATTTCAGATATTCAGCCATATTCGCCGAAGCAATGGCTTTCCATGCTTCCTCAATTATGAGCTGTTTTCGCACTCCTTTTAAGCGGCGCATCTTGTTGATAAAAGCCTCCATAATGATGATAGTCACCACCGGAAATAGCTCCTTGTTTTCCTTGATCGAGTCAATTTCAAAGACAATAAACCGTTTGGAAAGCAGGTCTATATCCTTGTCGGAATTCAGCAGAAAATCAAAACGTCCGCCTTTGTAATACTGCTTGAGCGTGGTCAGCAAATTGCCAATGTTGAAATCTTTTTTGCTTACCTTAATTTCCCGCTGTTTCAACTCCTGCCGATAGTCATCACGCATAAACTCATAAAAGGTGTTGAAGCATGGTAGAATGCTTTTGTCGGTTTGAATCCGGCGGATATAGGCATTTACAGCACTCCCAAGCTCACCGCTTTCTGTCTTTGATGTTTTGTCATCCTCACTTTTCCAGAGAGTCAACAGCAGCGTTTTGATGCTATCTTTTTTCTCAACATCAAACTTGTAGTCGTCGGTGAAAAACGGATTGAAAGAGATGGGATTTTCTTCAGTATAAGTAAAATATATACCATCTTCACCTTTGGTTTTCCGGTTAATCAGGTTACAAAGCCCCTGATAGGAATTCCCGGTATCGACCAATAACACGTGCGTATTCTGCTCGTAGTATTGCCTGACCAGGTGGTTCATGAAAAAAGACTTTCCGCTACCACTGGGTCCAAGTACAAACTTGTTCCGGTTGGTGGTAATCCCTTTTTTCATGGGTAGGTCGGAAATATCTACATGTAGCGGTTTCCCAGTCAAGCGGTCAACCATTTTAATCCCGAACGGGCTTAAGGATGACCGATAATTGGTTTCTTCGGTAAACAGACACAAGGCTTGTTCAATAAACGTATAGAAGCTTTCTTCTGAAGGAAAGTCACCTGCATTGCCGGGAATACCAGCCCAATAAAGGGTAGGAGTATCAATCGTATTGTGCCGCGGCTTACATTCCATCAAGGCCAACTGGCTACCCACATCGTTTTTGATCTGCTTTAGCTGCTCATGATCTTCTGACCAGGCAATCACATTGCAATGGGATCGTACTGAAGTCAACCCGAAAGAATGTGCTGCATTCAGGTACTCTTCGATCCATTGTTTGTTGATCTGGTTACCCCGGCTATACCTTGAAAGTGAGTGCATATTGCGGGCCTGTTTTTCAAAGCGCTTCAGGTTTTCCGTATGGTCATCAATGAAAATGTACTGGTTGTATATGTGGTTACAGGAAAGCAAAACACCTACGGGTGATGCGAACGATAAACGGCAATCGCTCCGGTCTGTGGATAGTTTTTCGTAACGCCCATCCGTCTGAAATTTAGCAGGCAGATCATCCAAATCAGAAAGTGTATGCAAGCATAGCAGTTTGTCGCCAATCCGCATTTCGGAAGGAGATAACGCTATATCCTGTAAACAGGTGGTTTCGTCCTGTGAGAGAGCAAAATACTTTTCAATAATACCGGCATTTGCGTTCGTCTCAACGATTTGATTTGTTGTCATCCGGGTTAGTTTCACAAAACCACTATCGTTTACAATCCGTTCAAACTGACTAACAGCTTCCAGAAACTTAACAGCAGTTTCCTTGTCCTGGATTTCTTTCGGCACGATAAATCCCCGACACAGGGTTGAGAAATTACTTTGCCTCCGGCTTTGTTCTTTAGTCGTTTTTGTCAGGAACAGATAACAGGTATGGTTCAGGTAAGGACGTTCATTGAAATGACGTTCAAATGATCTTGACAAAAAGCTTAACTCATCTTTTTGAATATCTGGTTGATAATTTTCCTGGATAAACCAATCTTGTTTATGAACAATTGAAAAGTCCGGCAAAACCCGGACTGCTTTCAGCCATGCGGAATGAATCGCTTCATACTCAGAAGAAGTAACGGTAAACAATTCCGGTAAGGTGACCTGAAAAGCAGCCGTAATATCCGCATCCTTACTGATGATACAATCGTGTTCAACGGTCATTATTGGAAACTTACTCTCCAAGGTGACACTTTTAAGAATATTCCTCATAAGCTTGTGGATTTAACGGATGCAAATAACCTGGAGATCGCTTTTCTGTTAATAATGTATTTGGGGTGGTTACGGCGGGCCTGTAATTTCATCAGGCCGTATTCGCCGTATTTGGCATTCAGTGAAAAAGTCATCCACACGACAGTGGATGCAGCACAAATGCCAAAGCCGATGCAAATCCATTGGCCGATACCCGCCATATACATCACCACAAAAACAACAAAAACAGAAAGCAGTCCACCTGCAAAAATGAAAAGGTATTTTGACTTCAATCCTTTGAACTCAGCAGACTTCCCGATGCCCTTGTTAATAGGATATTCTGACATAACCTTCGGTGTTTATAAAAAGAAGGAACGCAAGATCGTAGCAGCCACAATCAGGAAGATACAGGCTCCAAACCAGGAAGCAGCCGTCTTTCCGGTATCCGGATCGCCTGAGCTGAACTTCGAATAAACTTTTACGCCACCGATAAGCCCCACAACGGCTCCAATGGCGTAGATCAATTTGGTCGCCGGATCAAAATAGGAGGTTACCATATCGGTAGCTTCCACTATTCCAGCAGCTCCGTCACCCTGAGCATAAACTCCCAGTGCGGTAATGGCAATTGCCATCGAAAGAAAGAATCTCTTTTTTGTCATCGTTTTTTTCAATTTGGCCACAATCATTCATTAAGTTTGAATTTTCATCCCCAATAGAATGATCACGGCAGGTTATTACTTTTGAACTGTTCAACTTAAAAATCCGTTGATGTCCGGCTGGTCCGGCTTTTCTTCGCCGGTCTTTCCAGTTTTGCTTTCAACTTCGTTTAGATGCAGGTTAATCAGGTTTTTGATCCGCTCTGTCTTTTCCGGACTGATGGCTGCCAACTGGGTTACACAATCTGTATCCTGAATCCGGTACAAAACCTTCGCAACTTGCCTGTCATTTCCAGATGGATGATTCACTTCATGAACTGTTTGCTCCAGTTCTTCGAACGTGCATCCGCTGGCCAGTTCCGTTTCATTTCCTGTTAGTTGCCGAAGATCTTCAGCTTCCTCTTCCGGGTCGATTTCGAGTTCTTCCGGTTCATTTTCATGTTCGAGTGGAAACGAAATATCCATCATTCCGGACTCATCTTCTGAGATAAAACTATCTGTATTTTCAGGCGAACTGACTGGTTCTGAGGTTTTGGCAGCAATTGGCACAGCTTGTCGCTGAAAACTCAGGACAACGCGGCTTTGACCGATAATCTCTTTTTCGTTGACCTTTTGCCGGGATAAAACCGAAGTTGGTTTTTGCTTTTTAATTGGTTTTGCTAAAGCAATCCGGTAAAGCAGGTACATGGCAAGAAGCATTACCGCTACAAGGATGATTTTCATACTATCAGATCCCTTCTGTCCTTTTTGTACAGTTCATTGATCTCTTCTTTGTGGGTTTCCAAATGTTGCAGCAATACATTGTCAATGTAGCCTCCAACCGATACATCTTTATCTGCAATTACTTTTACAATCTCTGAGATAGTGGCATGTATGCGCTGGCTGATATACACGCATTGCCTTGATTTAATCTCATTCTTTTGAAGGAAAGTAGCGCTGTAATCAACCGGATTCCGTTTCCTTTTTGAATCCTTTTGCTCTCTGGTTTTTCCGGTTTCATTTTCGGGAATAGATTTCTCCGTGGGCTGGCTTGGGGCAACAACTTTTTCTTTGATTGATGAAAGCAATAACGATTCGTCAATACCTTCAGCTTTGTTCCTATTGGTTACCATTGCTTTCCAGGTTTATCGTTTGACAAATCTCTTGGGTAAGTTCTTCAATGTTGGAGCCTTTGATCAGGTTTTTATCTGCCGGTAGCAACGTGGAGCGGAATACCGACTTCCGCTGGTCTGAAACTTCCCTGCGGAAACGTTTACTGTCCGGCAGGATGGTTTTCAACATATTCAAGCCCAATTCGGCAATTACTTTTTCATAAGCTTCGTACAGTGCTGTTTTCTCCCGTCCGTCCACCATATTCCACAGCAGGAAAAGCCCTTTGAGGTTTCCTTTTTGGGGGACAATCAGGTTATCGTTGAGCATGGTGGCATATTGAAGGGTGCTTTCCAGAACCACCCTGTCAGCGCTTACCGGGGTAAAGACATAATCCATTGAAGCCAGTGTTCGGATTACTCCGGGACTGTTTAAGGTTCCGGGCAAGTCAAAAAAGATGATGTCGAAGTCTTTATCCGGGGATTGCATCAATTCTTCAGCCATATCAATGGCTTTATCGGCAGTACATTCTTTGATTGGGTAGGCTTTGATTCCAAGTGTTGAGAATTGCCGGTAAGCCAGGAGCTTGAAATACTCATCTTGCATCACCAAATCGGTGTCGCGTTTGCGCATTTCTCCGATACTGTGCTGGGGGTAGTCGCAATCGACTATTCCAATATGGTATCCCTTGGTGTAGTGTAGCTGGCTGGCCATTAATACGGTCAGCGCAGTTTTTCCCATTCCGCCTTTTTGCGTTGAGAAAGCGATAAATAAGGTTTCTTTTTTCATTTTGTTGAATTTTTACTGAAATAAATATTGAATGATTTTTATCTGTAACCCTTTATTTTATTGATGATTTGCAGGTTTGAGTCAATAGCACCATACGACAGTACTGATGTACTTCAGTACGACAGCAAGTCAGTACATCTTTAGTTTGGTAAGTCGTTGCCTCCCTGAATAACCCTTTCAATGATCCTCTGGATGTCTGTTTCATTATCGACCTATTTCTTTATCAATTCACTTTTCTGATGAACTATCGATGTGCTTATGCGCAGCATCAATTATTTACAGAATTGATTTTTGCGAAAGGAACAGGGAAAAACTGTAGTAAAATCAGGCTCGCACCTCGATGGCTTTGGTTGGCCGCGATCTGGAACCGCTTGGCTACCGGTCTGATCGAAAGGATGTTTTAAACACCCCGTAACTTTACCTCAAGATTAGAAAGTCAATACTCATGTTACAGGAAGTCAATCGAGCTGCACCCCAATCCGTCTTTGGGGACGGATTTTATCCCGACAAACGGGATAGCAAGTTGTATTTTGAGCAGCGCGGAATAAAATCCGCTGCTCAAAATCACTTGCCCTTGACAGGGAGTGATTCGCTCCGAAGTCGCCAATCATATCAGAAAAATGCAAAGCAATTAATTGGGCTTTGGCCCAAATAAAACCAGCAAACAATGAATGAAGAAAAGAAATCGCGAACCCATAAGGCCGGACGGAAACCGAAAGATAATCCTGCCATTTTTCGCTATTCAATAAGTTTTAATGAGACGGACCATGCCCGGTTCCTGTCCCTTTTTGAGCAGTCGGGCATGAAAGTAAAAGCAAATTTTATCACCGCCTGCATTTTTGATAAGCCGCTTTCGGTTGTCAAAATCGACAAAGCGGCGATGGATTACTACATGCGATTGACCACATTTCATTCCCAGTTCAGGGCGATTGGTGTAAATTATAACCAAGTTACCAAGGCGGTAAAAACCTCATTTAGCGAGAAAAAAGCGTTGGCATTTCTCTATAAACTGGAAAAAGCAACACTCGAATTGGTTGCCATTAATAAACAGGTTATCGAACTAACCGAAGAATTTGAGGCTAAATGGTTGCAAAAATAAGTTCAGGTAGTTCGCTGTATGGTGTTCTTGCCTACAATCAGATAAAGGTGGATGAAAGACTGGCAATGGTAATTTTCACCAACCGGATGATTGAACCTAAAGACGGAGAATACGACATTGCTATCTGTATGCGTTCGTTCGAACCATACTTGCTGGCCAACCGGCGCACCGAAAAACCGGTGTTGCACATTTCTATCAATCCCGATCCGAAAGACAAGCTTTCCAAAGAACAATTATCGGAAATAGCCCAAACCTACATGGACAAAATGGGATACGGTGATCAACCTTTTATCGTGTATAAACACGAAGACATCGACCGTCACCACATCCATATCGTTTCGTTACGGGTGGATGAAAATGGTAAAAAGATCGACCACAATTTTGAGTACAAAAAATCAATGGAAATATGCCGGGCATTAGAACAACAATACGGTTTGGTTCCGGCGGATCAGAAACAGCGACAGGAAAGCGCTCCACTTAAAGCGGTTGACTATGAGAAAGGAGATGTAAAAAGCCAGGTTGCCAATGTAATCCGGCCTGTTTCTCAGGGTTATCACTTCCTGAGTTTGAGAGAATACAAAGCGCTGCTTTCCTTTTACAATGTTCATGTCGAGGAAGTACGTGGCGAGTCAAAGGGGAACCCATACCGGGGATTGGTTTATTCAGCTTTGAATCGCAAAGGAGAAAAAGTTGGAAATCCTTTTAACTCATCTTCATTTGGAAAATCGGTTGGCATAGATGCACTGGAAAAACGGATTAAAAAATCAGTTGAGATCATCAAACAGAATGGGCTGAAAGAACGCAGCAAGAAAGTCATTGTTTCGACAATGAAATCACATCCGGACCGTGCTGGTTTTGAAAAAGAACTCGCAAAAAGCGGTATCACGGTTTTGTTCCGGGAGAATGAAAAGGGACGCATTTATGGAGCAACCTTTATTGACCATGATCAAAAATCGGTGTTTAATGGCTCACGCTTAGGAAAAGAGTTTTCAGCCAATGTGTTTAATGAGCTGTTCGGCCAACAACCTGAATCCGGAAACAAGCAACAACCAAACATACAGCCGGAAAATTCTATACAAATTTCGAAATCAACACCTGCCGATGCCGGGAATACATTAGCAAATCTTTTTGATTTAATGATTCCCGAACAAGCAGGTGTTTGGAATGATTATAACAACTTTCAGAAAAAGAAACGGAAGAAGAAACGGCGATATGGGAGGCAGAATTAAGATATAAATCAAACGGCCTGCTGTTTCACAAATTCGGTGACGGTTAGTCGATGTACACCAAGAATCCTGGCAATAGCGCTTTTTGAAACATTCTTGTCAAGAAGCGTTTTTATTTCGGCTTCTTTGCCTGTTAGTTTCTTTACTTTTGACTTGCTACCTTTTGGGCGGCCAAGGATGACTCCTTCTGCTCGTTTGCGGGCAAGCGCTTCTTTGGTACGTTGAGAAATCAAATTCCTCTCAATTTCAGCGCTTAAACCAAAAGCAAAAGCGAGTACTTTACTGTTTATGTCACTGCCAAGACGATAGTTGTCTTTAATTGTCCAAACCTGAATATCACGGTTCATACATTCGTTAAGAATTCCCATGATCATTAGCAAATTTCGTCCTAGACGGGACAGTTCGGAACAAACAAGAACATCATCTTTTCTCATTTTTTTTAAAAGTTTTCCCAATTTTCGATCATCTACACTTTTTGAACCCGAAATCGTTTCTTCGATCCATTTACTGACGACCATTTCGTTTTTCTCACAAAATTGATTGATTTCGAATCTCTGATTTTCAACTGTTTGTTTGTCTGTGCTAACGCGTATGTAACCGTAAATCATAATAGGTTTGCCTGTTTTAAGTTAATATTCAGAAAAGAAAAACCAAAAGTAGCCTAATTAAAATATACTATTATTATATACAGCTAATCGAGCGTTTATTTTAGACAAAACCATGCAAATTGTAATTTCAAAACTGATGAAAGTTGGGTTGTGTTAAGTCCTATTGAACAAAGGATAAAAGCAAAGATTGAAGCCATTGGCACACCTTTGAAAGATTGGAATATCAATATTTATCGTGGTATTTTGACCGGATACAATAACGCTTTTATTATTGACGGAAAGAAGAAAGATGAACTGATTACTGCTGATCCAAAATCCGCCGAAATTATACGACCCATTTTACGTGGCAGGGATATAAAACGGTATGGATACGAATTTGCAGATTTATGGCTGATAAACGCTCACAATGGGATAAAAGAGAAAGACATAAAACCCATTGATATAAATGATTACCCAATAGTAAAGAAACATCTAGATCAGTATTATTCGGAATTAGAGAAAAGACAAGATAAAGGAGCCACTCCCTACAATCTCCGAAACTGCGCTTATACGGACGATTTTTCTAAACAAAAAATCGCTTGGGGAAACCTATCTTTGAACAATCAGTTTTCTATCATTGATGAGGAATATATGATAAATGCACCCTCCGCCTTTTTTTGTACAGAAGACATTTATTTACTTGCAATACTGAATTCAAAACTGGCTAATTACTATATAAAATCCTTAGGTGTGACTAGAAACGGTGGTTATTTCGAGTTTAAACCAATGTTTGTAACACAAATGCCTATACCTAAAGAGATATCTGAATCCATCAAAAATGAACTTCTGAAACTTGTAAAAGACATAGAGATAAATCATCGTGATATATCTCTATTTGAAAATAGAATAGATGATTTAGTATTCAAATTATATCAACTGACTTATGATGAAATTAATTTCATTGCGAATAAAAATTAAATTATAATATTGAATCCATTATAAATTCAAATTCTAATTTACTGAAATCAAATAATTTAGATATTTCAAGATTTATCTGCGTCTCTAATTTGGAAAAAGACTGGTTGTTTTTTCTTAACTCATGTAAAGAATATATGAGTTCATTGAAAATTATTTCTTGCTCTCCTTTAATTTGAGGAAGCTTAATTTGATCAATATACATTTTTATCCACCTCCTTGTTCCAACCCCTGATGTTGCACAAATTTTGTCAAAATACCATTCGCAGATTTTAGAGTTAAGGAAGCAAATAATGTAAGCAAGTTTATCACCAGTGATAAAAAATACCGTATTATTTAAGTAGTACCCATTGCTGTCTAGAGAAAAATTTGGATGATCTGTTAATTCTATCCATATTATTTTTTGTTTAGAAAAATCGTCCCAATAACTTATCGCATCTTGAGTTTCAAACCACTTATTACCAGTTTTTTTTCGAGCATGAGTGTTATTTGCAAATGAAATTTTTTGTCCATCAATAAAAATTTCTTTACCGGTTTGTTCCAACCTTTTGAAACACCATTCTGATAAATAATTTTCTGCAACCCAGGCATTTCCATTTTCAGCAAGAAGCTCTCTTCCAAATGAAAGTAGATGTGATTTTACCGCTGGATATTGTTCTATATTTATCTGTAAACTTGGGAATGTTGCAATTAAATATTCATCGTCGAAATGATATTTATATCGCTTAATGTTACGACCTCTTAATATCGGTCGTATAATTTCTTCACTTTTTGGATCAAGTTCTATAAGCTCTTTTCGCTTATCTCCAGTAATTATAAAAGCTTCATTGAACCCCGTTTTAATACCATAATTAATTTGGATATCCCAATCCTTTAATGGGGTTCCTATTCTTTCAATTTTCTCTTTAATTTGCTTCTCAATTTGAGATAAGACCACCCAGCTATCCGTACCTGTATAAGCAGAAATATTCGCATTCTGTCTAAAATAAACGCTCAAATCTTTTATACTTTTATTTTTGACAACACAGGCTTTTGTTTGTTGTCGGTTTTTATCCTTCGAGAACATTAAAATGTTCGTATCCACGGTCGCACTTTCAAATATTTTTATTCCTGCAAAATCAATTAATTGCTCTGGATTAGTATTGTCTGCAAAGAATTTTCTCGTGGCTTCACCATATCCGGCACGCATCCATTTATTTGAGGTTATAAAGCACAACCTTCCATTGGGTTTTAGTAATTGCCAGCCCCGCTCGTAAAATAAGCAATAAATATCACCGGTACGGGCATAGGTTTTATAATTCATTGAATCGTAAAGCTTTGCCAGTTTTCCGTTGTCGTTCTGTAATTGGATGTACGGAGGATTTCCAATCACTATATCAAAACCACTTTCAAGGCCGAACATCCATTTGCTATCAAAGAACGGAGAGGTTGAGTTCTGGTCATACGGATTCCATTCTGCAAATAATTTTGCATCTTCAGGAGCAAAAGCATTGTCATCAGCTAATAATTTGAATAACTTTTCCCGTAATTCTTTATCTTTTCTTCGACATTCTTTCTTTCTAAAAGAAGTACGGGCATTAAAGTGTTCGTGCCTGATGTTGAGTAAAGCTTCCTGCGTGGGTTGTATTTCGGGGTTTTCAAATAATCCCAGTTGCTCTTTCTTTTTAATATAGATAAGCGAATTCGCTGCAACAAATTTTGTTTCGAGGTTGGGTAAAGTAGGAATACCCCAATTTTCTTTGGTACAATCTTTTTCTTGTTCACATATCAATGAAATAAAAAAGCGAAGCTTACTTATCTGAACCGCAATTGTTTGAATATCTATACCGTAAATACAATTTTCAATCAAGTGTAGTTTCTGCTCATATATAGTTTCCTGGTTGTCATGATCCAGTTTATTCAGGATACTTACCATTCGGTTCAAAATCCCCATAGGATATGCTCCTGATCCACAAGCCGGATCCAGGATTTTGATTGCTTTTAACTTTTCACTTATTCTATTACATTCAACTGGGTTGTTTTGTAATTCGTTTGGGAGTCCTTTAGAATGGAACAACTCTCGTATAATAGGCTCATCTCCCAAATAGCTTATGAGCGATTCGTCAACCATATAGTTTACGATTTCGCGGGGAGTATAAAACGAACCTGATTGCTTCCGGGCAGTCTCTTTTGTTTCAGGATTGTATGCTCCAAGGAGATTTTCAAATACTTTCCCCAGAAGTTCCGGATCGAGGGCGACTTCGACATCCTGAGAAGTATTTTCTTCAACTGTAAAGTTGTATTTGTTTAATATAGAGATTATTCCTTTGTCATCATCGAAAAAAAGAATGTTAGGGATGAACGCTCGTTTCTGCTTACCAGCACTGCGGCTGAAGCCATCGCTATATATAATCTTGCCATTAGAATTTGGTGTTTCCTTATCAAGACATTCAAATAATCCGCCGTTGAGAAATGGCACTGAACTAAATAATTTCAGTACGTCATCATTCGGTATTTTGAACCAACTATCATTTCCCGGGTTACGAAATAACGTTTTGATTCCGTAATCTTCTGCCTTACCTTGAAAGCTTTTATCAGTAGCAAAAGCACGTTGAGTTATTTCGTTATTTAAGGTTGCAAAAAAGAGATTCTGCAAAACTCCATTGTAATAGTTCCCTGATTCATAATCGTTAGGATTGAAATCTTTTATGATTTTCGTAAGCTTCTGCTTGTCAAACAAATCATCTGGAACCAATTGTTTTTGTTTGATAAACCACACAAACATTAGCCTGGTGATAAGTCGAATGATATGTTCTTCAATAATCCTATCGTCACTTGCGGTACTGGTATCATTGGGATAGGTTACTTTCATCTCCTCTGATATCGCCCATTGATACCAGGCAAATAGCTCCTGATAAAATTGTTTAGTCAGCGCTTCAATTGAGAACCTATATTGAAGATCTTCAGAATTTTTTAACCGCCCCTTTTCATACAGATACTGTTCAGGTGTTTTAGTATGTGCCTTTTCGCCCAAAATAAAGGAATACCGTCGTGGATTTGAATACTCATATTGTATTCGACTTGAATGATCTTCTTGTTTAGCCTCAATTTGTAATAACGAGAAGCGATATTGTTTTTCGCCTTTAGGAACGAAAGCAACCAATGCTCTATTGCGCAAGCTATTATGTTGCATTAATTTAAAAGCTTCTCCCGAAATACCGACCCGAGCATCATGAGTGGACGTATGATTGATTTCAAAAATATCTAGGTCTAGACTTTTGCAAACACCTAAACGAGAAACCGAAGATGCGTATTTCGTTGTAAAAGTCGTATTAATCCTTTCTTCCTTCGGTTGAAAATCATCCGGTAGAAAATTAGCTTCGAGAAAGTTAACAAAATCAGTTCTGTTGTACGGGTTGCTAAAATTAAACATAGTAACAAGAGTTAGTCGTTAGATTCTTATTGGGCATGTTTTGTCTTCTAGTGAAATAGCTTCAGAACTTTGTATTTCTTCGGCTAATATCAAAGTCTCTGAACCTTGGGACACAGAGTCATAAACAGCTAAAAGTTTTGAAATATAAGTTCTTGAAATTTTGTCGGGCAAAATGGAATACTCAGATACCTTTAAACGATTTATCAGTCGTAGCGCATAACCTGAAACCGCATCATATTCAATGGCAGTTTTTAAGTCATAGAGGTACTCTGAGTCACAGGCTTTTGCTCTTATTATCAGGTCTATCTTTGCCAAGGCATCACGTTTAGTCTTTTCAGATTCACTTTCGGTATTTCTATTGAAAAGTACTTTTTTAATCACTTCGTAAACCGGATCGAAGTATTCCGATACTGCATATCCTTTTTCTTCTGAATTTGTCTCTAAAAGTTTGAATGCCGATTCGGGAGAAATGTCCATAGGATTGTCCTCGTCTCTCGAAAATTTGAATACATAATCATTCCCCTTTCTGGCAAAAACGATGACACCTTCTTCTGGCAAATCAGTTTTACGACACACTTTAGATCGTAAAGGCAGTTTTAAAGCCAGCTTCATTTCTGGAGTGGATATGTATTGATTCAGCGCTTTCCGATAATCAGCGTCCCAGGATTTTTGTTCTTCAGAAGCGATTAATATTTTATATTGCTCCGCAAAAAAAGAATGTAGCTGCTCGTCCGACGTTAACACTTTAGTATCTTCACCCATAATCGCATGGATCATTGCCATCTTTAAGGTTGATATTTCCTGCGTTCGGGTTTCCGATTCTCCGATATCAGTTGGGAAGTAATTGAAAATAAATAATTCATCAAACATTTTTTTGTTCACCCTGTTGATTCGGCCAATTCTCTGGATCACTCTTGTTGGGTTGTATGGAATGTCGTAATTAAAAATTGTACCGGCCCGATGGAGATTATACCCTTCAGAAATTGCATCGGTAGCAACCAAAATTTTGTAAGTGTTGTGCTGTTTGTGTTTGTCGTATCCGGCATCAAAATTTGCTCGGATAATTTCTTTGTTTCTTGCAGTTGCTTTAGCTGCCGTGTATGAGAATACAGGTAATCCGGCTTTTATGAGCCTGTCCCCCAAATAATCAACCGTATCGGCAAATTGACTAAATACAACAATCTTTCGCTCCGGATTGTCATGCAGTTGTTTTTTCAGAATACTGATAAACTCATTCAATTTAGGATCTTTGCTATCTGGAACCTTTCCCCATTCTTTTTGTAATGACCGAAGAAGTTCAAGGTCTGCATCCAAATCTTTGAAAAAACTATCCTTTAGATATTCTGTTTTAATCTCAAACAGTCCACGATTTTGAAGTTTAGTGATTTCTTTTTCTATTTCAGAATCAACCATCTCCGGGATAACATCACTAGCTGAATTGTATAATTCCTGAATATCTGGGAGCATCCCTTTTTTAAACACAGGAACAGCTTGTCTTTTTTCGATCCACGATTTTATATTCATATAGTTTGCTACCATATTATCCAAAGATATTCGGAAAGCTATCTGAGAACTTTCAAACCGATGAACCAACATTGTTCTCATGAAAGTTGCCAAATTTCGTTGAGTACCTTTAAAAAGATAATATTCAAATCCAGCCTCTTCAACTATTTTCTTTATTTCTTCTTCAAATTCAGTTTTTATGTAAGTTATAGGTTGATAGCGAGTTGCTCTAAACGCGTTTTCGTTGGCCTCTATTGCATCTTCGGTATCTTCGTCGTCTTCGTTGTAATTAATTTTCTTTGTGATTTTGGGAGAAATACTTTCCAGTGTGTACAAATAGAGATTACGCAAATCACCTAATTGATAATCCAGAAGTTCAGGGTCTGAAACGTTAGCAAATTCAATATTTTGAAGGTTTAAATCTTTTTCATACTCCGGGATGGTTTTCAAGTCTATTCTTGAACGCCGTATGACTAACGGTGAGATTATATCTCTTATCTGCTTTCCAATACTTTCAATTGATTTATTTACTTCGTCGGCACTTTTTTTCTTTTCTTTTTGATCCTTTTTTAGCTCTTTATATAAAGAAATCATTTCACGGAAACGTTGCCCGAGGTTATCGACAGTTTGAAGAGTGGATTTTGTCGGTATCTGGAACAGCTTAACCATTGAATAAATATCTGCTGGCTGATTGTTGAACGGCGTGGCTGTCAGTAACATAACCTTATTGCCCTGGCATAGTTCATGGAGCATCCCATAATCAAGAGTGAACTCGTTTCTGTAATTGTGAGCTTCGTCAACTATTATCAGCCATTGTTCATTACCGCTATTCTTCGTATTATAATGTTCCAGAGCTTTATTTATAACTCCTCGGCTGAAGACTTTCGCCGTAATCTTAAATTCTTCCCGATAGTCTTCCCATTGGGCCGTTAAGTGAGGTGGTGAAATAATGATTGTTCGTAAATCCAAATTATTAGCAACTGTTGCTCCAATTATACTTTTGCCTAAACCCACTACATCGGAAATTATGACACCATTGTGCTTTTCAATAGTTGAAATAGCCAATCTTACAGCATCTTCCTGATATTTTAAGTTCAGAAATTTCCCTTTCGTAATTTCATGGGGAGTGCGGATACGCCTAGATGTATCAATCTTGAAATATTCATACAGAACCCGTAAATAGAGTAAATACGGTGATGGAATTTTTTCAAACCAAATATGCTTTATGACCCCATCTTCAAAATCGTTGATGTGATCCTTATCAGCAATTATGATTGCTGTTTCCCACAACGAATTGAATATGTGTTGTGCATCATTGAATTCAGCTTTATTTTGAAACCGGACATTAATCTCATTTTGACCTCTAAGACCATTATAGGTCAAATTGCTTGATCCCGTTATAACGGTACCCGGCGTTTCTCCTTCTTCAGTTAATTCTTCTTTGTATGAAAAAACATACATCTTTGCGTGACATGGCTCTTTAGTCTTCCGTATTTCCAATGTGCCATTTTTGATCTTCTCATAATACACTTTGAATGCTTCAGCCTCATGTTTTCCCTCGAAATAACCTGATTCATTGAATAAATTCACCAACGATTCATTGTATTCCTTTCTAATCTCCTGACGTGAAGACCTATGCTTCTTTAGATGAAAATCAAACTCTGAGGTTTTATTCAGAAGTTCTTTTTCCATTTCCAATCCAACCAGTACCCGCAGTTTCTTGTCAACAATATTCTTGTATATTTCTTCTATACCTGAAAAATAAAAATAGCCAACCAGAAAATCCAATGCACTTGTTTTCGCTGGTAAAATCTTTTGGATAATGGTTGATAAAGATTTTTCACCGGTATTAGTAATGAAATGTTCACTATTTAGGTTAATCTTCATCTTTATTTTGAGAAATAGCTGTTTTGTACTTCATAATTTCATTCCAGTAGAAGAAAGCTTCCACATTGGTCTTTTTAAGTTTGTTAAGTTTCGTAGGCAAAGGCTCACGAATCACAGCTTCACCAAGTTGTTCCACATTCATAGGATCAAAACGGGACATCTTCGTTACATCATTTGAAATTAAAACGGAAAGATAGGCGGCTTTTGAAGCATTGGTGATGGCGCTATCAACATTGTATTTTTCACTGTGGATAAAGCTTTGTATCCTTTTTATTCCAGCCTGAAGTATTTTGAAATCATCAGGTAGTACCTGGCCTTTCAGGCAAATGCTGAGCGAGGTCTGGTAAATATCATCGAGAACCTGGGCGATATTTTGAGGATCAAGATTCCGGTATTGTAGCTCAACTTTAGCAAATTCTTTAAACGTTTTGGAAGTAACTGCAAGATTGTCTGTCACATCAAATAGCGAAGCAATGTCAAAAAGTTGCTTTATAATTTCCATCGAACAATCTTTTCCCTTTTTGAAATACGGAATTCCAGTCGTGTTTGGCGCAAAAGCGGTCAACTTATCACCTAACATATCTGCCTTGCCCGGGACTTTTACTTTTACTAACTCGCCTTCCGTTTTAAGAAAACGACTTTGAATAGGCACTTCTTCTATTTCGTGGTAATGAATATCCTCGAATAATACGTCAAGGAGGATAAATTCGGTTTCCGTATTCGTAACGTATGATACCAGGTAAAAGAATTTAGCATGTGTTTTGGGTACGTTATGCGCGTTGATTCGCTCAACCAATTTTACATTGCCAAATCCGTATTCGTGGGCATATTTATGCAGGTATTTCTCCAGGTTTGTTTCTGGCGGACAGATAATGTCAATATCTATCGAAAGTCGTTTCGCGCTGTCCAGGTGCAGCATCAATGCCGTTCCTCCTTTGAAAACAAAAGGGCAACCGGATAAAACGAGCGATTCCAGCAATGAAAATGCTCTGATTGATTTTTCAATAAGTACAAGGTCGGAGAATTTATTTTCGGCAGCTACCTGCTTCATCCATTCAATTGTCCGACTATCGGGGTGAATCATAGTTTATTGGTCTTTAGCAAATCCTCGACTAACTGCTTTCGTCCACGCCGGGAAGCATAGCGTAGCAGTTTGTTTTTATTAACATTGTGTTTTTCAAATATAGTATTATAAACATAGTTTATTTCTACTCCCTGCAAAAAAGAAAACTCAACGTCACTGGCAATATCTACCAAAATCTTTTCAATCGTAGGTGTTTTTATCCCATCGACCAATTGCAGCGGCGATTCAGAAATTAGCGGTCGGACGATAATTACCTCATTGGTATTAATATATCGTTCAAAATCAGTTAATGACGGTATAAGATAGACACGCTTGGAACTATCAGAATTTAAAAGATTGAAAACAGATTCAGCTACTTCACGTTCTACATCAACAAGCACAAAACTCAAACTGGGTATATGGTGCATATACGGTAGCAACGCTGATCCCTGCCAAATACAATAAGCAGCAAAAGGAAACTGGGTCTTTAATTTCTGATCAATTTTTTTCATTTCTTCGGAACAAACAATCGAAAAATCATTCTTCGTCTTATCAGGCAAGGTATAAATTCCACGCTCAAGCCGAATTAACTGACCGGATTTTAAAAGACGGTTCAATTGCTCCGAAAGAGAGGCTGGATTTTCAAGCTGATTTTGAGATTTCAGATTGGTAATCAGTTCTTTTCGGGAAAACACCTTGTGATTACCTGCAAAATTTAAAATGTCGTTAGTTGTAACCATGTAAAATTTAATGTTCAACCAAATATATCACATTTTTGGCAATTAAATTAATTCATTGCCAAAAATGTGATATAGAATCGATTTTTAGTTCGTTTATATGTCAGTCGGTACTTTTCAAAAAATGCAGCGGATGACAAAATCAATGATCAACGTTTTGCTGTCGATTTCAATTACGCTAGCATAAAGACCGATAATGATTGAATTGAGTAAGTTATCTTCTTGAATAGGTCAAATGCTCACATATCTGAGCAAAAAGCTGCCAGGCAAACATTAATTCGCAGTGCCTACTATTTAGCCTCTATTTTCACGCCCCTAACAGCTAATGTAAAATTTTTATGCAACAGGAAGATGATTTAAGGGGATTGGCCAGGGTTATGGAGTTTATGCGGGCAATCAGTATATTATTTGTGCTGATCAACATTTACTGGTTCTGCTACCAGTCCATAAAGGAATGGAATATTCATATTGGGGTGGTTGATAGAATCCTTTTGAATTTTCAGCGGACAACCGGCTTGTTTTCATCCATTATCTGGACTAAAATCTTTGCATTAATTTTTCTGGCGTTATCCTGTTTGGGAACCAAAGGCGTAAAAGAAGAAAAGATAACCTGGTCGAAAATTTCGATTTGCCTGTTCTTTGGGTTTATCTTTTTCTTTTTGAACTGGTGGTTACTGCATTTACCATTTGCATTGGTTTTCAATACGGCACTGTACATTACAACAATGACAATTGGCTATCTCTTTTTATTGGTAGGCGGTCTATGGACCTCACGTCTTCTGAAAAGCAACCTGATGGAGGATGTTTTCAATACTGAAAACGAATCGTTCATGCAGGAAACACGGCTGATTGAAAATGAGTATTCGATCAATTTACCAACCCGCTTTTACTACCAAAAGAAATGGAATAACGGCTGGATTAATGTGGTGAACCCATTCCGGGCAAGTATTGTACTTGGAACTCCCGGTTCTGGAAAGTCATACGCAGTGGTGAATAATTACATTAAACAACATATCTCAAAAGGGTTCTCAATGTATATCTATGATTTCAAGTTCGATGATTTGAGTACCATTGCTTACAATACATTGCTGAAAAACGTCGACAAGTATAAGGTAAAACCGAAATTCTATGTGATTAATTTCGACAACCCGCGCAAAAGCCACCGTTGCAACCCGATTAATCCAACGTTTATGACGGATATTTCGGATGCCTACGAATCTGCCTATACCATAATGTTGAACCTGAACCGGACCTGGATTCAGAAACAGGGTGATTTTTTTGTAGAATCACCAATTATCCTGCTGGCGGCAATCATCTGGTATTTGAAAATTTATAAAGGAGGAAAATATTGCACCTTTCCACACGCCATTGAGTTTTTGAACCGCAGGTACGCTGATATTTTTCCGATCCTGACTTCATACCCTGAGTTGGAAAATTACTTAAGCCCTTTTATGGATGCATGGGAAGGAGGCGCTCAGGATCAACTGCAAGGACAGATTGCCAGTGCAAAGATTCCGCTCTCCAGAATGATTTCACCGCAACTGTATTGGGTGATGACCGGCGATGATTTTACGTTGGACATTAATAACCCAGACGAACCGAAAATCCTTTGTGTTGGTAACAACCCTGATAGGCAAAACATATATTCTGCGGCACTTGGATTGTATAATTCGAGAATTGTAAGGCTGATCAACAAAAAAGGGAGATTGAAAAGTTCGGTTATCATTGATGAGCTTCCAACAATATATTTTCGGGGCTTGGATAACCTGATTGCTACGGCACGATCCAATAAAGTTGCTGTTTGTTTGGGCTTTCAGGATTTCTCGCAGTTAACACGGGACTATGGCGATAAAGAAGCCAAAGTTGTGATGAATACTGTCGGGAATATTTTCAGTGGCCAGGTTGTTGGCGAAACGGCCAAAACATTGTCGGAGCGCTTTGGAAAAGTGTTGCAAAAACGGCAATCCATGACAATCAACCAACGGGAAAAATCAACATCAATAAGCACACAAATGGATAGCCTGATTCCTCCATCTAAAATCAGCAACCTGACTCAAGGTATGTTTGTTGGAGCTGTCTCAGATAATTTCGACGAACGTATTGAGCAGAAAATATTCCATGCTGAAATCGTAGTAGATAATGCTTTAGTTGCCAATGAAACCAAATCATTTAAACCAATTCCTGAAATAGTGAATTTCACTGATGAAAAGGGCGATGATCTAATGCAATTTGAAATTGATTTGAATTACCAACACGTAAAAGAGGATGTGCTTGGTCTTGTGAAAGAAGAATTGGGACGAATAGGGAAGGATGAGAATTTAAAGCATTTGTTGAAAAAAGAGAAATAGAATTCGAAAGAGCGTAGCGCTCTCTTGCAACTACGCTCCTTTAACTTTGCTGCTCATTTTCTTTTTCCACTTTTTTCTCTTTGAGAAAGTGCGCTTCCAGCGGCAGTTTTACTTGCAGCACTTGTCCGTCCGTCTTTCAGAACTTTTGAAGCGGCAGAAGCAGCGGCTTTACTTGTGACTTTTTTAGCCATTACTTTCAAGTTTTATTTCCAATCCAAATAATACAGGTGGACTGATTCCTGTTAAACGTCATTTCTACTATTGGTTGACTTTATAAACCAATTCAAAAAGAGAAGAGTGATTTTAATTTTTTTCTCCATCCTTCTTTCTTCTTTGGTATTTTTGTAATTGAATTCTGATTATCAGACTTCGCATTGTCAGATTTTGATTTTTGTTTTCCAGCCCTAGTATTTCCAAATTGCATTTCCTGCTTGTCCCATCGTTCAGCATTAATTACTTTACTTCTTCGAATCCAATAATGAGACTGGCAAGGGAAATCCCAATTACCGATAGATGGATGGAGAGAAATAGTTTCACCGTCATATTTCAATTGCCAATCATCAGGAGATAATGGGGTAACAACTTTCTCGCCACACCCACAGGCACACAAATGAATGACAACTGAATATTTCATAGATATATACAACTCGCCCTGCTTAATTTCTTCAGGCATGTATTCAACAAATTGGACTGAAAATGCTTTAATGAACTGATTCATTGAGTATATCGTTGTCATTTATTGAATACACCGAATTGACCTCACTGATAATGTCATGGTAAAAACCTAACATCTTTTTCCATTTTATTATGGCATGTATAGCAGCCAAAGCATTGAGCTCAGCAATTTGTATATTACTGGCATACACATCATCTTTGGCATCGTCACCACCAAAAGCTTCCTTAATATGCCCATAATATTCTGGAAATCCAGATGTTATTCGAACCAACCCTGAAAGTTGGTTCTCGGACAAATTGACTCCGAGCCCCGAGTCGATAAAAGATAATCCTTTGTCAATCAAATACCCTCCAATTTCTTTTCTCACACTGACGCTATCAACACTCAAAAAGATATAATTCATTTTTCTCAGCTCCTCGATGTTATCTGGCGTTATATGCTCTTTATGAGGAATAATGCGCTTATGCATTTTACTGTATCGTCTGGCTAAGTATTCCACTTTTGGAAGCTGTTCTTCCAACTCTTCAATGGATGCTGCTCCAGGAGCACGAAAGGCATTGTGAGTATTAAAAACATCCAGGTCATACAAGTGAATCTCATCAACAGGTGTTTTCGATAAAAAATCAAGGATGTAAGAACCGGTTCCACCAACTCCGACCAATGCAATTTTCAAAGGCCGGAATAAATCGTTAAGAAATGTAACATTAGCCCGGCTGGCATTTGTATCCATGTATACCATCGGACTATCATCCTCGTGCACTACAATTGGTTTTTTTATTTGGGCACATGCTTCTTTATCAAGGTTTAGAGCCGGTGAGGATATAATGCTGACATATGTTGATACTTTATCGTAATAGTCGGTATATTCGCGACCATCCGGATGACATGAAAGATAAAAATCACTTACAATATCAGCGAATAAACGCTGCTTTTGAGGTGAATTTACAAGTGAAGCAACAAAGCTCCCATTAATGTTGCAAGGTCTATCTCCGATGAAATAAGCAGTGTGATCTTTCGGTTTGCCAACAATTAAACCGGATGTCGTTAAACTCATCACTAAAAGGCCAGACTTTATTTCCTTTGAACTGTTAAGGTAGGGTACATGGTGGATAGCTAAATATCCACCACATACTTCTATCTCGTAATTTTCATTCTGCAATCTGAGCAGATCTGAACTACGATTGATGAGTGCTTGCGACATTGAAATTCATATTATTTTTAACAAACACTTCTGTACCTTGAGCAAGCAAACCTTTGGGATTCTGATAAGGTCCATCGGTATATTTCACTTTATAACCCCGATTAGGATCATAATTACCGAAAGCCAAAATAACGACCTCCTCATATGTAATCTTGGGTTTGTCAAATGTCTTCCGAACCCCGTTCACAATGATTTCAATATCATTGGTATGATGGCGAGATACGAAATGTTCTACTCCTGGTCGGGCTAAGTCAACCACTTCGTCATCGGTAATCAGGTCATCTTTCCAACCACCTGGAAGATCAAGATAGATTTCATCCGATTCCGGTATTTTACCCAAATCCCGAATTTGAATTCCTCTGATATACTGCTTATACCAAGTGTAAGCTACATTGTTGATAGTAAAGTGTAGCTTTTTCTTGACAAAGAAATACTCAGTTTCTGGTCTGGCAAGATTGACTGATTTCTCGTTTTCAATCAGTTCATCTGTGTAAGGTTTAATGATAGACAGAAACAACTCCGTATCCATTGGGATACCAGCTAATTGTTTCAGTTCTGCACCAGTTTTGTACTGGTCGAATGTCTCATACTCTTTCCCTTCAATAACAAATTTTAAGGGAGTTTTTGGTTTGTGCGTATCAGGCGCCCCATTGTTTAAAATCATAATATAATTATTAAATGTGTTGCAAAAAACATTACTCAAGAGTTACTTTTCCTTAAAATAAAATTTATCGTTTTGCTCTAATCGTTTTATTGTTTAATTTCCAACTTCGGATCATCAGACTTTTATCTACTTCATTCGAACAAAGAGCTTAGCAAGAGCTTTATTTCATTTTGAAGCGAAGCCACCTGATTCCAACTGTTTCAATTTTTTTACATACTCATTATACCACAAAGCGTGACAATTTTTGTAACTTTGAATAAATTAGCGTATTGCAATTTTATTTGTCACGCTTTCAGGTATAATCAAAATGCTAAAACATGGATGTATTAGGAAGTAAAAAGCAGACTACTACTTTATATACCGATGAAGATTTGTTTTTTCTAATGTCTTTAAAGGATGAGGACGAAGCTGAAGCCCAAGAAGCTTTTCGAATATTTTATGAAAAAAACAAAAGGTTATTGTGGTCCCTATGTTATTCCGTTTGCAACAAATTAGATATTTCTAATGTTGAAGAATTGGCGAAATGTGTTTTTAATAATACGATGACTGCAATCTATGAACATCCAACATATGATGCTCGGAAAAGTAAATTATCTACATGGATGTCAAGAATTGCATATCATGAAACTCTTGATTTGATTGCTGATTTTAAAATTAATGATACAAAGAAAAATGTTCCGTTGAACGAGAAAATAGCTGAAGTAATTCCAGAAGTAGAAGAATTTTCGGACTTCGAGACTCCTGAAAAGAAATTATTAAATGAGGCATTAAATCAACTGCATGACAGAGATCGAGAAATTCTTCTAACCTGTATGATGTACAAAGAAGTGAATAAGCATATTCCTGATGAAATTTTATTAGAACTAAGTAATAAGTACAATACAACAACTGTAAATATTCGGCAAATAAGAAAAAGAGCGTTGGATAAGGTCAAAGCTTATATAACTACAAATTCTAATTTATTAAGCTAAATGTATAAGAAGATGGAAAATAAAGCTAAAATATACGGTGAAGATTTTGAGGGTTATCTTGAAAATGCTCTAAAATCTTATGGATATTTATTTCCAACAACAGATGAGCAAATGAGCTGTTTTGAAGAAAATATGGAAGAATTTCCCTTGCCAAAAGAATTTGAATCTCCCGACTTTATATTTGCAAAAAAGGGGAAGAGAAATTTACAGAAAAAAAGTATTGTGCTAGATAATTCAGAAGCAGAACGGAATTGGGCATTGGCCGCAAGAGAGGGGAAAGAAATCCCTGAAGAAATACTTTTAAAAATGAAAAGAGATAAAGAAGAGGCTAAGAAAAAGCAGAATGGAATTAAGTGATAATAGAAAGAAAGAACTAGCGAATTTAGCTGAATTTATATCTACCGATTATTGTCCTAATGGTCAAGTTCTCCCTGAAGTGATATCAGAACAATCCGGGATTACATATAATTATGGCAAATATGGAGATTGCTTTGATGGTTTACTGGAACATGATTCCGGTGAATTTCATGTTTATCTAAATACCCAATCTGTCTCATCATCTGACAATGCTCGACTTAGATTTTCATTTGCACATGAATTAGGACATTACTTTATTGACGATCACCGCAATGCCTTGAAAAAGGGTAAATCGTTACATAAGTCTTACTACCGATTTTTGCGGAAGAATGTTGTTGAGACTGAAGCAGATTATTTTGCTTCAAACTTATTAATGCCATTAGATCGGTTTAAAAAGCGTGCCCAACAAACCAAGAAATTTGACTTTTCTGTAATTGAATTTTTATCAAAGGAATTTGGAGTGAGTCTTTCTGCTACTCTTCTGCGGTTTATCGAGATTAATACCTATCCTATTATGGTCGTATTTTCAAAGAATAATACAATAGAACGCTATTGGTCGTCTAAGGATTTCCCCTTTAAATATTTTTTGGAACATTCGTCAAAAAAACTTCCACCATTAACTGTCGCTGGAGATTTTTTTAATCATGGGATTAAGTGTGAAGATACAGAATCCGTTGATGCTTGTGAATGGTTCAGCTCCTATAAAGATATTAGAGGTGTGAAGCTTTTTGAGAAATGTATATATCCCACGTTTAACAATACTGTAATTAGCATCCTTTGGGGTAATTAAATTGTAATTTTTTTTGAGAAATCCAATTTGACTTTTTCCTGTCTAACATTTTCAAGTAATCATTAAATTTCAGTCTTCCCTATTTCCCGTTTAGCTTATGTTCTTTTGGATAAATAAAAATCAAAGAAGTACTACTCTCACTCAATTCTTCACCAAAGTTATTTACGCATTCCGGAAAAGTCAAGGGTGACTTATCTCTCCTGTTTTTATGCAAGCCACACTTCGTGCTCGGTCAAAAACCGAAAGCCCTTCGACCGATTCGCGATTAAGGAGCGTTCGGTTTTGTGACATTCGCCCTTGACTAGAATCCGGTCTGCTCAATGGTTCACGGTTCAAAATTAACCGGCGAGCCAGACAAATCCTGAGTTAAGCGAAGGAAGCCAAAACAAGTCCGCAGGGCAGCGGCAAAATCAAATGAAAGATTCAAACGAATGGGAAATTGTTTCCACCTATTCAACACGGGAAGCTGTTGCAGACGGCTTTCTGGTCAAAGTTGAAGCCAAGGCTTCAGAAGAAGCAGGTATTAAGTATCCTGTTTACCTTACACGTGCCGCCTGGGACAAATATGTCGAAGTTCCCAAAGGCATGGAACAAGTTCAAAACCTTTCAGGCCGCCTTTGGGATGTGCTGTATATGTTTGCTTTTCACGCCCGGAATGTTTCTGCCAACTATTTACAGTTTGATTTTATCAGCTTTATGCCTGATGAAGGTAACTGGGAGCCTAATGAAAAGCTTGATTCGCCCGAAAATCGACTCAATAGACTGGTTACCCTCAAAGCGGTGATTCAGGCCCAAGATTTCGACGATCCGTCACCCGCCATTTTCATCATGAAACCTAACGAAGACTGATTATGGCAACTGAAAAATCATCAGGAAACTTCCTCCGTACTGGGGAGGTTTCTTTTAAAGGCTTTATTGCCGGACTTGTTGAATCCAAAGACAAATACAACCGACATAAAAGCATGGTTTTGTATGGTTCAACTTTCATTATTTCAGCATACAAAACCGGAGAAAAGCTTTTGGTTAAACAGGAATTCAACATTGACGAACTGACCAAAGCCAGAAGGTTCTACCGTTCGATCCGCTTTTTCAAGCATCATTCCACATGGCTTCAGGAATAAATCAGCAAACTATGGAAAAACACTGGACAGCTTATCTGCCGGAAGCCGGTAGGATAAGACGAAAAGGCGAGGATATTTTGTATCTACATAGTTTATTGGTTCTGGCAAAAAATGAAGTTCAGCGGCTAAATCGAAAGATTGCTGATCTGGAAGATGAAACTTTCCGGATGGCCAAAACAGATTGGTCTATCGAGGAAATTGCTGAAGCCAAGCAGAAGGCAAAACGAAAGAGTACTTAACAACTGGGGCAGTTTTGCCCCTTTTTACTCGTCAATATTCCAAATTAAATCACAAATCTCAGATTTCCTTTCTTCTAAATACTTTTATCTCTCCCAGATTAATGCCTTTCGATCTTTTTGCATTTCAATACATATCATTGATATACTATCGTTCTTTCTCGGTTCCCGGATACTTTTCCCAATCAGGCTGCATCGTTTCTTCAATATTTGAGTGAGGTAAAGTCAAGTAAGTTGCCGAATCTGGTTACTTTCTTGGCTATCCAAAATATAATTGGATTCAATTCAAACAATAGCTAAATACCTTACTAAAAAACTATTCGTTCCAAGGCAATTCTATTGTAACCCTTTTGCCAATGGCTTTTTCGGGCAAAGCAGGTCATAACGAATTTTTAAGGCTAGTCATAATTCTCTGCAAAGGTTGGACACGCTTTTAGCGACCGGTCTCCTCAATCAAAGATTTTCCCGGCATATCCTCGCTGCGTTCCGGTATTCCAGTTCCTCACTGATTGCGCTAAAATACGTGTCCTGCTTAACCTGGCATACAATTTTAACTTTAAAAATTCACGTTATGACAACTTTTGAAAAGCATTACATTGGGAAAGGAACTCAGATTAATAATCTTGACATCGTAAAAGTAGTTCTTCCTGCAGAAGGTATTGAAGCTGCCATGTTTGAAAGGGAGGGAATCAAATATCTTGGTTTTGAAGTGGCAAAAATGAAAACACCAGACCAGTTCGGCAGAACACATACCTGCTATTATCAAACCAAAGTGCAAAAAGCAGACTCAACTGATGCGCAGCCAGAAAAACAGAAAAAGGCCAAGAAAGATTCGAAAAAGGAACCCGCAGTTCCTGAAGATGATGATCTACCGTTTTAAAATCTCTAAAAAAGCCGAAAGGCTTTTTTTTATGGTCGTACAGTTATGAATGTTATTCGCTTACCCTTTATTCTGGTCTTTACTGATTCCCAATATTTCTATCCATTAGCATTGAGCTGATTCGGTAAGTGTTTCATTGCTTGTTTTTATGAAATTATACGCGAAGCTGCAAGATCCATTCGGAACTGCAGGGCAGACTACACAAAGAATTTCCGGCATATCCTATCCCGAAGATCGGGGCTTAACGGTATTCCGTTCCTGTTTGTGTATTCCGAGATGGATCTGACGGCGAAAGGCATATAATTTTAAAAAACTATCGCATGAAAACTTACACTTCAACATCAGCCAAAGACATTCAGGATAATAGTTCCGTTTGGGAATCTTTCACCGAGTACCTGAATACAGTTTATTACGAAGGAGCTTCAGAATCTCTCGATCCTGAACTCATTCAATTTGAGTATTCAGCTTTTTTGAGTTGTTACGGAAATTAGCCGTAACAACTATCTTATTCTTTGCCATTAAGCGATAACTTTTTCTAAAAAAGTAAGTGGTAAAAATCGATTAACAATAATGATTTATTTAGTTGCTTATTGTAACTTGCAAGTTGAAAATAAAATAGAAAAGAAAAATATCTGGACATAGCTTCTGATTTTTTGACTAGACAGATGTAGCGAAAGATTAGAATAAGAAATCAGAAGAACTGGAAGATTTACTTTTTGCAAAACTAGCGACAATAGAAAACCAAAATAAAACCATCATGAATGTACACAAAGTAATTATCCATGAATTAATAAAGGAGCAAAGAAGAACTGAAGCTAATGAGTATTTATCTAATCATGTTTACACCGTAAATCAAGATACTTTTGATCTTGTTGATAAACTGAACAAAGCCTTTATAAGGGATTCTATTACGTATGCCATCTTCAAAAGCGAAGAGGGGGATAATTTCCCAAATTACTTTAGTCGGTATACACAAACCGATAAAGTTGATAATGATTTTGTCCAATTTACCAGATTAGCAATTTTAAACCTAAAGCAAATTATTCGGCCTGTTATCCTTGCGAGTGGTGGTTATTTTGTTTTTTCAGAGTACACCGATAATGATACTCTCTATTTGTCAGTATTTCTAATTAGAGATGAAAAAGGTATCGTATTCCGCAAAAATATTGAAGATGGAGGTTTTGAAATAAATTCGGTTTCTCACTTAAATACCAATAAGTTGGCTATGGGCTGCCGAATTAATTTGAATAAATATAATGCTCAGGACGGGAAATATCTAGCTTTAATAAAGAATAACCAAGCTGATATATCTGATTATTTTAATTTATGGATTTCAACTGATCAGCCCGATAGCAGTACTGAGTATACAGAAACTCTATATCAAATAATTAGTAACGTAGAAGCACCAGTAGACCCGGAATCAGGAACGTCATATTTAATTGATGAATTTAGGAAACAGGTGCATGATTATATAAAGAATCGCCCAAATAAAATCGTCAATATTTCAGATATGAGTAATTATTTTTATCAGGATAGTAATTACCTATCGCTCTTTGCTGAGCAAAACAACTACATTATAGATTCTGAGTTTAAAGTTGATGGCCGCAAATTACAGAAATTTTGGAGGTTGGAAGTTAATAGTGACGGTATTCAATTAAGGTTTTCCAGAGGAGATTTGAATACGAAGGTTAGAATATCTGAAGAAAATCCTGATATTATTTTGATTGAATCGAAGAGATTCGCAAATAAACTAAAGCGGGAAGCTGAAAACGAAATGCGATGAAAGAGCTTTTTGAACATATCTTAACCGTAATTTCAAATGCTGATTCTGTTGAAGTTGTTGAGGATCAATTTCTTTTATTGAAATTCAATGATTCCCAAAAATGTCTTGACTCTCGTAATCTTTTGAAGGAAATAGAACTGACGGAGATTCAGAAGAATAGTTTTCGTATTTACTTGTGGCAAACAAGCTTTTGTATTTTTTATGATGTTGAAGACTATAGGCGAAGATTCACAAAAAACTATTACGAGGCAGATAACTTAAAAATTGATGTCCTAATTTTAAAAGGTATAGATTCAAAATCAATGCTTTATTTTAAGCAGACATCCGAGACACTTATTGATTTTAAGAAGAGTTCATCAAACTTTTTATTTATAAATACCATTGCGTTTTTCAAATTGATCTCCTTTTTAAAAGATAACGAGCATAAAGAAGATAAGCATTTCTATTTTGTTGATTACTTCAATATCGATTATCGTAGAATTATTATTACATCTTTAAAGAAAGAAGGAAAATTGACAATTGGTTATCCGCTTATGCTTCCTGATTTTGATAATAGAATTTCAATTAAACCGCAGATAGATCGTTTTATTTTGGCATTTCAGGAGAAACAACTTCCTAAATTTATTAAAACAGAATTATTCAACTATTTGCCCGCATATCGACAGGAAGAACGATTAGAAGTTTTTATCCAGAACTTGAATGTCATTATGGAGAAAGCCGAACAGAATTTTGAAATTTATTTAAGCGACCTTTCTTTAGACAATTTTAAGACTCAATTTTTGGAATTTAGGATTAAGTATTTTAATCAATTCAGGGACATATTATCAAAGATAACAACACAGATATTAGCATTTCCTCTTTCAATAACGGCTTCTGCATTTGCTACATATAAAACGATTGATTCGATTCTTTTATGTAGCTTAATTGTTGCTGCATTCATTGTTTTTAGCATTTACAGCTTGTTTACACTTAGAGCACATAAAGAAGATGTAATTGAAATAAAGAAACTATTTGAAGCTGATTTTAAGTCGTTCTCATCAAATCCGTTTTTTCTAAAATATCCTGACGAATTAAAATCATTTCAAGATACTAACAGCTATATAATTAAGAGATCGAAATTTTTAATCCGCTGCATAGATATATATTCTGGGGTACTAATTTCAACCAATTTCCTTTTTATTCTTTTTGTAGTAACACAAGCGCTTTTTGCGAAGGTTTCAATTGCAATATTTGTTATTGTGGCTTTATTACTATTCGCATTGTCAATTTATTATAGCATATTAAAGTAATAATATACTGATACGGCTCTAATTGTATTAGCTGTAAAGATAATGGATAAGTAACAGTTTGATAGATAGAAAAAAAACTAAGGTGGTAAAAAAATGAATAATAATGCCTTCTATCACGAAACTCATCGGAAAAAGTTAGAGAAGGGTTCTAATGATTTGATCTAAAAGTATATAGAAGGTTGCCAAAAGTGAAAGCATGGTTCAGTATGACTAACTTTGCAGGCTCTTAGCCTGCAAAGTTAGTCATACTGAGACACATTCCCAAATGGAGGTAGAACAATGTCAAGTTCTCTTAACAAAAAACTTGACATTGTTCTACTGTAAAATCCATTGCTATTTCTAGTTTTAATGATGAAGTTGAGAATGATGCTTATGGTACAAGAATGCTTAATTGATATATTCAAAAAAGTAGTAATAATGTTGAGCCTAAACATATAAATAAAACTATTACATTTGTCCAGTATTTTAATAAAAAAACTGGACATGTTCCTTCTGACATTCTTGATGATAATAGTATGAATGTTACTGATTATATTAGTTCTAAGATAGAAAGACTTCCTAAAGGGTATGTTTTTACCTATGTTGATTTTATTACTGATGTGAATAAAAAGGAAGCTGTTATAAAAGCACTCAATCGGATGGTGGGGGCAGGCAAAATTGCTAAGCTGTCGAAAGGCAAATATTACAAGCCCGAAAATACTCCTTTTGGAAATCTTCTACCTGATCAAAAACAAGTAGTGAAAGATTTACTGGAAGATGACGGACGAATTATTGGATATCTTACCGGTTACAGCATCTATAATAAGCTGGGCTTAACCACGCAGGTAAGTAATACGATACAAGTTGGGCGAAATCTGACGCGGCCCAATTTTAAACGAGAGCGTTATACCATTTCATTTATCAGGCAAAGAAATACCATTACCAAAGAAAATATACCCTTGTTACAGATACTTGATGCCATACGCTATATCAAAAAGATACCTGATGCTGGTATTGAATCGTCGTGCAGAAGATTCTTAGCTATTCTAAAGGATTTATCTGAGAATGACAAACTATCGTTAGTTCGCCTGGCATTGAAATATCCTCCGGTTACACGTGCATTATTAGGTGCTATGCTGGATCAGTTGAAACAAACCGATTCAACGCAACCCCTTCTGAAATCGCTTAACCCCATCACCAAATACAAATTGCCAGGCGTTACGAAAATACTGTTGAGTACCGAAAAATGGAATATACAATGAAGTTACACGAAGATAAAACGCTATACCGGCAAGCAGTACAATTCACCGCCGATAGGTTACAGATAAAAACCATTTTCATTGAAAAAGATTATTGGGTTACTTATGCTCTTCACACCATTTTTAATAATGCAATTGGGAACGATACTGTTTTTAAAGGCGGAACGGCTTTATCGAAATGTTATAAGATGATTGAGCGTTTTTCTGAAGATATTGACCTTATTGTTTTGAGGCGCGACGGAGAATCAAATAACCGGCTAACCACAAAAATCAGGACTATAAGTGAAGTTGTAAATGCAGTATTACCCGAGATTAACATTGAGGGGTTAACCCAGAAAAGAGGAATGAATCGTAAAACTGCACATTCTTACAACAAAGAATTTCAGGATGATTTCGGGCAAGTTCGGAATGTAATCGTTGTGGAAGCAACCTGGCTGGGATACTACGAACCTAATACAGTGAAATCAATAAACTCCTTCGTTGGAGAAATGATGTTGAATAATGGACAGGAAGAAATGGCTCGTGAATATGGTCTTTTACCGTTTGAAATTAGGGTTTTGGAGCCGGAAAGAACGATTTGTGAAAAGATAATGAGCTTGGTCCGTTTTTCGTATGAACCAAATCCGGTGGAAGATTTGAAGAAAAAAATTAGACATACATACGATCTACACCAGCTACTACAGCAACCAAGTTTATTAGATTTTTTCAACTCGCCCGCTTTTGATGAAATGCTGTTGAAAGTAGCTAATGATGATATTGTAAGCTTTAAAAATAATAATCAGTGGTTAATTCATCATCCCAACGAATCATTGATGTTTAAGAATTTAGATAGTATTTGGATCGATCTGAAAACTGCTTATATCGGTGATTTTAAGTATTTGGTTTATGGAGTTTTACCTGGTGAAGAAGTGGTTTTAGATACATTGAAGGGAATAAAATCCAGGTTAGCAAAAGTTAATTGGACAATTAAATTAGAACCTTAGAATGAAGTTTGTTGAATAGAAACTGAAAAAGAATTGAATTTCATTTAGATAGAGCGGATGATCAATAATTTTCTAAGATAGTTTTTTGTTACAGTTACAGAGGTGGATGTTCTGAGCCTCGGCATCTTGCCGGGGCTTTTTCTTATTAATAGTCGAGATTGCTAATAATTTTAAAGAATATATACTCTCACTCAATTTTTCTCCAAAGTTATTTACGCATCCCGGAAAAGTCAAGGGTGGCTTTTCCCTTCATAATGCCCACCAACGCCACACTTCGTGCTTGGTCAGCTTTTCAAAATGCTTATTAAACCTGTCTAAATAGGTTTGAAAACCAGACATTCGCCCTTGACAAGAATCCGTTCTGCTCAATGGTGCTCGGCTCAAAATTAACCGGCGAGCCAGACGAGCTTTCAGCAAATGAAGGTTGCCAAAATAAATCCGCAGGGCAGCGGTAGAAATCAATGAAATTTTTCGAGAATGTATCGACTCTTACCGAACTTCGGAAAGAGTACCGTCGATTGGCTTTTATCTACCATCCGGATAAGGGGGGAGATACCTACCTGATGCAGGTTTTGAACGATCAGTATGAACGGCTTTCCAGACAGCTTATCAGCGGTGATGACAATTTTTCCGAAGCCAGAAAGGAATACGAACAGCAGGTTTCCGAAGAAATCCGCGAGATGTTGGATCGCATCATGTTTCTCAAAGGTGTGGACATTGAAGTGATTGGCGGATGGATCTGGATTACCGGAAATACGTTTGCTGTCCGATCCACTCTCAAAGGACTCGGATTCATGTTCAGCCATCCGAAAGCTGCCTGGTACTGGCACAAAGGAGAGTACAGAAAAAAGAATGGAAAGCTCCAGTCGATGGAGGATATGAGAGCATTCTGGGGCTCTCAGAAAATTGAAACCCAACCAGAAACATCCAACCATTTGAATTAATCAATAGGGCGAGCCATACCAAACCTGAGTTTACCAAAGGTTGCCCAAATAAGTCCGCAGGGCAGCGGCATTTCACATGAATATGGAATTAGATATTGCAACCACCGATAGGCTTCTTAATGCCATCATGTTCTGTTTGGGCCCTTCATTGGACGACTCCAGTATCAGGGAATCGCCCTGGCTGGAAGAACTGGCCGAGTCATACAATGAAATAGTTGATAAGTTACCGGTAGCATGGAGATTAGAACATCATCAACACTTACAATTTTAAATACATGGCGCGCCAGATGCCATAATAAGTCCGCAGGGCAGCGGCAAAACTTATGGATTATTTAGTTGTAGGATCAAACGGGTTCGCACAGGTTGGCCATCCGGATTATTTCAACAAAGCAAAAATCGAACTTCGGATTTTGCTTGAATTCCTTCAGTCAAATTACCCGATTCCTGATAAATTTGCTCCACTGGCTTATTATTACATCAAAGCTTTTAACCATGATTTTGGAACCTACCATGAAATTGTTGTCATCTTCGATGACCAATATCTTTCTACTCTGAAGGATTCAGAACTTGAATCAGATATTGAGCTGTTTGAAAAGTTCTGGAACTGGTTTAATTCAGTGGAATCTGTTGATTTGGAATCTGAGAACCTGACTGAGCAAATACGCCAGGCTTACCAGAAAACATTAGACACCGAAAAAGGCGATCACCTGAAAGTTATTCGGGTAGCCTGAATTTCAAAGAAAGGGGAAACCCTTTTTTGTTCGTTACTCCCTTATTCCCCAGATTAATATTCCCGATTTATAGTTTTTACTCTCACTCAATTTGTCGAGTAGGTCAGCGGCATTGCTGCCGCTTTCCCCTCTAAGAACCGTACTTGAAAGTTTCCCCTCATACGGCTCAAGCAACTCAAAGTTTCCGTTCAGAAACCGGCTCAAAATCTTCCTTTTTATTCAGGTTGTTTTATTCTTCTGGAGCAACTGATGTGAACAAGGGATTTAACTGTTTTGCCATTTAAATTTATACTGGCCAGATACCAGTCTCTTTCCTTGTTAATCGGGTCGTTACAGATCGGGCATGCACGTTTTTGTTTCTTCCATAAGCCTAACAATGATTCACGGCCTTTAAGTGAAATGAGCATTTTGTAGGTTTCCCTTTTATCAAAATATTCTTTCCATTCCGGGTCATAAGGATTAGCATCGCATTGGGTTTTCACGTAACGGGTGATTTTGGTATCAGATAATCGTTTAAGGGACATTGTGCTTTTTCCACCCTTATAATTATAGTCAACAGCAAAACGCCACTTCATATTTCCAATTTTTCGGAAATACTTTTGTGCAGCCCAATTCGTGCTTTTCTTTGGATGTCTCCTTTTGCACCATTGCAATAACTTACAAAAGATTTGATGGTCTGCTTTACTGAATGTGTCCGAGGCAACACAGTGCTTGTAGTAGTTTGCCCATCCTGTAATCTTGGGATTCAGAAACCGAATCAATGTATCCTGTTTGCAAGATTTATTGGAATCGATGGTTTCTCTAATCTTTTCGAGAAACTTCTTTACTTTCTCCTTTGATGGTTTGATGAGAAATTTACCATCGTACTTTCTTATATTAAAACCCAGAAAGTCAAAACCTTCATCAATGTGAGTTATCTTTGTTTTCTCTTCTGAAAGGGTAAGCCCTCTTACTGAAAGAAACTCTTTGACTAATGGCATGATTTCATGTTCCAATATTTCTTTGTTTCTGCCTGTGATAATGAAATCATCGGCATAACGTACGATGTTCACTTTCGGAGAGGGAATTTTCTTACATATTCCACTAGAGCGATACTTCTTCGCAAGCATTGTTTGTAAACCATCCAGCGTCATATTAGCAAGAGTTGGGGATATGATCCCTCCTTGTGGAGTACCTTCTTCAGTTGGAAATAGCTCTTTGTTAAAAATAAATCCGCTCTTTAACCATTTATTTAGCATCACTTTATCCATTGGGATATTGTTCAGTAACCAATCATGGCTTATGTGGTCGAAGCATCCTTTAATGTCTGCTTCGAGTATCCATTGAGCAGAAGTATTATGCGACAGTACAATGAAACTTTGCCCAATTGCGTCAGCACAACTTCTTTCTTTGCGAAATCCGTATGAATTGCTATCGGCAGTGGTTTCTGATACTGGATCAAGAGCCATTAAATACAGAGCCTGCATAGCCCTGTCTTTCATGGTTGGTATCCCTAATGGACGGAGTTTCCCATTACTCTTTTTAATATTTACCCTTTTAAGGGGCTGGGGTTGGTAGCCCCTTCTTTTCAGCTTAGCAATTGCCATAAACTTAACGTTGGGAGTCGACCAGATTTTCTTGTCAACGCCAGCCGTTTTACTTCCTTTGTTAGAAGATACTCGTTTTACTGCTAACGCTTTAGCGTAGAACGAGTGAGTAAGCATCCATTGCAGAGTTTTCACTTTACCATGTTTGCCTTCCTTTTGAGCCTTTACAATACGTCCCTGTAGCTTTCCAACCCAGTGTTGGCACTTGTTCCAATCTATGTCTTCCCAAGTTTCCCACTTTTGGTCAGTTGGTGCACACGATGTTTTAATCTCGTTCATTTGCTTTCCTCCTTTAAAAAGTTCTAAAAGTTTCTTGTAAAGAGTTACCATACGCAGAAGTCAGCCCACTTTCGTGAGAGGTAATGTTTCAACCTCTATCCGTTTCATTACAAAGCGGCGTTCGCTTTTTCTGCCATCCTTTACCCGCACCCCCATAGGTTAACCTTACGGTTAACTTTCCTGATTGCTCAGGAGAGATACGGGCTTACCACGTTTCGCATAAGTAACAGAGTAGGTTAGGTTCCGTCTATCCGCCGGCAGCGCAAATATCCGTGTGACTTTAGCCGCAAACAAAGTCAACCGACTGCTTACCTTTTGGTTCGAGCCTGTCATCATCTTTAGCTCGTTTTAACTTAACGACGTTTATCAACGGTTCACATGTGTTAACCATACTACTCAGCCTCGCTACCCGACCAAATGATGCTAATGGTCTTACCTCCACCTCGCGGTTTTGGCATTTTCTTTCGAAAGGGCTTCTTTTTCTGGACAGCTCCATACCAAACAGTTACCCGTAAAGCATGTGTCCATAGGCTACTACTGACGGAACAATAGGTCTAATCATTGTTAGACAATTACTTATGCAACGCCGTGTCGCACTAGCGCAAAGGTATTTACGCATCCCGGAAAAGTCAAGGGTGGCTTTTCCCTCCACACTGCCCACCAACGCCACATTTCATGCTTGGTCAAATTCTTAAACCTTCCCAGAACAGTCGATAAGTGTATCGAAGGGAGGTTACGAATTATGACATTCGCCCTTGACAAGAATCCGGTCTGCTCAATGGTTCCCGGCTCAAAATTAACCGGCGAGCCAGACAAGCTTTCAGCAAATGAAGGTTGCCAAAATAAGTCCGCAGGGCAGCGGCATCATCAATGAAAACATACAAGAAAAGACTTCCGTTGATCACTTTGAAGAAAACAAAGTCTGATTTCCCATGTGTGAAGATTGTAACATCGGCAGATGCAAACGAATTTATCCACAATTTCTATTCCGACGATATTGGGATTTTTGAAAGCTTTTTCATCCTGCTGCTGAACAGGAATAATAATACAATTGGATATGCCAAGATTTCGCAAGGTGGTATTGTTGGAACGGTTATCGATGCCACCATCATAGCCAAGTATTGTGTTGAAGCCTTAGCAACCTCAGTTATCCTGGCTCATAATCATCCTTCAGGCTCTCTTATTCCCAGCCAGCAGGATAAAGATATTACCCGAAAAATAAAAGATACCCTGCATATTTTCGATTGTAGAGTTCTTGACCACGTCATACTTACCGAAGATTCCTTTTTCTCCTTTGCCGATGAAGGATTGATTTAAGAATGAGCCCTTCTGGGCTTTTTTTTAATCATTTTAATTCACATCAATCATGGAAAAGTTACTCAGTTTCTCAAATTACATGGATCAATTGGCACGAAAACATGGGGTTAGCCATGTATTCTCCGATTTCTTGGGAATGACCGTTTGCGCCCTTTCGTTGGGACAAATGGAAGACCGCTATTTTGAAATCATCAAAAGTTACAATAAAGATGAACTTCAGGTTTTCTCCTCTGCATTAGCAGCAGTAATAATTGACATGGAAAACGATGGGGAAGGGTTGAAAGATGTCTTTGGCGACTTCTTTATGGAGTATATCAGTTACGGCAAAGCCGGGCAGTTTTTCACCCCTGAACATATCTGTGAAATGATGGCACTAATTACCATTGGAGAAATTAGGGATGGTGAACGGATTGCCGATCCATGCTGCGGTTCAGGCAGAACGCTAATGGCCGCAGCAAGGATCAACCGCAATGCACGGTTTTATGGAGCCGACATCGACCGGACCTGCACCTTGATGTGTTTGGTCAATATGTGCCTGAACGGAATGTTTGGAGAAGTTGCCTGCATGGATTCCCTGACCAACCAGTTTTTCTCCGGATGGCAGGTGAATCCGCATCCGATCACAGGTGTGCCATATATTGTTCCGATTGTTGAAGAACAGAGCTATATGGTACTGAAACTTCCCAAACACAAGCAGGAACAGCCAAAGGTCAAACAACAAGAGCTGCCAGTTTTTGATTCTGTTGAAATATCACCAATATCAAAACAACCTGTACAGCAACTGTTGTTTGATTTTTAAGGCCCTTCGGGGCTTTTTT
>Ga0074195_1000660_pt1 | contig 61647 bp, 64 predicted proteins | sample EPASupsiteHSE623_FD_64525 | JGI IMG/M metagenome (GOLD analysis project Ga0074195, IMG submission 64525) | Bioremediated contaminated groundwater from EPA Superfund site, New Mexico - Sample HSE6-23 | ecosystem: Environmental > Aquatic > Deep subsurface > Groundwater > Contaminated ...
CAAAAAATGGACGATGCCGCTGCGGGACTGGAAAGGAGCACTCAACCGCTTCACTATCCAGTTTGAAGAGCGGATGTCGCTGGCTTAAACGAAACACCGTTTACACAAAATCCCGCACACCCCCGCAAAAACCAACTACGTAATAGCAGAGGCCAAGCTTGATATTTTTTCATTTCAGTATTCCTTACTCAATTTATTAAAACGTGAGCCCAATCTGCTCACCATCTATACCGCCATCACCTTTGCTTTTTCCTGCCCTGCTTCTGCGGCCCGATACGCTTGCCGAGCACCTGCTTGATCTCTTCTCTGAAACGCTCCCCGCCTGCACATCATTTCCCCACCTCTTCTTCCACCACCTCCATCTTCGTCGCCCCCCTGCTGCGGCCCGCCAAGGCTGAACACCTCATCCACCTGCTACCCCAAGTACCCCAAGGGTCAGATACCCCAAGGGTCAGAGACACTTTCTTTTTCATTTCAGCCTTCCTCTCTCAATTTATTAAAACGCCAGCCCGATCTGCTCACCGTCTATACCACCATCACCTTTGCTTTTCTTCCTGCCCTGCTTCTGCGGCCCGATACGTTTGCCTAGCACTTGCTCGATCTCTTCTCTGAAACGCTCACTGCCCAGAACTAGCTCCTGATTCACAGCCTTGCGAATATCATCCAACGCTTCATCGTCCAATTCGCTCCTGAACAGCGCCCGATACACTTGCTGACGCTCAGTCTGGTCTTTGCTCAGCTTCAGAAACAATTCGTGGTCGCAAATCAATTCGCTCCGCTCGCTCAGAGCATGATGCCGATAGCTCGACCAGGCATATTCCGCCGGATCAGCCACCATCCCCGCACGTACCGGGTTGAGTTCGATGTAGCGATAACATCTCAGCATGTACTCCTCGGCATTGACTAGACTCGCCTTGAAACGCCCCTCCCATAGTGTGCCGCTACGCTTGTAGAAGCGATTGACGTACTGTACGTAGCGCCTCCCCAGCGATTGCATGAGTCTTGAGGCGCTGTCCGCACGGTGCGGCGTCAGCAGCAGATGCACGTGGTTAGTCATGAGCACATAGGCGTGTATGTCGCATCCGTATTTCTCTGCCCCTTTTTTGAGCCAGTAGAGATAAAACAGATAGTCCTCCTCGGTAAAAAAGCAGGCCTGCCGATTGTTCCCACGCTGGATCACATGCAGCGGCAGCTCTGTCAGATTCAAGCGTGGACGGCGTGGCATTTGGGTCTCTTCAAGTTCATCTTGTCATGTGGCCATGGCTACATCACAGCATGAGCCTGCTTATATAAAAAGAATTCGTCTCTGACCCCAAGGGTTGATAGCCGACGTATGTTGTGGCTCCCAACGAGTCAGTAATACCAACAAAGACATGTGGGATTCCATCGGAACCGGCGACATCGACATAAACTTTAACTGATCCTGGCATTTTTTCGCCTCCTTTCAGTGGGTATGGGTTACTACTACGAAGTGATCAACGATGTGGCTCTTGATTTCTTTGTCTCTATTACGCGGATCGAGAACGAAATCGGCATCCGACAGCACATAGAAATGCACATTCCGTTTCTCTCGTGCGGCTTGGTCGCAGCCCAGAAATAATCTGGTTTCTTTGATATCTCTCCAAAGAAATCTTTTGTCCAGGCATGCAACAGTGCTGCATTTTTCTTCCGAGGGAGCTTCGGGTTCAGCGAGATAATTGCAAGCGTCGGCAAGTACGGCTTTGATCTTTTCGAGTACCTTGGGCGACGAACGTACCTGTTCGCCTATCGCATAACTCAGGCAAGTCGGATCGCTCCGCCTGTCGCAGAGCGAGCGCCATCCAATCCCAGCCCAGGCCGCAGGTATTGACCCCCGATCTCTCTTTCCAGACTTGTTCTGATAATAAGTTGGAGAACGCAATTCGGGAATATTCTCTCGGAGCATACCCATAATGCGGCCTGTAACACTGCCATATCCTTCGTGCGGTTCGCCAATCGGTAAGATCGTCGAACAAGCAGAAAGGATGAGGGCAACAGATGCGATTACCCCAAGTACCCCAAGGGTAGTACCCCAAGGGTCAGAGACACTTTCTTTTTCATTTCAGCCTTCCTCTCTCAATTTATTAAAACGCCAGCCCGATCTGCTTACCCCATATGCACATCATTTCATTTCCTCCACCACTTCCATCTTCGTCGCCCCCTGCTGCCCCCCGCCAAAGCTGAACACCTCATCCACCTGCAAGCCCTTCGGTATCTGGTGAGTAATGAAGATCATGGTCACCCGGCCCTTGAGCTTGTTGATGGTCTTGGCGAAGTGTTCCGCCGTCTGGTGATCCAGGTTCGATACGGCTTCGTCGAAGACGAGTATCTTCGGCCGCTTGAGCAGCGCCCGCGCAATGGCGATGCGTTGTCGCTGGCCGCCCGATAGGCCGGTGCCGCGTTCGCCGATTTCGGTCTGGTAGCCGTCCGTGAGTTGTTCGATGACGTCGTGGATTTCGGCGGCCTTGCAGGCGGCGATGACGTCTTCGAAGCTGGCATGGGGATGCGCCATGACCAGATTGTCGTAGAGCGTGCCGGAGAACAGCACGGTCTCCTGCGGCACCACGCCGAAGACGCTACGGAGTTCGTTGGCGGCGAGATGGCGGATGTCCCTGCCGTCGAGCATGATGTGGCCTTCCTGCGGCTGGTAGAAGCCGAGCAGGAGTTTGGCCAGGGTGCTCTTGCCGCAGCCGGAGGGGCCCATGATGACGCTGAGGCGGCCGGGCTTGAAGTTGAGGTCGAGGTTCTTGTAGAGCCAGGGGTGGTGTTCGCTGTAGCGGAAGGCCAAGCCTTGGATGTCGATGCTGCCTTTGCCTTTGCTCATTTGTGTGCTCTCGCGGCTGGGGGTGAGGGCGTGGGGTTCTTGCGGCATGTCGAGGATGTCGCCGAGGCGCTTGACGGCGATGTCGGCCTGCTGGAACTGCTGCCACAGGCCGACCAGGCGCAGCATGGGCTGGCTCATGCGGCTGGCGAACATCTGGAAGGCGACCAGCATGCCGACGGTGAAGCCGTCGTTCTGCATCACCAGCAGGGCGCCGACGATGAGGATGGAGAGGGTCATCACTTGTTCGATGCCGTTGGCGATGACGTTGTAGGTGTTGCCGATCTGCTTGGTGGAGAATCCGGCGGCAAGGTATTGGGCGAGCAGGTCGCCGTATTTCTTGTCGATGTCGGGTTCCATTTGCAGCGACTTGACGGTCGCGATGCCGCACACGTATTCGGTGAGGAAGGCCTGGTTGCGGGCGCCGAGCATGAACTGGCGGTTGAGCTTGTCGCGGAAGAGCGGGGTGACGAGGAAGCTGATGAAGCCGATCAATCCCAGCAGGACGACGGCGATGAGGGAAAGCTGCCAGCTGTAGGCGAACATCACGCCGAGGAAGATGAGCAGGAAGGGGAAGTCGAGGACGAGGGTGACGGCGGCGCTGGAGACGAATTCGCGGATAGTCTCCACGCCGTGCAGGCGGGCGACGAGAGTGCCGGTGGGGCGCAGTTCGAAGTAGGGCAGCGGCAATCGGAGCAGGTGGCGGAAGACCTGGCTGCCGAGCACGGCGTCGATGCGGTTGCCGGTGTGGAGCACCAGGTATTGGCGCAGCCAGGTCATGCCGCTGGTGAACAGCATGAACATGATCAGCGCGATGCCGATGACGATGAGGGTGCTGTTGGTCTGGTGCACCACGACCTTGTCGATGATGACCTGGGTGAATAGCGGCGTGGCGAGGCCGACGAGTTGGATGGCGAGGCTGGCGAACAGCACGTCGCGCCAGATGGGCTTGTGCTTGAGGAGTTCGGGGATGAACCAGGAGAAGCCGAAGGGTTTCTTTTCGGTAACAAAGCCGGGGATGTCTTCTTCGCCTTGCCCGGCGCCTGAGGGTTCCTTGGCGATGAGGATGAATTCGGCTTCGAACTGGAGGGTGGCTTCGGCGGTGGGGAGCGTTTCCGGGGTCTGGGTGCCGGCGCGAAAGTAGAGCAGTTTGTCGCCGTCGGTTTTGAGGATGAGGACGGGGAGGATGGTGGGTTGAGGCTCGGGGGCGGAATTGGGCGCGGGGGTGTTTTCGCTGGTGGCAATCTCGGCGACTTCACCCTCTCCCCCAGCCCCTCTCCCGGCCACGGGAGAGGGGAGCAGAGTGTCGGTTTTGGGGACGGGGCGCAGGAAGGCGATGCAGGGGAGCGGCAGGGCGCGCCAGTCGATGGCGTTCTGGGCGATAGTGCCGGTTTTGAGGCCAAGCGCGCGAGCGGCTTCGTGCAGAGTGGCCAGGGTGTAGGGCGGGGGGAATTGCTGCGCGACCAGCGCCGCGTCAAACGGCATGCGGTAAAGATTGCATAGGCTGCCGAGCAGCCACCAGGTCTCCTCGCGTCCTACCTCCCCCTGTAACGGCATTATGATGCCCTGTCATTTTATGGACGCGCGATAGTAGATATGAATAAGCAAAAAGTCAATATAATTATGACAATATATGTGTTTTGGCTGATTTTATAAGCGAATCGACTAGCCAGGCAGGGCAATCGCATGAATGCAAAAAACATGTCCCCCCCTCCCCAACAAGTTGGTGGAGAGGGGGCTCCATAGCTTCTGTCATTCATGCGACTGCCACTTCACACCTCCAGATACTTGTCTTTCAAAGGGACGGCCCCGGGCTTACTTTCAGTCGCCTTCGGAGCGACGGAGAAGAGACCAACTAGCCCATTACACGGATGGTCGCCACCTTCATTCGTTGGGCGTCTCTGGCACGCAAATCGCATTCGCAGTAAAATTTCAACTCGCTTTACGGAGACTTTGACTATGGGAATTCAACTCGAAATGCTGGAAGCTGAGGCACTGAAACTTACATCGGGTGAGCGCGCAGCATTCGCACAGCTACTGCTGACTAGCCTCGACGAAGATGCTGAGCTTGAGGAAGCCTGGGCAGCTGAAGTTGAGCGTCGAATCGCCGATGTCGAAAGTGGCGCGGTTCAGGTTATTCCAATTGCCGATGCTCTTGCTCAGGTTCGCGCCGCATTGAAGTGAAGCTCGTCATTGTTCCGCCAGCGCTCGCCGAGTTGCATGATGCTGCGGCTTTCTATACGGCGAGAGCAAATGCCGAACTCGGGCTTGCGTTTGTGGCCGAGTTTGAGAGAGCTGCAAATCTCATTCTGGCAAATCCCGAACTTGGAGCAATTTTTCGCGGCACCCGGCGCCGCTTTTTTCTCCGCAGATTTCCCTACAGCGTTATCTACCAGGTCACCACTGAGGAACTTCGGGTTGTCGCGGTGGCACATCATCGGCGGCAGCCGGGTTACTGGGTAAATCGCAAGTAGTAAGCCGCCTCCGATTATCAATCGTGGGTCGCCGACACCTGTCTCTTACTTAAACCTGAGTTCTGCGGCGCGTGCGTGCGCCTGGAGTCCCTCGCCATAAGCCAGCGTAGCGGCGATTGGGCCGAGGGTCTTGGCGCCGGCGGCGGAAACTTCGATCAGGCTGGAGCGCTTCTGGAAATCTTCCACGCCCAGCGGGCTGGAGAAACGCGCGCTGCGGCCGGTGGGCAGCACGTGGTTGGGACCGGCGCAGTAGTCGCCGAGCGATTCGGAAGTGTAGTGGCCGAGAAAAATGGCGCCGGCATGGCGCAGCTTGTCGAGCAGCTTGCGCGGCTCGGCCACCGCCAGTTCCAGGTGTTCCGGGGCGATGCGGTTGGCGATGGCGCAGGCTTCCTCAAGATCGCGCGTCAGGATCAAGGCGCCGCGATTGGTCAGCGCGGGCGTGATGATGTCTTTGCGCGGCATTGTCGGCAGCAATCTTGCCACTTCTGCGGCAACGCGGTCGATGAATGCAGCATCCGGACAAAGCAGGATGCATTGCGCCAATTCGTCGTGTTCGGCTTGGGCGAACAAGTCGATGGCGACGCATTCGGGATTGGCGCTGGTGTCGGCGATGATCAGCACTTCCGACGGCCCGGCGATCATGTCGATGCCGACCACGCCGAAGACGCGGCGCTTGGCCGAGGCGACGTAGGCGTTGCCGGGGCCGACGATCTTGTCCACTTGCGGCAGCGTCTGCGTGCCATAGGCCAACCCGGCCACTGCCTGCGCCCCGCCGATGGCGAAGACGCGGTCGACGCCGCACAGGTGCGCGGCGGCCAGCACCAGTTGATTGCGCTCGCCGCGCGGCGTCGGCACCACCATGATGAGCTCCTTGACGCCCGCGACCTTGGCCGGCAACGCATTCATCAGCACGGAACTGGGATAGGCGGCCTTGCCGCCGGGAACATAGAGGCCGACGCGATCCAGCGGCGTCACTTTCTGACCGAGGCGGGTGCCGTCCTCTTCCGTGTATTCCCAGGATTGGCTGCGCTGGCGCTCGTGGTAGGCGGTAATGCGGGCGGCGGATTTCTTGAGCGCGTCGCGCTGCGCTTCGGGCAGGCCGTTGAAGGCCGCTGCCAGATCGGCTTTCGGAATTTCCAGCTCGGCCATGGTTTTCACGTCGAGATGGTCGAAACGGCTGGTGTAGTCGAGGATGGCGGCATCGCCGAGCTTGCGCACATTGGCGAGTACTTCACCGACGGTGCGCTCGATTCCCTCGTCGACGGAGTCCTCGAACGCCAGCAGCGTATCGAGTTGGGACAGAAATCCCGGCTCAAGGGTAGTCATGCGTTTCATCATTTTACGGCTCCTGTAATGGCATCAATTATCGGTTGCAGGGTTTCGCGTTTCATCTTGAGCGCGGCGCGATTGACGATCAAGCGCGATGAAATCGGCATCATCTCTTCCACCACCACCAGGTTGTTGGCTTTGAGCGTATTGCCGCTGGAAACCAGGTCGACAATGGCGTCGGCCAGCCCGACCAGCGGCGCCAGTTCCATCGACCCATAGAGTTTGATCAGATCCACATGCACGCCCTTGGCGGCGAAGTGTTCGCGCGCCGTGGCGACGTACTTGGTCGCCACCCGGATGCGCGCCCCGCGCTTGACGGCCTGGGCATAGTCGAAGTCGACCGGCGCAGCCACGCACATGCGGCATTGGGCGATTTTCAGGTCGACCGGCTGATACAGGCCGGTTCCTCCGTGTTCCAGCAGCACGTCTTTGCCGGCGATGCCGAGGTCGGCGGCGCGGTACTGGACGTAGGTCGGCGTATCCGTGGCGCGCACGATGACGAGACGCACATCGGCGCGGTTGGTGCCGATGATCAGCTTGCGCGAGGATTCGGGATCCTCGGACGGCACGATGCCTGCCGCCGCCAGCAGCGGTAGCGTTTCCTCGAAAATGCGGCCCTTCGAAAGGGCGATGGTGATGCCGTCCATGGTTGATCCGGAAAAAGTTGGGGATTCTACTCTTTTGGCGTAACGAACCCGATAGGCCGCTTGTTCTGGGATAAGTTTGAAAGTGTTGCAACCATCTTCGCTGTTTCGCCTCTTCTCCCCTCACCCCTGCCCCTCTCCCCAAAGGGGCGAGGGGTTACGCCTCCCTTCTCCCCTCTGGGGAGAAGGGGTGGGGATGAGGGGTTGCTACAACCAACTTTCGAACGCACCCAGTGCATCGCCACGCCTTGCTCCGTAAAGGCATAGGGTTCCGTGCGACGACCGCCGCGCCCCTCGTTTGAGATCACAAATTGTGATCTCAAAGCCGCATGATCTTGATTTTCAAGTTGAAACATGAAATCGACGGGAAATCGTTCCAGGTTACGCTTGACAGCCTGCACCAGTACGCGAGTTTCCACTCCGTAGAGTTCAGCCAGATCGCTATCAAGCATCACGCGCTGACCGCGCAGCACCAGAATGCGCATAGCAATCGCTTCCGTAACCATGGCTGGCAATTTCGGCATCTTCATCATCCGGAAAAAGTTGCGATTTTACTTCACCCGCCGCACCCTCGCGCCCAGCGCGGTGAGTTTCTGATCGAGATGCTCATAGCCGCGATCGAGGTGATAGATGCGCTCGATCAGGGTTTCGCCTTGCGCCACCAAGCCGGCGATAACCAAGCTGGCGGAGGCGCGCAAGTCGGTCGCCATCACCGTCGCGCCATCGAGCTTCGGCACACCAGTGACCACAGCGGTATTGTTGTCGATCTTGATGTCCGCGCCCAGCCGGATCAGTTCGACGGCATGCATGAAGCGGTTTTCGAAAATGGTTTCGCGAATCACGGCGGTGCCGTCGGCGACGGCGTTGATCGCCATGAATTGCGCCTGCATGTCGGTCGGGAAAGCCGGATAGGGCGCGGTGCGAATGCTGACCGAGGCCAGTCTCTGCGGCGCCTTGAGCGAAATCGACTCGCGATCCTGGGTGATTTCGCAACCGGTGTCCATCAGCTTGTCGATGACGACATCAAGATAACTGGCGGAAGTATTGGTCAGCCGAACCTGGCCGCCGGTTGCTGCCGCTGCGCATAGATAGGTGCCGGTTTCAATGCGGTCTGGCATGATGCGGTGGGTCGCGCCGTGCAGCCGCTCGACGCCGCGGATGCGGATGACGTCGCTGCCCGCGCCGGAAATCTGCGCGCCCATGGCGACCAGGCAATTGGCGAGGTCGACGACTTCCGGCTCGCGCGCGGCATTCTCTATCACCGTCTCGCCGTCGGCCAGGCAAGCGGCCATCATCAGGTTTTCCGTGCCGGTCACCGTCACCATGTCGGTGAACAGGCGGGCGCCCTTCAGGCGCGATGCGCGGGCGTGGACATAGCCATGTTCGACGGCGACCTCCGCGCCCATCGCCTGCAAGCCCTTGATGTGCTGATCCACCGGGCGGGCGCCGATGGCGCAGCCGCCAGGCAGCGACACCCGCGCTTCGCCTGTGCGAGCAACCAGCGGCCCCAGCACCAGGATCGAGGCGCGCATGGTCTTGACCAGTTCATAAGGCGCTACCGGATTGTCGAGGCCGGAAGCATCCATGGCAACAACGCCGCCATTCCGTTCGATCTTTACGCCCATCTGCCCCAACAACTTGAGCATAGTGCCGATATCGTTGAGGTTCGGCACATTCACCAGCGTTAGCGGTTCGCGCGTCAGCAGCGCGGCGCACAAGAGCGGCAGCGCGGCATTCTTGGCGCCGGAAATGGCGACTTCGCCGGAAAGCGCCACGCCGCCTTCGATCAATAATTTGTCCATTAGTTGTTATGTCCTCAATTTATAGCCGCGCTTCAGCATTTCCAGCGTCAGCAAGGAAAGCAGCACGAAGCAAGCAGTCACGATGGCAAGGCTCTGCCACGGAGACACATCCGAGACGCCGAAGAAGCCATAGCGAAAACCGTCGATCATGTAAAAAATCGGGTTGAAATGCGATAGCTGCTGCCAGAACGGCGGCAGCGAATGAATCGAGTAGAACACGCCGGAAAGGAAAGTCAGCGGCAGGATAATGAAATTCTGGAACCCCGCCAATTGGTCGAACTTGTCCGCCCAGATGCCGCCAATGACGCCGAGGCTGCCAAGGATAGCGCCGCCCAGCAGAGCAAAGCAGAGAATCCACAACAGGTTGTCGCAACGCAAGGGCGCGAACCAGATCGTCGTCAGCAGCACGCCAAGGCCGACAACCAAGCCGCGCGCCACGGCGGCAAGCATGAAGGCGAAATAGAAACTGCGATAGGAAATCGGCGGCAACAACACAAAGATGATGCTGCCGGTAACCTTGGACTGGATCAGCGACGAGGAAGAATTGGCGAACGCGTTTTGCAGCACCGACATCATCACAAGGCCCGGCACAAGAAAGGCCGTATAGGGCACCGTTTCGTAGACACGCATATGTTCGTCGAGCACATGGGAAAAGATCAGCAGGTAAAGCATGGCGGTCAGCACAGGCGCGGCCACGGTCTGGAAACTTACCCTCCAGAAACGCAAGATTTCCTTGTGCAGCAGGGTGGCGAAGCCTGTCCCAATCAGGTTCATGCCTGTTCCTTCCGCATAACCCGAACAAAGACTTCTTCCAAGTCCGGTTTGCCTATCTCAAACTCGTCGAGCACACAACCGGCGGCGCGCAATTCGGCCAATACCGGCTCGATCTCTTCGTAACGGTCGAAGGCTAGCGTCCAGGCATTACCGTTCTGCCCGCTTTCCTTGCTGGCGCGTCCCGCCAATGTCTGCGGTAGCGATGAGCCGGACGCAAGGCGAAAACGTAGCGCGTGGGATGAAAAACGGTTCAGCAAGTTGGCGGTGCTGTCGAGCGCCACGATGCGTCCTTCCTTGAGCATGGCGATACGGCTGCAAAGGTTTTCCGCTTCTTCAAGATAGTGCGTAGTCAGCACTACGGTATGTCCGTCGCGGTTGAGGCGGCGAATAAATTGCCACAAAGCCTGACGCAATTCGACATCCACCCCGGCAGTCGGCTCGTCGAGCACGATCACCGGCGGACGATGCACCAACGCCTGCGCCACCAGCACGCGCCGCTTCATGCCGCCGGAAAGCGCGCGCATGTTGGCGCCGGCTTTGGCAGTCAAATCAAGATTCTCAAGTATTTCGTCGATCCAGGCGTCGTTGTTCCTGATGCCGAAATAACCCGACTGGAATTTCAGCATTTCGCGTACGCTGAAGAATGGGTCGAACACCAACTCCTGCGGAACTACGCCAAGCTGACGACGGGCGCCCCGGTAATCGGCAACGACATCATGGCCCATTATCTCGATGTTTCCGCTATCTGCGCGTACCAGTCCGGCCAATGCGCTGATCAGTGTCGTCTTGCCCGCGCCGTTCGGCCCCAGCAAGCCGAAAAATTCGCCTTGCGCCACCTCAAGGTCGACGCCAGCAAGCGCCTGAACTGCGCCAAAGCGTTTGGTAATCTGGCGGACGCTGATCGAGGGAAACATGAGAACCCAGGAAAATGCTGGGGAAAACTACTGGAAAAGAAAACCTGCGGTTGCGTGAGCTTCTAGGAACAGCGCTATCGAAAGGCTATTCAAGCGAGAGGGAAAAACTCGGAAACGCCGTACACTTCCGCCAGGCTAAGCAATTCGCGGGGAGGATTGGCGATGCCAATGGATTTCCCTAAGCGTTGCGCCTGGCGTAGCCAGCCGAACACGACTGCCAGACCGGACGAATCGACATCCGTAACAGCAGCAAGGTTAAACAGCGTCTTGTCCCACTGTAATGAGGAGTTGCCCTCGGCCAGCAAGCCCGAGGCATAAGGCAGCGTCATGGCGCCGGACACATCGACCACATTATCGCTGGCACACTGAATCATTACTTCTCCGTGCCGTGGTTCTTCGTTTGCAATAATTTAATCAGGCCGTCGATGCCATTGTTGCGCACCTCGGAAGCAAACGACTCGCGATAATTGGTCACCAGGCTGATCCCGCTGACTTCAATATCGTAGACCTTCCAGCCTTGCGGCTGCTTTTCGAGGTAGTAATCAAGCTGGATGGGCTTGGCTCCCGGTTGGTGAACCAAGCTGAGAACCTTGACATCGGTGTCGCCTGGTTTCATTACCAGTGGCTTGAACTCGATGACCTGGTTCCTGTATTCGGACAGCGCCTTGGAATAGGTGCGAACCAATAATGCGTGGAATTCATCGGTCAGCGTCTTTTGCTGCGCGGGCGTGGCGGATCGCCAGTCACGGCCCATGGCAAGCCGGGTCATGCGGGTAAAATTGAAATGGGGCAATACCTTGGCCTCAATCAGATCAATCGCTTTCTTGCGGTTGCCGGACTGAATATCCTTGTCCTTGCGGACAATATCAAGAACCTCGTTGGAAACATTCTTGATCATTACATCCGGCGCTATATCGGAAACTTGTGCCTGCGCGCCCACGACGCCTAACAATAACAAGCTGACTCCGGTCAGCAATAAAGCGAACCACTTCATGAATAATCCTTTATGTTTAAACCTTGAATGACGCACTAGCGGCTAGCTACAGGCGCCGCAACTGTCACGTGGGCCAGCGCCGCCTGCTCCATGCTCGGGAAGGCATTCGCGGCGGGCTCGGTCGATACCGGCAACTTCATAATGGGCGGAGCCAGAGCATCGATCCGACCAAATTCCGATGGAGACGCAGGCTGCGCCCGCCCCTCCAAAGCCTGGAATGAGATAGAGGAATCAGGCTGGGCAGCAGCGCTCTCAGCGGATTCCGCACGCGCGGCCGAAGCAAACGTATCCAACGAGGCTCCGTCCTCATCGTGACGCGGCGGATTGCCGTCGAATATCAGGCTGCGGCGGCGCTGCAAATAGCCATCGCGAACGAACGAATAACGATCAAGCGCTGCCTCTTCGACGATTTTGTCGGAGGGAAGCATTAGCGCCCGGTTGCTCACCACGCGCGTCACCAGCAGGGCATTGCGGGTCGGGATATGATCAACATCGGCAACCATGTCTGCTTTCCAATCGACAACCAGTCCCACCGTGTCGCGTAGCGTGCGCGGGCCGAACAAAGGCAATACCACATAGGCGCCATCGCCAACGCCCCAACGGCCCAAGGTCTGGCCAAAATCCTCCTCGTGCTTTTCCATTCCAAGGTCGCTAGCCACGTCCATAACCCCAAGGACGCCCAGCGTCGAGTTGACCAATACCCGGCCGACATCATTGATAGCTTCCGGCACCTTGCCTTGCAACAAGTTGTTCACTGCGATGAAAAGATCGCCAATGTTGGCGAAAAAGTTTGCCACGCCGGTGCGTACCGGCTGCGGCAGCACAGCTTCGTAGCCTTGAGCCACCGGCTTGATGATGCCCTTGTCGAGGCCGTCGTTGAATGCGAACATGGCGCGATTGAAGCCTTCGATAGGATCTTTCTGGTTGCCCGATGTGGCACAGCCACCAAGCAAGCCAACAACTGCCACCAATAGCGACAGTTTTTTGATGAATAGCCTAACGGAAGCGACAGACGACTTATCCACAGATCAACCCTCTAATTTATATTGTTGCAATCATATCGCATTTCCAAAGCGCAACGCTATTTTTTACTGCCGCTGCCGTCCTCGGATGCCTTGCTATACATGAACTGGCTGATCAGTTTTTCCAGCACCACGGCCGACTGCGTCTTCTTGATGGAATCGCCATTCTTCAGGTTATCCGAATCGCCGCCGACTTCGAAACCTATATATTGCTCGCCAAGCAAACCGGAAGTGTTGATGGTTGCGATCGTGTCACGCGAGAACGCGTAACGCTTATCCACCTGCATCGTGACGACAGCCACATACTTTTCCGGGTCGAGCTTGATATCCGATACGCGGCCAACAACGACGCCGGCGCTTTTCACGGCTGCGCGAATCTTGAGGCCGCCGATATTGCCAAATTCCGCCTTGAGCGGGTATGTTTCGCCTACGTTGGAAGAACTCAGGTTGCCCACCTTGAGCGCCAGGAACAACAAGGCTCCCAGGCCGATGGCGACAAAGATACCGACCCACAGGTCGAGCGTTGCACGGTTCATTATGACCCCCGGAACATTAATGCGGTGAGAATGAAGTCAGCGGCGAGAATTGCCAGCGAGGACGTTACCACGGTGCGAGTGGTGGCGCTGGAAACACCCTCTGCGGTCGGCTCGGAATCGTAACCCTCAAATACCGCTATCCAACTGATAATAATTCCAAAAACAAAGCTCTTGATGACGCCGTTGACAATATCCTCCTTGAAATCGACGGAGGCCTGCATCTGCGACCAGAACGAACCTTCATCGACCCCGATCAGCACCACGCCAACGAGATAACCGCCAAAAACGCCCATCGCCGAGAACAGCGCGGCCAGCAAAGGCATCGATACCACCCCAGCCCAGAAGCGCGGAGCAATAACGCGGGCAATCGGATCGACAGCCATCATTTCCATTGCCGAAAGCTGCTCGGTTGCCTTCATCAAGCCGATTTCAGCAGTAATCGCCGAACCGGCGCGGCTGGCGAACAGGAGCGCGGCTACCACCGGCCCCAATTCGCGTACCAGCGACAAGGCGACCAGCACCCCCAGCGCTTCGCTCGACCCATAACGCTGCAAGGTATCGTAGCCCTGCAAGCCAAGCACCATGCCGACAAACAGGCCGGATACCAGGATGATGATGAGCGAGAGGAAACCGGAAAAATAAATCTCGCGGATAGTCAGGTTGAAACGGCGCAGCGCCATGCCGGAATTGAGCAAGGTCGCAAAAAGGAAACGGCTGGCAAAGCCGAGCCGCCAGATACGGCCGGTCACCCGGGAACCAAGCCCGCTGAGCAATTGGAACAATTTACTAGCGCCTGAAGTCGATTGTGGGATACTAGCCACGGGCTGCCCCTTGGTCGCGCGCCACGGTCATGATTTCCTCGCCATAAGACGATGAGCTGGGATAGTGGAAAGGCACCGGCCCGTCTGCCTCGCCCCAGACAAACTGGTGCACATAAGGCGCGCCGGATGCCTTGATTTCATCCACCGTTCCTTCGGCAACAATCTTGCCCTCCGATACGAAATAGATGTAATCGACGATTTTCAGCGATTCCTGCACGTCGTGGGTAACCACGATGGAAGTCGCCCCCAGCGCGTCGTTCAGCTTGCGGATCAGTTCGCCGACGATGGACAGCGAGATCGGGTCGAGTCCAGCAAACGGCTCGTCGTACATGATCAGCATCGGGTCGAGCGCAATCGCCCGTGCCAGCGCCACGCGCCGCGCCATGCCGCCGGACAGTTCCGAGGGCATCAGCCGGTGCGCCCCGCGCAAGCCAACGGCATGCAGCTTCATCAGCACCAGGTCGTGAATCAGTTCTTCCGGCAGATCGGTATGCTCGCGCATCTGGAAGGCGACATTGTCGTACACGGACATATCGGTGAATAACGCGCCGAACTGGAACAGCATGCCCATGCGCCGGCGCAGGGCATACAACGCGTCGCTGTCCAGCTTATGCACCACCTCGCCCGCCACCCTCACCTCGCCTTGGGTGGGCTTGAGTTGGCCGCCGATCAGGCGCAACGTGGTGGTCTTGCCGCAGCCGCTGCTGCCCATGATCGCCACCACCTTCCCGCGCGGAAATTCCATATTGATTCCGCTGAGAACCGGACGGCTATCGTAGGCAAAACTCAGGTTGCTGATTTTGACCAGACTGTCGCTAGGCGCGATGGACACGAAAATTCCTATCCTGCAATTTCAAAGTCGCAAATTCTACCAGATCATTGCAGCGCTATGTTTTACATACTGCTCACAGGTGTAATCAGGGCAATTGCATTTGAATCCCCTCTCCCCCGGAATCGGGGGAGAGGGGCAGGGGGGGAGAGGGGGAAATCCAAATGCAATTGCCCTGCCGGTGTAATGACGCGCTGCACTTTGCGCTATTATTCGCATAAGCGAGAAATGCCTCCTCGCAATAATTAAATATCGGGGAAAGGGGACTGACGTGTACCTTGAGTTTTTCGGTTTGAATGAGCCGCCATTCAACATCGCCCCGCAAACCGCTTTTTTCTATACCGGCTCGACACGCGGCACCACCCTGAATGCGCTGATCTACGCCATTACCCACGACGAAGGCATCGTCAAGGTAAACGGCGATGTCGGCAGCGGCAAGACGCTGCTCTGCCGACTGCTGATGGAGCGGCTGCCATCCCATTACATAACCATCTATCTGTCCAATCCCTCCGCATCCGGAGACGATATCCTGCACGCCATCATCGGCGAACTGGGGATCGATGTTACCGCCAGTCGCACCAGCGCCCTGCTGCGGACATTGCAGGAAACCCTCATCAAGCTGTACTGCGAAGACCGCCAGATCGTAGTGCTGATCGACGATGCGCACGCCATGCCGGCCGAGACGCTGGAACAGGTGCGCATGCTGTCGAACCTTGAATCGAACCACCACAAGTTGCTGCACCTGCTGCTGGTCGGCCAACCGGAACTGAACGAAATGCTCGCCCGGCCGGACATGCGTCAGCTTAAGGAACGCATTACCCATAATTTCAGCCTTGAACCGCTGAGACACGAAGACATCGCAGCCTTCCTCGATTTCCGCATGCGCGCCGCCGGCTACCGCGGCGTCAGCATTTTCAGCGAGGCCACGATAAAACTGATCACCCAGGCTTCGCTCGGGCTTATCCGCCGCATCATCATCCTGGCGGACAAATCGCTGCTTGCCGCCTTTGCCGAGAACTCCCGCCAGATCGGAACACAACATGTGCGTAGCGCAATCCGCGACTCCCAGTTCGGCGACTACGGCATATCCGGCATCGCCCGTCACAAGCTGCTAGTAGGCAGCATGGCTGGCGCATTCCTGACGGCGCTGGCAGTTACGGCAACTTATTCATTCTGGCCCAAAACCGGAGAAACACCGCCCCCCCACCCACCCGTCGCCAAGCAGGCATCCGGCGCCATCGGCGCTCCAGCAGCCGCGCCCGTGAAGTTGCCTCCACCGCCTGTCGAAACGCAAGCGCCAGCCCCTGTCCAATCGCCCCCGCCACCAGTCGCGACGCAAGCGCCGGCGCCGGCTCAATCGCCACCCGCCGTCCAGGCTGACGCCAATCCGCCTGCTGTCGCTTCTTCACAAAAATACGGCAATCTCACGCAAGCGCGCATCGAGGCGACACAGCAGTGGCTAGCCAGCGTTCCCGACGATCATTGGTTCATCCAGTTGCTGGGGTCGGATGCGCGCCAGGCGATCGGGGTCGAAAACTACCTCTCCCGCATCATCAATCTGCTGGGCGCCGACCAGGTCCGGGTATATGTCGTCGACAAACCCGGCCAGCGCCGCCTCGGCGTTATTTACGGCGATTATCCGACGCAGGAAGCCGCCTACGCCGCCGTCCAGCAGCTTCCGGCGGAAATCCGCAAGGCCAACCCGTTCCCGCGCCAGGTTAAACGGTTGCGTTAATCAGAAGCTCTCGCTACGCAGGCGGAAAGCTCCACCGGAAGCGCCGAAGATAGCGTGCGCGACAGGCGCCGCGTTGTAGTTCGGTCCGCCCGACAGCCACCAGTTGGCCAGGTTGACGCCAGTTGGCGGATTAACCGTTACCACGACACTGCCGCGCCTGCCTGCGCCTGGAGCCTTGAGATTGATGCTAAAGCGATCCAGCAAATTCGTCGTTGGATTGTTCACCCTGTCGACCTTCTCGACCGACGTCAGGGTAGAAAGCAGCCCAGTCTGGGGGGAAGTCAGCACTAACTGGGATGTGTTCAGCGCAGTACAGGTATCCTTCGTATTCGTGACAAAACCCATGCCATTCCAGTATTGCGGCCGCGCCGGCATTGGCAGACGGCGCAATTCGGAACCGGAAGCATTGTCCAGTTGCAGACGGCCAAAGCGCACAATACTGGGATTACTGGGATCACCCACTTTCGCGGCGTTGCAGTTCGTGGCGGCATCGCAGTCGCCGGCGGTCGTCGCGTTCATGTTCTGTCCGTTCAGCGTCACCCCGTCGTTCGTATCTGTGACCTGCACACCCAGTTGCAGGACGTCATACGGGCCGTCGGGTGTACCACTCCGCCCGAAGATCGCCGTGGTGGCGTTGACAGCATGCAACCCTTTGGTCCAAGTAGTGGCCGGCAGGCCGCCCAGCCGCGCACCCAGGTTGATGCCCGCATTGTTGTTCTCAGCTACCCAGTTCACTATGGCCGGGGAATAGACGGTCGCATCGTAGTTCCAGGTGGTGGCATTTGCGGCGTTCTGCGCCGCAATCGTCGCTATCACTTGGAAAGGCTGGTTCATGTATGTACCCCAGGTGCAGGCCGGCGTGACGGTGCCGCTCTGCAAGGCGAAATGATCGGGAACAAAACGACCGACACCGACTATTGCCGAGCGGATTTCCCGCTCCGTAGGGTTCGAATCGGCATTGTCCACCACGGAGAAGGTGCCATCCACCAGTTGCATGTTGAAAGCCCCAACCTCGTTATAGCTGGCCGTATTCGAAGTCACCACCCCGCCATTTGCGGTAAATATTCCTGGCGTCACAGTGCAGCCGCCCACATTGAGACAAGTGGCTGGCGAGGCCGGCAGGATATGCGAGGTGATAATCGCCGTCGGTGAGCCTGCATAATTTGCCGTAACAGCAGGCGCGGCGGCGGCATTCCTGGCGGTCGCGCTGATAGTAAACGGCTGGCCTGCCTTGTGCAACATACCGCCAGGAGCAATCGCGTTATTCAGCGTGCGGGTCACGCCAGCGGTTTGCGGGTCGAAGTCCGTCACCGCTGGGACACCTAGGGTATTCGGCCGGATGGCAAAATCGTCAGCCGAGCAGCGCGTAACGCCGGCCGGTGGGCAATTCGTGGCATCACAGACGATTCTCACCCGCACGTCCCTGTAAGCCTCGGCCACGGTGACGCCGGCAGTCGTCGCACGACCACCGGCGAAAATCACGTTGCCCACGGCAATGTTTGTCACCGCAGTTGTCGGGCAGTTCGCGGCATCGAGGTTTGCAACAGGAACCAAACCCACGCTGGCATCCAGGCTCACCGTAGCATTATTGGTAAAGCCGACTTCGAGACTCCCGGCTCCATTCAGGGCAACTAAGTCCAGAGTGAAAGCTGTCCCGGCGATCTTGGTCTTGATCCGGTCGTAATCATCGCTGGCCGGATCACAGCGGGTAGCCGTGACCTCGCAGGCATTGAACCCGATCGGTGTCACTGAAGGCACGTAGGGCAGCAGCGCCAGAATGTGCGCCACACCGGCATCGGCATAGGCATTGGTGGTGACAGACGCCGTCTTCGTGCCCGTAGCGCCCGGAACTGCCAACAAAACCCGACTGCCCAAGATCGACTGGCCGGTCACATTGTTGTTCGGAACGCTTTGCTGATTGAAAGACGCCGTCATTCCCGAAGGAATCGTCGTCCAGGCGCGTGCAGAAGCGAGGGTATGGGAAGTGACGAGCATGGTCTTCGCCGCCGTGGTGGTAATGCTGGGCGTGGCATGCGATAGGGAGCTCGGCGTTGTCCGGCCTGCCTCGACATCGATCGGGTTCGCCGTGTTCACGTTGTAGAAAGCCTGTAATCCGCCCACGCCGTAGCTGGCTGTGCCAAGACCCCAGGCATAGCTCCCTGGCTCGGTAGCGCCCGCCACCCTGTAGAACACCAGCAGCGAATTCGATGTCGGTCCGGCATTGTCGAGGCGGCGCACCAGCGTCCAGCCCGTGGGAGGGGTGACGATGGTAGAGGATGGGGTCACCCCGATCGAAACGACCATCACGTCGTTGGCAACAACGGTAGCGGGCTTTGAAATGGTCAGGTTGAGCGAGGGCAGCAATGCCAGGATGTGGGTTGCCCCGGCGTCAGCGTTGGCCGCTACGGTTGCCGTCTTGGTGCCGGTTGCGCCCGGCAAGGACTGCAGCACAGTTGAGCGAGCGCCTTCAATGGTCAGGCCCGTCGCGCTGGCCGCGCCGTTGGGACGGTCGAAAGATTCGGTCATGCCCGTCGGCGGCGACCAACTGCTCGCCGAAGCGAAGACGTGGGAGGTGACAAGCCTGGCATTCGCCACCGTGGTGGTAACGCTGGGCGTCGCATGCGTCAGGGCGCTCGCCGTTGCCTGGCCGTTTTCGACATTGATGGGACTCGCCGTGTCCACGTTGTAAAAAGCCTGGATGCCGCCCACTACAAAGGTGACGTTGGTTGCCGACCAAGTATAGTTCGCCGGCTCGCTCGCGCCCGCCACCTTGTAGAACACCAAGAGCGAATTTGAGGTCGGCCCGGCGTTGTCGATACGACGTACCAACGTCCACCCGGCCGGCGTCGGCACGGTCGCAGTGGATGGCGACACGCCGACCGAGGCGATCAGCACGTCGTTCGCCGCTGTGTTCGTTGGCTTGGTAATCGTCACCGCGGATGGCCGCAACGCCAGGATATGCGTCGCCCCGGCGTCGGCGTTGGCCGCCGCGGTCGCCGTCTTGGCGCCCGTGGCTCCTACGGCGGCCTGCACTCCCTGAGCACCTATGATGGTTTCCCCCGTCGCTCCAGTGCCGCTAGCGCGGTCAAAGCGTTCAGTCACCCCCGCGACCGTCCAACTGCTCGCCGAGGCGAAAGCGTGGGACGTAACAATCATGGTATTCGCCCCCGTGGTCGTAACGCTCGGCGTCGCATGCGTCAAGCCGCTCGCCGTCGCTTGGCCGTTCTCGACATCGATGGGATTCGCCGTATCCACGTTGTAAAAAGCCTGGATGCCGCCCACTATATAGCTGGCGCCAGCTACCGACCAGCCATAGCTCGCCGGCTCAGCGCTACCTGCCACCTTGTAGAACACCAAGAGCGAATTCGAGGTCGGCCCGGCGTTGTCGATGCGACGCACCAACGTCCACCCGGCCGGCGTCGGCACCGTCGCAGTAGATGGCGTCACGCCTATCGAGGCGATGATAACGTCGTTGGCAACAATGGTGATAGGCTTGGTAATCGTCAGCGTGAAAGAAGAGGGACTCTGGCGCAACGCCAATATATGCGTCGCGCCAGCGTCGGCATTGGCCGCCGCAGTCGCCGTCTTGGTACCGGTCGCCCCCGGCAAGGATTGTGGCACAGTGGAACGAGCACCCTGAATAGTCAGGCCCGTGGCATTGGCAGTGCCGTTGGCGCGGTTGAAAGACCCGGTCATGTCCGCCTGCGCCGTCCAACTGCTCGCTGAAGCAAACACATGGGAAGTAACGAGCATGGTGTAGGGTTGTGTGGTGGTGACGTCCGGCGTCGCATGCGTCAGCGCGCTCGCCGTCGCCTGGCCGTTCTCGACATCAATGGGATTTGCCGTATCCACGTTGTAAAAAGCCTGGATGCCGCCCACCGTATAATTGGCGCCAGTCACCGACCAGCTATAAGTCGCCGGTTCGGCGCCACCCGCCACCTTGTAGAACACCAAGAGTGAATTCGAAGTCGGGCCGGCGTTGTCGATACGACGTACCAGCGTCCACCCGGCCGGCGTTGGCACGGTCGCAGTCGAGGGCGTCACGCCGATCGACGCGATCAGCACGTCATTCGCCTTCACAGGATTGGCTACCGTGCCAGGCCGAGTTATCGTCAACGTGGCGGGAATCGGCCGCAATGCCAGTATGTGCGCCGCTCCCGCATCGGCATTAGCCAAAGCCGTCGCCGTCTTGGCGCCCGTGGCGCCTGCGGCGGCTTGCAATGCGCTTGCGCCTTCGATGGTCTGGCCGGTCGCATTGGCCGTGCTATTGGCGCGGTCGAAACGTTCGGTCATGCTGGCGTTCGTCCAACTGCTCGCCGAGGCGAAGGTGTAGGAGGCGACGAGCATGGTGTTAGGCAGCGTGGTCGTAATACTGGGCGTCGCATGCGCCAGGGCGCTCGCCGTCGCTTGGCCGTCCTCGACGTCGATGGGAGTGGTTGTATCCACGTTGGTGAAAGCCTGGATGCCCCCTACGGTAAAACTGGCGCCAACCGGTAGCCAGGAATAGCTGGCCGGCTCGGCGGCAGTAGCCACCTTATAGAACACCAACAACGAGTTCGAAGTCGGCCCGGCATTGTCGATACGGCGCACCAACGTCCAGCCAGCCGGCGTCGGCACCGTCGCGGTTGAGGGTGACACGCCGATCGAAGCGATGATTACGTCATTGGCGGCAATGGCGGCTGGCTTGGCAACGATCAGCGAAGCATTTGGGCGCAACGCCAGGATGTGCGCTGCCCCGGCATCGGCGTTGCCGGCGGCGGTCGCGGTCTTGGCGCCGGTGGCGCCAGCGGCGAATTGCAGCACATAGGCGCCTTCGATGGACTGGCCGGTCGCGTTGTTGGCGCCGCTCGGACGATCGAAAGCTTCGGTCATGCCTGCCGGGGGCGCCCATGTTCTTGAGGAAGCAAAGGTATGGGAAGTGACGACCATCGCATTGTCGACTGTGGTCACGATGCTTGGCGTCGCATGCGCCAAAGCACTCGCCGTGGCCTGCCCGTTTTCGACGTCGATCGGGTTCGTCGTGTCCACATTGTAGTAAGCCTGGATACCACCCACCGTATAGCTGGCGTCCGTGGACCAGTTATAGCTGGCCGGCTCGGCCGCGCTCGCCACCTTGTAAAACACCAGCAGTGAATTCGAGGTCGGCCCCGCATTGTCTACGCGGCGCAGCAGCGTCCAGCCTGCCGGCGTCGGCACGGTCGCGCTGGATGGCGTGACGCCGATGGAGGCAATCATTACGTCGTCCGCCACCGCCCCGGTCGGCTTGGTAATAGTCAGCGTGGCTCCCGTAGTTGTCGCCGAATTCTGGGCACGGAAAGTAATCTGTGTGGTGGACGAATTGGCGCTTGCGGCACGGTAAGTTATTATCGGCGCTGCCACGGTCGCCGAATTGGCGGCACGGAAAGTCACCGCCGACGCCACAGTCGCCGAATTAACGGCGCGTATAGTGGGCGACGTCATGGTTGCCGAATTGGCGGCACGGAGAGTCGGCCCAAAGACGGCTGAACTCGAGGCACGGAAGGTAATAGTGCTCTGCGCCTGGGCTAGCTGCACCGCCCCCAATGCGACAAGCATCGCTACTAACGCCAGTCGGAAAAGAGATGCGCCGTAGGAATAAAACCAAAACGTCGAAATTGGGTTCATTTAAGTCACCTCTCCAGCGTAGCCCGCACTTGCCGCTCAATATAGCCGTCGCCGGGCACCGGCACAGGTGGGGCGCAAGCTCCAGCCGCCGTCGGCTGATTGCAGGCGGTTGACGTCAATTGATAGATGGTAATCGTAACATCGGCCTCGGTGTACTCGGTCGCCGTACAGTTGACGGTGATCGTAAAGGCAGAAAGGCTGGAAAGGCCCACCGGCAACGCGGCAAAACTGGAGGTGTTCGGAGTGCCTGGCGCGCACAACGGCGGAGTCACTCGCAATACCTGAAACGCGCCCCACTCGATGCCCGCCTGGGCCGCTTGGTAGGCGCGCGCTCCCTGTATATCGTAGGCAGAGGTGGCGCTCTGCACGCGCATCATGCTGATGGAAAAAACCGCCAGCGTGGCAAGCACCGTGATCAGGAAGATCGCGGTAATGATGGAGAAGCCGCGTTCGTTCCTCATGGCTAGTTGCTCACGCGCGCCTGCATGAGGAGCTGGATGCTCTCGGAATTCCCTCCCCCCGCATCGGACTCGGTCAATTCCAGGGTCATCAACACGAAGTTATTGCGTTGCGTCACGGCGCTGGTATTGAAGACGAACAAACAACGGGTCACATTGTTGGCAAGCAGGGCGGTCGTCGTCGCGCCTGCCGGCGGCGTTCCCTGTGCTGAGGAAAAACCATAACCGGCCATTAGCGTCAGCGTTCTGGTGACAGGGTTGCAGGCATAAGTCACCGGCGTATCGACAATCTGGAAACTGGAGTTCGGCGATGTCAGCGAAAAGTTGTGGGCGGCAAAGGTGATTTGGTCTTCGTTGGTTCCCTGCGAGCCAGCCGTGATAGCGACGTTTAAGGCGCGATTGTTGCCGGGTTCAATCGCGGCGTAGGCATCGGCATTGGCAATACCCGGTCCAAAGTTGGCCACCACCAGAAACTGTCTGGCATTGACTGCGCCGGGATTGGGGATCGATCCAAGCGTGGCGAAGCAGGTGTCGTTCGCATCGAAATCCAGCGCATCGGTCAAGCCTGGGGCAACCGGACAGACTGCGGCTCCCCCGCCGGACTGTTTGCGATAGCGCCCGCCGGTAACAATAGGAATGAATTCCAGGTAACAGGGAGTAACGCCATCGTAGATACATGCCCCGCCGCCCGGCCCGCTCACGCGCACGCTGTTGGGTAGCGCGCCTTGCACATCGCGGGTGATGCGCCGCAAGGCAAAATCGGCAGTTTCAGTCAGCGCCGTGCGGCGCGTGATGTCCTGATAGGTTTGCAGCGGCATGCGCAGGAAACCGACAGTGATGGCGGAAAGAATGCCGATAATGGTGATCGCCATCACCATTTCGATCAGCGAGAAACCTGCCTGGGACGCAATCTCGGGCATGCGGGAAAATGTCGGGGGAGGGTTAAATTGTCGGCGCATAGAGGGTACGGATGCCGTCGAGCGTCACGCTGATACCGTTCGGCCCGGTAACAGTGACCGTGATGAGCAGCCATTGCATATTGCCAGGCGCGTTCGCTATACCCCGCGCGTCGGAGCCACCGAAGTTGGGTGCTGTTGGCGCCGTCACGGTGATCGTTGCGCCATAAGCGGCGAGCTGAGGAATCTGCGCGCCGGTGATGTCGCGTATTTCGCCTGCCGGCATGACAAAGTTATTGTAGTCATTCACATTGTCGAAAGGCGTGGCCGCAGAATAACGGGTTTCGCCGGGTTCCGGCCCGATGGTTTCCACCGTCGCCGCGCAGCCGGTCGGGCCAATGACCGCAGCGGTCGCGGTACTCGCGTTATCGTCGTCGGGGTCGCAGAACGTGAACGGCATCATCCGCGCTTCTTCCAGCAACGATTCCGCAATCGCCAGCGCCTGCTTCTGTATCATCGGATCGGCGCTGGCGCTGGAGGCTTTGATGAATACCGACATCACCGCGCCCGCAGCCACGCCGATGATGACCATGAACATGATGGTCTCGATCAGCGTGACGCCGGCGGCGCGGCGCGGCGGCGTCTGTCGCCGAAATCGGCCAGCGTCAATTGACATAGCCGGTATTGGTCGTAATGTTGATGGCACGGTTTGCGCTGCCGACGATATTCACCACCTGCGACGGCAACAAGTTCCCGGCGGCATTGGTCGGCTGGCCGCGACCGTTGAAGCGGAAGGGAGGAGGCACCGGCGCGATAACCGGACCCGTGGCCGGCGCGGTGATGATATAGGCTGTAGTAGCCTCGCCCGGCATATTGACAACTTGAGTGCAAGGCGCTGACGGTGGCACCGGGTTCGGATTAAGCGTCAACGCGATAGTGCTGGCGGTGAAAGTCACGCACACTTCGCGCCGCGCGGCGATCGCCAGTTTCTGCGCATAGCGCAAGGTCGAGCGCGACTGGTCGAGAAAGCCGCGTTCGTCGAAGGCGGAACTGCCTCCGAAACGCGGCATGGCAATGGAGGCGAGGATGCCGACAATAACGATGACGACAAGCAGTTCCAGCATCGTGAAACCCGCGCATCGTCTATTACCCTGCATCTAGCCCCCTAGCAGCGGAACGCGACTGTCAGCAGCCGGCAGTATTGGTCGCAGAGATCGCTGGCGCCGCGCTAACAACGGCAGGCGCCGTATAGGTAAAGGTACAGGTTGCTGAATTGGCGCCACCTGTCACCTGAATGGCCAATACCGCGCCGCCACCCGCGCCGCCGCCCGCCTGCCCATAACCCTCATCGAACAACTGAATGGCGGTGGGATTGAACACCGAGGTCAAGCCTGCCGCGGAAATGATTCCGGTGCCCGACCCGGCCCCCAAAGCCTGGGGATAGCCATTGACGACGGCAACAATGCCGCTCTCGGTGCAAACCGTGCCAGCTCCGTTTGGGTTGTTGTTCGCAACGCCGCCGCCGCCAGGACAAGGCGCACGGTCAGGCAAGCCGCCGCGCGCCAGCAACGTGCCATGCACGATGGACGCCGCCCCGGCAACCGCGCCGCGCGCCGCATTGAGCTTGGCGATGCGCGCATCGCGCTGCATGTTGCTGAAGCGCGGCATGGCAGTGGCCGCGAGAATGCCCAGAATGGTAATAACGACTACCAGTTCTATCAGCGTAAAACCTTTTTGCCGCGCCACATTTCCCTCCTGCGTGCGATCGGAAATACTTGAAATAAAGCAGCGAAAACAGTATGGCAGATCGCCGCTTTCCCTTCCAACTAAACTATTTAGCCAAGTTGCCTAATAGTAGCAGCAAGCAACAAACCGTTCCATATCTGTTTGCGCATCCGTGATCGGGGCGCGTCATTTATGCCACTCATAGGGCTCGACCGGGGTCAGCGTCGCGACCACCGAACCAGGTTCGACCACGACGCGGTAACGCACCTGCGGATCGCCAGGCTTGCTGGAACGAAAGTATTCGCCCATATTGATCCGGTAGACCAACACCCTCGTCTTGCTATCGTAATACCAGGTGCCGTGTTGCGCGTCGATTGGCGGCGGACCGGGAAGTTCGCCCAGGTAGTTCTCCGGCGGCCGTTGCAGCCATTTGACCGGATTGATGAGCGCCATTTCCTCTATCGTGTTTGACTCGCCACGCGTCATGCGCGAGACGGTCTCGATTCTCAATGCCGATTGCAGCGAGGCTGCGGTACTCTCCATGATGGATTTTTCCGCCATTTCTTCGGTGTAACTCATGCGATCGAGCAGGAAATACAGGAACACGCAAATAATCGCCAACGCCACCGACAACTCTAGCATCGATACCCCCTGCTGGCGCCGCAAATGGCGACAATATCTAACGCCTCGGTAAGGGTTAATACCGCTAGGCGCGCCTTCTCCAGCATCCCTGCTTTCCGCCAAGGGCGACGCCTGAAACATCGTCTGCATTATTTGATTCCTCCTTTGCCGAAATCCCACATCGGCAGGAAAATGCCCAGCGCCAGGATCAACACCAGAATGCCGAGAAAGATAATTAGAATTGGTTCGATTTGCGCCGACAGGTTCTTGAGGTCATATTCGACCTCGCGCTGGTACATGTCTGCGACTTCCTGCATGAGCTCGTCGAGCGAACCGGATTCCTCGCCGACCATAATCATTTGCAGCACCACCGGGGTAAAAATCTTCGAGCTGATCGCAACGCGCAATACGCTTTCGCCACGCTCTACGCCCATGCGCATGTCTTCGAGCTTTTTGGCGAGATAATCGTTCTCGACTACCTGGGCAGTCAGGGTGAGGCTTTGCACCGCGGGCACGCCGCTTTTCAACGCCAACGAAAAGCTGCGCGCGAAGCGCGCCAGCGTCGCCTTGAGGATGATGTTGCCGGCAATCGGTATCCTGAGCTTGAAACCGTCCCAATATAAGCGTCCAGCATCGTTCTTCAGCATCATCGCAAAACCGAATATGGCGCCTGTCACAACCGCCAGCATCAACGGCCACCAGGTCACGGTGAAATCGGATGTGCCAATCAAAACCTTGGTCATGAACGGCAATTCCGCATTCATTCCCTTGAATACCTTGGCGAAAGCCGGGATCACGAACAGGTTGATGATAACCATGGCAATTGCCATCGCCGTCACCACGAACATGGGGTAACGTAGCGCAGTCTTGACCTGGTTGCGCATGAACTGCTGGAAATCGAGGTGATGGAACAAGCGCAGGAAAATCTCTTCCAGCATCCCGGTGGTCTCGCCGACACGCACCATGGATACGAAAAACGGGCTGAAAACATCCGGCTGGCGCGCCAGCGCCTGAGACATTTCACGGCCTGAATCGAGCGATTCGCGCAAATCCTTGATGACTTCGTTGAACGCCCTGTTGCTGCCGGATTCCTGTAGCCCAGCCAGCGCGCGCATGATCGGCACGCCGGCCTTGAGCAGGGTATACATCTGGCGGCAGAACATCTGGATGTCGAGAGGCCCAACCGATCCGCGCGACAGAAGTTTTTGCAACTGCTCCAGAAACGCCGGTGCCGGCGACGCCGTTTCGACGATGGAGAGCGGCATGATGCCGTCCTCGTTCAGGCGGTCGGCGAGAACGGCGGCGCTGGCGCTCTCGACCACGCCATCCTGTTTCACACCTTGGGCGTTGCGCCCGACATAAGCGAAATAGGGCATGCTGCGGTTAGTCCTCAGTCTCGCTGCTGATGCGCATCGCTTCTTCGATCGTGGTGCGCCCATCAGTCGCAAGGCGGATAGTGTCGCGGCGCAAGCTGTTGCCGGCCATCTGTTCGCGCGCGCAGCGCACGAAGGCAGTAGGATCGTCCTGATTGGCGGCTTCGACGATCGGAGCGGTCATTTCGAGCATTTCATACACGCCGCTACGCCCAAGGAAGCCCGTGTTGTTGCAATAGTTGCAACCGGCGCCGGTAAAGTATTTGAAATCATCGATGCGATCGCCAAGTTCGCCGCGCAGCCACTCGTGCTCATGCGCGCTAAGCGTGTGCGGCTGTTTGCAGTATTCGCAGATAGTGCGCACCAGGCGCTGCGCGATCACCAGGCGCAACGACAGCGCCACCATGTAGCGCGGCACGCCCATGTCGAGCAGACGGATCGGTGTGCTGGCGGCATCGTTGGTGTGGAGCGTGGACAGCACCATGTGGCCGGTCATCGCGGCGCGCAGACCGATTTCTGCGGTTGTCTGGTCGCGCATTTCGCCCACCAAGATAACGTCCGGGTCCTGGCGCAAGGCGGAACGCAGCACACGTTCAAAAGTGAGGTCGATCTTGTCGTGGACCTGCACCTGGTTGATGCCGGGCAGACGATATTCGACTGGATCTTCGACTGTGATGATTTTCCTTTCCACAGTGTTGAGCTCGGAGAGCGAGGCATATAGCGTGGTGGTCTTGCCGCTGCCGGTCGGTCCGGTGACCAGCACCATGCCGCTCGGATGGTGAATGGCGCGGCGCAAGGTGTCGAGCATATGGGGTTGCATGCCTAGATGATCGAGCCCAAGCAGTCCGCTGCCCTGGTTGAGCAGACGCATCACGACCGATTCTCCGTGCTGGGTAGGCATGGTGGAGATACGCACGTCCACCGAATTGTTGCGCACCTTGACATTGAAGCGGCCGTCCTGCGGCAGTCGTTTCTCGGAAATGTTGAGGCCGGACATCAGTTTCAGCCGCAATACCAGCGCCGAGGATATCTTGGCGTCGGCCTCCGTTTGCACGCGCAGGACGCCATCGATGCGGAAGCGGATAACGAGTTTTTTCTCCTGCGGCTCAATATGGATGTCGGAGGCGCGCACCTGCAGGGCTGCCTCGAACACCGATTGCAGCAACTTGACCACCGGCGCTTCTTCGAGGCCCGGGGCCATGGCCAGCGCGCCCAGGTCGATGGCGGTGTCGCCAAGATCGTCGGTCAATTCCTGGGCCAGGCCGGATATTTCCTCGGAACGCTGGTAAATGCGGTCGATGGCCTCGAGCAACTGGCTTTCTGTCACGACCGCGCTTTCGATTTCGCGCTTGAGAATGCGCGACACATCGTCGTAGGCGAACAGGTCGGTCGGATCGACGAAGCCGACCCGCAACGCGTTGCCCAGGTCTTCCAGCACCATGACGCGGAAGCGGCGCGCTTGCGATTCGGAAAGCAGGCGCACTATAACGGGCTTCGGGTTGACCTGCTTCAGGTTGATGTAGGGAATGGCAAGCTGCCGAGCGATGGCTTCCGAGATTTTTTCCTCGGTCACATAGCCACTCTCGACGAAAACACGCCCGAGCTTGCGCCCGCTCTTCTTTTGCTCAGCCAGCGCTTGCTGCAATTGTTCTTCGGTCAACAGGTTCTGCTTGACCAGAACTTCACCGAGTCTTATTTTCTCCGGCCGTGCCATCTTGTCCTCTCCGCCTCTCGATTTTTCGCTTTGCTTTTTGTCTTTGCCGCGCCATCATGGGCGGTGCTGAAATTAGCCTGTTTTCCCGTGATTGGCAAGTTATGTCATTCGAAGTCGTGCTGTACCAGCCGGAAATTCCACCCAACACCGGCAATATTATCCGCCTTTGCGCCAATACCGGGGCGCGGCTGCATCTCGTCAAGCCGCTCGGCTTCGACCTGGACGAAAAGGCGCTACGCCGGGCGGGGTTGGATTATGCCGAACTGGCCGAGGTATGCATCCACGAAAACTGGGAGGAATGCCAGGCAAGCATCGCCGGCAGTTCCACAATTCATGCTGAAGGAGAAAGCCGGCGGCAGTTCGCCCTGACCACCAAGGGCGCTATTGCTCACGACAGGCCGCGTTATGCGTCCGGCGATGTTTTCGTCTTCGGCCCGGAAACGCGCGGCCTGCCGCAGCATATCCTTGCCGAGTTTCCCGGCGAGCGCCGCATCAGGCTACCGATGATGCCTGGCAACCGTAGCCTGAATCTCTCAAATGCCGTTGCAGTCGTAGTTTATGAAGCCTGGCGGCAGATCGGATTTGCTGGCGGGACTTGAGAGTCCTATCTAAAGCAACGTGCGACTTTAAAGTTGTCATTCCCGCGAAAGCGAGAATCCATGAAAACCCTTTAAACCCTGGATTCCCGCTTCCGCGGGAATGACGAATCCAGTTTATCGGCCACAGGATTTGCTGGGGAACTTGAGACTTATTCCGTTTTCAAACCGAAGATGAATACAAGGCAGCGAGGAGCGAGGCTTTAAACGGAATTATTCGTCTTTTGTATCGCGCGCCATCAGCTGCGCCACCGCTGCTTTCACATCGAGACGACCATCGAGCACGGCGCGCACGGCTTGGGTAATCGGCATGTCGACGCCAAGCGATGCGGCGCGGCGCGCCACCTCACGGGCGCTATGCACGCCTTCCGCGACATGCCCCAATTCGCGGGTAATGACATCTAACGGCTTGCCCGTGGCCAACGCCAGGCCGACGCGGCGGTTGCGCGAGAGATCGCCGGTGCAGGTAAGGATCAGGTCGCCCATGCCGCTCAGTCCCATGAAAGTCTCGCGCCGCGCGCCCAACGCCATGCCGAAGCGCGTAATTTCCGCCAGGCCTCGCGTGATCAAGGCGGCACGGGCATTGAGGCCGAGACCGAGGCCGTCGCAGATACCGGTGGCAATGGCCAGGACATTCTTCACCGCGCCGCCGACTTCGGCTCCGATCAGATCGTCATTGGCGTAGATGCGTAGTTGCGGGCCTGAAAGCGATTGCGCCATGACGCGCGCAAAGCCGGCATCGGCGGCGGCCAGCGTAACAGCAGCCGGCAGGCCGGAGGCGACTTCTTCGGCGAAACTCGGTCCGGTCAGCGCTCCGCAAAACGTGTCTGGGGCCATTTCTTCGGCGGCCACCTGATGTGGCAGCAGGCCGGAGTCGGCTTCCAGTCCTTTGCATACCCAGAGATAAGGCAACTCCGGCGCGGTCTGGCGCAACAGTCGCAAGGTGCGGCGCAGTTCCGCCAAGGGCGCTGCCACCACGGCCAGGCCGTCTATTTCCCCCGCAGACTGCGCCACCCCCTGCGTCGCGGCAGCAAAATCGCCGGTGACAATCAGGTTTTCGGGAAAGGCGATACCCGGCAGGAAAAGCCCGTTCACTCGCGCCCCCTGCAGCAAAGCTGCCAGGGCAGGTTCGTGCGCCCATAGCGTCACCGTGCCGGTGTTTCCCTGCTGACGGGCGAAGGCAATAGCCAAGGCAGTACCCCAGGCGCCGGCGCCAAGCACCACGATATTCACGGATATCCTTACAAACCCCAGACCTGATTAACGCGGACAAAGCCTGACTGTCCGTCGCGATGGCTGACCTTGGCCCAGCCGGGCGGGGCCGCTTCGATCAATTCCAGCACCACGTCTTTTTCGGCTTCGAATGCCAGCGCAGCAGAGGTTTCTGGTTGCACACGCACCTGGGCGAGCGGCACCGTCACCCGCAACATACGTTTATTGTCGGTGGCCACATGGCGTTTTTCGATCCAGGCCAATTCGCCCGCCGCATCGCGTACCTTGAGCCAGCTTTCCAGCGCCACTACCACCTCGACCGGCGTGTGGCGCGCAATGACGAACAACGGTTTGGCCTTCTGCGACGGCGCATCGTACATCACCGCCGCCGCCGCCAGGACGCGATAGTCAAGCGCCAGCGCAGGCAGCGCCAAAATAGCCAGGGAAAGCACGAGCAGGCGGCTCATGATACGCATGGCGAGCCTACTGGAGCGTCGGCGCTTCTGCTGCCTGGTTTGCCTGCTGCGCCAAACGATCGAGGTACATGCTCTCAAAGTTTATCGGAGACAGCAGCACCGGCGGGAAGCCGGCGCGGACGATCAGGTCGGACACCACTTCGCGGGCATAAGGAAACAAGATATTGGGGCAGGTTACCGAAAGGATGGGGTCAAGTTCGGACGCCGGCACATTGCGAATCTGGAATACCCCTGCAATGCCAACTTCAACCAGGAACGCGACTTTGTCTCCGCTGGTTGCGGTCACAGTCGCAGTCAGCAGCACATGAAAGAAATTTTCATCAAGCTTGTTGGCAACAGAGTCGAATTCGGTCTCGATCTCTGATCCTTCGCTCTGGACGAAAATAAACGGCGCCTGGGGGTTCTCGAGGGAAATGTCCTTGACGTAAATTCTGTCAATACCGAAATATGGAGTTTGATTATCGCTCATGATTATGTGGCATCAGCCAGGGTTAGGAAATCTTGCTTGGAAAAAAGGTTCAACTGACAGGATCAGCCAGCAGTGGATCGAGCCCGCCGGCTTGGTCGAGCGCATAAAGGTCATCATAGCCGCCAACATGGGTTTCGCCGATGTAGATCTGCGGCACGGTGCGGCGGCCGGTACGCTCCACCATCTCATCGCGGCGTTGCGGCTCGAGGTCGACCCGAACCTTGTCGATCATGGTCACACCCTTGCGCGCCAGCAACTCCTCGGCACGCAGGCAATAAGGACAAGCCCCGGTGGAATACATGGTGACTTTCTGCACTTCGCTTTGCCCTGTTTCAGTTCTTTTCGGTGACCGGCAGTCCGGCTTCGCGCCAGGCATCAAGACCGCCTTCAAGATTGTAGACCTTCTCGAAGCCGCGTTTTCTCAGCTTGTTGCAGGCCATGACCGATCGGACGCCATTTTGGCAATTGACGATTATCGCCCGCGTTTTGTATCTCTCGATCTCACGGATGCGTTTGTCCAGTTGATCCCGGACAATGTGGCGCGCGCAGGGAATGTGCCCAGCCGTCCATTCTCTCGGTTCGCGCACATCGATCACCAGCGCATCTTCGCGGTTGATCATGAGCGTCGCTGCCTGCGGTGAAATGGTGAGGCCCCGGCCCTGCACGGTTTGATAAATCAGCAGGGAACCGCTGATAAGGGCCAGTGCGGCATATAGATAGTTCTCTTGTATAAATTGCGAAAATTGCGTGAATTCCAAGGTTTACTCCATCAGTGTCCGTTTTTTGTAGCAAAATTCTGGCTGCAAAAGAGATCGCGCATCAATTTGATCAACTGCAAGGTACGCGCATCGGCAATACGGTAATAGACGCGGTTCGCGTCCTTGCGGGTTTGCAGCACTTTCTTGTCGCGCAGAATGGCAAGGTGCTGCGATATGTTGCTTTGCGAGGTGCCAACCGCTTCGACGATATCCTGCACACAAACTTCCTGGCCACTAACCACGCAGAGAATCTTGAGCCGCAATGGATGCGACATCGCTTTCAGCGCGCGCGCCGCCGTCTCGATCTGCTCCTGCTGGCCGGCCAAATCCTGGATAGCTGTTTGCGTCACGTTTGGGAAGAGTTGTGAAGAGTAGGGGTAGCGTCGGTAAAACTGGCAATCGTTATCGCTCAGTATTATAGAATACTATTTTTTTAGCTCCTAACCTTTAACTCATGCACAAAATTGTCCTGTTGCGCCATGGCCAATCTATCTGGAACAAGGAAAATCGCTTCACCGGCTGGATCGACGTCGGGCTTTCCGACTTGGGCCAGGCTGAAGCGCAAGCCGCCGGCCAATTATTAAAGAAGGAGGGCTACACCTTCGATCTCGCCTTCACCTCGGTATTGAAACGCGCCAACAAAACACTTGTGACCGTGCTCGATGAAATGGATCTGCTCTGGATTCCGGTAGAGCATTCGTGGCGTCTCAACGAACGGCATTACGGCGCGCTACAAGGTCTCGACAAGGCCGAAACGGCCGCCAAATTCGGTGAGGAGCAAGTCCGCACCTGGCGCCGTTCCTACGACATCCGCCCGCCTGCGCTGGCGGAAGGCGATGCGCAACTGACACCAAGCGATGCGCGCTACGCCGATCTCGAACCGGCCGATTTTCCGCGCGCCGAATGCCTCAAGGACACCGTGGCACGCCTGTTGCCTTATTGGCACGAGACAATCGCTCCGGCAATAAAATCGGGCAAGAAAGCGCTCATCACCGCCCATGGCAATACCCTGCGCGCGCTGATCAAGCATTTTGACAATGTTCCCGAACATGAAATTGTTGGCATCGATGTCCCTACCGCACAACCGTTGGTGTATGAACTCGATGACGACCTTAAGGCGCTCAAGCACTATTATCTGGGCGACGAAGAAGCTATCAAGGCAGCCATACAGGCCGTCGCCAATCAGGGAAAAGCCAAGTAACCGGATGGAACCAAGCGCGTCCCTCGAAGGAAAATTTTCCGTGGGACGTTGCGCCATATTCTGGCTGCTGGCGCTGCTGCTGTCCGGAGCGCTGCTTCCCGTCAATGCCGCGCCGAAGTCCGCGCCGGTCGAGGCCAAGCGCGGCGAATTGAACCAGCTGCATGAACGCATCGGAGCATTGCAGCGCGAGCTTTCGAAAAACGAGGAATCCAAGGACTACGCTGCCGACCAATTGAAGGAAACCGAATCGGCCATTTCCGACAGCAATCGGGTATTGCGCGAACTCGGCCAGCAGCGCAACGAGACCCAGGCAGCGCTGAACGACTTGCAATCGCAGTCACAACGGCTCGAAGGACAGATCACCGCGCAGCAGGCGCAACTTGCGCATCTGTTGTATCGCCAGTACCTGGATGGCGAAGCCGATGCGCTGCGCTTGATCCTTTCCGGCAGCGATCCCAATCAATCGGCCCGCGACCTGCATTACCTGGCTCTGCTCGCGCGCGCCAAGGCGACGCTGATCAGCGCGCTGAATACAGCGCTTGCCGAAAAACAAAAACTCGCCAACGCCGCGCGCGCCAAGCGCGATGAACTCGTCGCCATCGAGCAAAAACAAAGCCTGCAGCGCGCCCGCCTACTCACACAGCAAAAACAGCGCCAGACCACACTCGCTAGGATCGCCGGCCGCATCAAGGCGCAGCGGCGCGAAATCGACACGCTCAAGCGCGACGAGAAACGCCTGGCAAAACTGATCGAGGGGCTTGCCCGCATCGTGGCAAAAACAAAAAAGCCGCCTCATAAAACGGCGACCTTCTCCAGACCGGGCGCGACAACGCCCTCGGCTGAACCCTTGGAAAACGAACGCACACCCGAATCCATGGGGCCGGGTGGCAATTTTGCGCTATTGAAGGGACGCCTGCGCCTGCCGGTGCGCGGCCAATTGACCAACCGCTTTGGCATGCCGCGTACTGAGGGCGGCGCCACCTGGAAAGGGTTGCTCATCCGCGCCGCGGAAGGCGTCGAGGTCAAGGCCGTGGCCGCCGGACAGGTGGTATTCGCGGATTGGCTGCGCGGCTTCGGTAACTTGTTGATCTTGGACCATGGCGACAGCTTTCTCACCGTCTACGGCAATAACCAGTCGCTGTTCCGCCGACCCGGCGACACGGTCAAGGGCGGCGATGCCATCGCCAGCGTGGGCAATAGCGGTGGCAACCCGGAATCCGGTTTATACTTCGAAATCAGGCAACAAGGGCTTGCGGTTGACCCGCTCAAATGGGTCAGCTTAAGATGAACCTTGGTTTTTGGCTGGTCGCAGGACAATTTCACCCCATCGGAGTCACATGCACATGAGCAGCAAACTGCAACAGGCCGGACTGGTCGTTTTCGGCCTCGTTGCCGGCATTCTTATCAGCCTCAACTTTTCGGCTACCGCGCAAAAGGACGCTCCCGGCGGTTTGCCTATCGAAGAGTTGCGCACCTTCGCCGATGTCTTCGGCGCCATCAAGCAGGGCTATGTCGAACCGATAGAAGACAAGAAACTGATCACCTATGCGATCAGTGGCATGCTTTCCAATCTCGACCCGCACTCGGCTTATCTCGACGCGGACGATTTCAAGGATTTGCAGGTCAATACCCAAGGCGAGTTTGGCGGCCTCGGCATCGAGGTCGGCATGGAAGACGGTTTTGTCAAAGTGATTGCGCCGATCGAGGACACTCCCGCTTTCAGGGCGGGCATCAAGGCCGGCGATCTGATCATCAAGCTGGACGACACTCCGGTAAAAGGCATGACCCTCAGCAACGCCGTCAAGCGCATGCGCGGCAAGGAGAAAACCTCGATCGTGCTGACTATCGTGCGCAAAACCGAGCCAGCCCCTATCGTCGTGACCATCGTGCGCGAAAAGATCAAGGTGAAAAGCGTCAAGTCGAAAATGCTCGAATCCGGCTTCGGTTATGTTCGCATCACGCAGTTCCAGGAAGAAACGGTGCCCGAACTCGTCAAGCAAATTGAAAAACTCTACAAACAAGAAAAGGGGGACAAGACCGGGGACGGCAATTTGCGCGGTCTGGTGCTTGATCTGCGCAACGATCCGGGCGGCCTGCTGCATGGCGCTGTCGGCGTTGCCGCGGCCTTTCTGCCAGCCAAGGCGCTGGTAGTATCCACCGATGGGCGCACCGACGACGCAAAGCGGAAGTATGTCGCCAGTCCAGAGAATTATTTGCGCGGTAGCCGCGAGGATGCGCTGAAAAACCTGCCATCCGCTATCAAGTCAGTGCCGCTGGTGGTATTGGTCAATGGCGGTTCGGCTTCAGCATCGGAAATCGTTGCTGGCGCGCTTCAGGATCACAAGCGCGCGGTGGTGCTCGGCACGCAGACTTTCGGCAAGGCATCGGTCCAGACCGTCCTGCCGCTCTCCAACGGTGGCGCCATCAAGCTAACCACGGCGCGTTACTATACGCCGGACGGGCGTTCGATCCAGGCCAAGGGCATCATTCCTGATGTCATGGTGGAAGAAACTGTTGGGGGCGACCTTCGCGAGCGTCTGCGCGAGGCAAATCTTGACCGCCATCTGGAGAATGACAAGGAAACGGCAACACCGAAACCCCAGACGCAGCCCAAGAATGGCAAAGACAAAACCAAAGGCAAGGAGGATAGCCATTCTGAAGCTGAGGCAAAAGCGCCCTTCGAATTCGCTTCGAAGAACGACCGCCAATTGTCTCAAGCGCTTGGCCTGCTCAAGGCCTGGCATATCATCAAGGATCGCAAATGAAAATGAACCCGGAACGGGCGCGTGAGCTTCGCGACAAGTTGAAGCCGCGCCCGGCCGAGTTGGCCTTGCGCCCCGGTTCGCGGCAACTGCGCACCATCCGCTTCGACAATGCCTGGCCCAATCAGGCGCAAGTAGCCCACTTGCTGCTTCAAGGAATCGAACGTCTGGGAGTCAGCCTGGATTCTCGCCCCAACACATTAATCGTTAACTATCAGGTCACCGATTACACGCTGCACAATATCGAGGCAGCGCTCATCAACCAGGGCTTCCATCTCGACAATTCATTTTTTACCCGCTTATCCCGCGCCATTAAATATTTCAGCGAAGAAACTGAACTGCGCAACCTCTCCGTGCCTGAACGTTTGGTCAAGAAATCCAACGAAATCTATTCGAAGGCCTGGGAGCATCATCCCCACGGTGACCACGACGACACGCCGGCCGATTTGCGCGAAGAGCGCTAGAAAACTCGGGACGGAATAGCTTTCCATAGCCGTCTGACACGATTCATGAACGACCAGCAGTTGCTTCGTTACAGCCGCCACATCCTGCTGCCACAGATCGGCGTTGAAGGCCAGCAGCGACTGCTGGCAGCGCGTGTGCTGGTAATTGGACTCGGCGGGCTGGGTTCGCCGGTAGCGCTTTACCTAGCTGCGGCCGGCGTCGGCACGATAGTGCTGGCCGACGGCGATACCGTAGATATCACCAACCTGCAGCGGCAGATAATCCACCGCACCACCGCCATCGGCCAGTCCAAGGCCTGCTCGGGCCAGGCCACGCTAGCTGAAGTCAACCCCGAATGCCGGGTGATCCCGCTTTGCGAACGTCTTGACGGCATGCGGCTTGAACAAGAAATCGCCGCCGCCGATGTAGTGCTCGACTGCTCCGACAACTTTGCCACGCGCTACGCCATCAACCGCGCCTGCGTAAAACTCGGGAAGCCGCTGGTTACCGGGGCAGCCATCGGTTTTGACGGCCAGGTATCCGTATTTGACTTGCGTCCAACCATCCCGCCAAGCGCCAGTTCGCCCTGCTACCACTGCCTGTTCCCGGAGGGGTTGGAGATGGAGGAGGCGCGTTGCGCGCTGATGGGTGTGTTTGCCCCCTTGACCGGCATTATCGGCGCAACCCAAGCAGCGGAAGCGCTGAAGCTGCTTTTGTCCTGTGGAAAGACGCTCTCAGGACGCTTGCTGATGCTCGATAGCCTGACCATGACATGGCGCTCAGTCGGGGTTCCGCGCGATCCAGGATGCGAGGTATGCCGTTCGCGGCTGTAAATTCCCCCGCTCCCGGAATAATTCATTTCAGTTTGTGTGAAATTTTGCGGCTTGTCCGGTTAGAATATTCATTACGCTTCGTGATAACCAATTAGAGGAATGGGCCATGTTCTTTTCCAGTAATCGTCAAGAAAACGAGCGGTTGCGCGCTGAAGTTACCGAATTGAAGCAACAACTGGAGGCCGCAAAATCGGCCCGCGGGGATGGCGGCTCGGCTGCTGCCGCGCTTCAATCGGAGGTAGCCAGCCTGCGCAATCGCTGCCAGTTCCATGAGGGCATGTTCCGGCAACTGAATACCTACGCGGAATCCCTGCAGGCATTCCGCGAGTCCTTTGGCAAATTGACGACTTCCCTAAATGAAGGAAAAGGCAACGCCTCTCAAGTTGCCGCCACGACCAGTTCGAGCCGAAATGCCACCGAAAAAATTTCGGTGGCCCTCGAATTAATGGCTGAGAAAATGATAACCACCGCCTCGGGCGTGGACAGTCTCAATCAACGAGCCAGCCAGATCGGCGGCATCGTGCAATTGATCCGAGAGATCGCCGACCAGACGAATCTGCTTGCCCTCAATGCTGCCATTGAAGCGGCCCGCGCCGGAGAACAGGGACGGGGGTTCGCTGTCGTCGCCGACGAAGTGCGCAAGCTGGCCGAACGCACCAGCCAGGCGACCACCGAAATATCGACCCTGGTTACCTCAGCCCAGTCCGAAACATCCAATGCGATGGGCCAGATGCAGACCAACTCGAAGGAGGCTACCCAACACAGTACCGAAGGGCGGGAAGCCACGGACAAAATGAATGAGTTGCAAAGCCTGTCGCGAAGCCTGGACGAAACGCTTTCCGCTTCCGCCCTGAAAAGCTTCGCCGAACTGGCGAAAGTGGACCACCTTGCCTGGAAGATGGAGGTTTACAAGATTCTCATGGGCGTCTCGGACAAGACGGCCAGTGACTTGGCCGATCACAAAATTTGCCGCCTGGGCCGCTGGTATTATGAAGGAGAAGGCAAGGCAAGTTGTTCACAACGGCCCGGCTTCCGCGAACTGGAAACGCCGCATTCCAACGTTCACCGCGAGGGTAAGGCAGCGCTGGAATTCTACCGAACTAATGCCTACGGTCAGGCAGTGGAAGCGCTGGGGCGGATGGAGAAGGAAAGCCTCGACGTCTTGCGTAATCTGGATATTATCGCCAGCGGCTCCTGAACCCAGCGCCTACGATCCATCTCCGGCGCGTAGCAGCGCCCGGATGCGGATGTCGTTTCCGATACGGCGCAGATCGGCGATTTCGAGATCATGCCGGTCGGCCAAGTCAGCCAATTCCGGCAAGGCAAACATTCCGCGCGCCGAATCTCCGAGCAATGTCGGCGCCAGATAAAGCAGAATCTCGTCGGCCAAGCCTGCCCTGAGTAAAGCCCCATTCAGTTTGGCGCCGGCCTCGGCATGGATTTCATTGAGGCCGCGACGCGCCAGTTCCCGCATGAGCGCTCCCAGATCGACTCTGCCGGAAACATCGGGAAGCACTATCACCTCCGCACCGCATTTGTTCAAGGCGGCAATCCTTGTTTCATCGGCAACGGCCGTGGCAATCAAAACATTCTCGCCGCCTGCGTTCTCAAGTTTGAGGAGTCTAGCTTCCGGCAGGATTTCCAGCCGGCTATCCACCACCACTTTGAGTGGCTGACGTAGCGGCAGAGACGCATTTCCATCATTCACATCCCGCACCGTCAGACGCGGATTGTCTTTTTTGACAGTGCCGATACCGGTTAGGATGGCGCAGGCGCGAGCGCGCCAGCGATGTCCATCCTGGCGCGCCGGCTCACTGGTGATCCATTGGCTTTTGCCGTTATTTAGCGCTGTCCTGCCATCCAGACTGGCGGCGAGCTTGACGCGTAGCCATGGACGGCCACGCGTCATGCGCGCAATGAAGCCGGGGTTGAGTTCACGCGCCTCAGTTTCCATCAGGCCACATTCTGTCACGATGCCGGCAGCGGCCAGGCGCGCCTGGCCCTGACCGGCCACCTGCGGATTCGGATCGCGCATGGCGATCACGACGCGCGCGATGCCGGTCTCGATCAGCGCCTCGGCACAGGGCGGGGTACGGCCGAAATGGTTGCAGGGTTCGAGCGTGACATAGGCCGTGGCGCCGCGTACCGACTGGCTAGCACACGCATCCTGCAAGGCGCGGATTTCCGCGTGCGCCTCGCCCGCTTTCTCGTGCCAGCCTTCGCCCAGAATGATCCCGTTGTTTACCAGCACACAACCGACGCGAGGATTCGGGGTCGTGGTATAGAGGCCGCGGTATGCCAAACGCAACGCGCGAGCCATGAATCGGTGATCGGCAGCGGAAAACATCTGGCAGAGGCCTCAAGTGCGGCGCACGGGCGGTTTTTTAACCTCGCGAATGGCGTCGGAGAACTCCTGCACGTCCTCGAAATTGCGATACACCGAGGCAAAACGAATATAGGCGATCTTGTCGAGTTTCTTCAATTCGCGCATCACCAGTCCGCCAATCTTGTCGCTCGGAACCTCGCGCTCGCCGAGCGTAACCAGCCGCTCCTCGATGCGGTCAATGGCCGCATCAATGCCTTCAGTGGTAACCGGGCGCTTGCGCAGCGCCAGCATCATGCTGGCGAGAACCTTGTCGCGTTCGTATTCGGCGCGGCAACCGTTCTTCTTTACCACTTGCGGCAAGAGCAGTTCGATCCGTTCGTAGGTGGTAAAACGCTTGTCGCAGGCTAGACAACGTCGGCGACGGCGCACTGTGTCGCCATCCTCGTTCTCGCGGGTATCGACCACCTGGGTATTGGGGTCGGCACAGTAGGGGCATTTCATTGATGCGACTCGCCTTTCATCATGGGTGGCCGCACTGGATTCAGCCCCCCACGGCTAATTTCTCTTAGGAACCATACACTGGAAACTTGCGGCACATATCCGTCACCTTTTCACGTACCTGTGAAATCACTTCCTCATCGGACGGCGCATCCAGGACATCGGCGATCAGGTTGGCAACCCGCTCCGCCTCGATTTCGGTAAAGCCGCGCGTTGTCATCGCCGGCGTGCCGATGCGAATGCCCGAGGTGACAAAGGGTTTCTGCGGATCATTGGGAATGGCGTTCTTGTTGACCGTGATGTGCGCGCTACCAAGCGCCGCTTCGGCTTCCTTGCCGGTAATGCCCTTGGCGCGCAAATCGACCAGGAACACATGTGATTCGGTTCGCCCGGAAACAATGCGCAAACCGCGCGTCGACAGCACGCGCACCATTACCTGGGCATTGGAAATCACTTGCTCCTGATAATTGCGGAATTCCGCAGTCGTTGCCTCCTTGAGAGCCACCGCCTTGGCCGCAATCACATGCATCAAAGGCCCGCCCTGCAGCGTCGGGAAAATGGCCGAGTTGAGCGCCTTTTCATGTTCCGCCTTGGCCAGGATCAACCCGCCACGCGGGCCGCGCAGCGTCTTGTGGGTGGTAGTAGTGACGAAATCCGCGAGCGGCACCGGATTCGGATAAAAGCCCGCCGCGATCAGCCCGGCATAATGGGCCATGTCCACCATCAGATACGCGCCAACGGCATCCGCAATCTCGCGGAAGCGCTTGAAATTGATCTTCAGCGAATAAGCGGAAGCGCCGGCAACAATTAGCTTGGGCTTGTGTTCCTTGGCCATGCGCTCAACTGCGTCGTAATCGATCTCCTCGGTCTTCGGATCAAGGCCGTAGGTGACCGCGTTGAACAGCTTGCCGGAAATATTCACGCTGGCCCCGTGCGTCAGGTGGCCGCCATCGGCAAGCGACATGCCAAGGAGCGTGTCCCCCGGCTTCAGCACCGCAAAATACACTGCCTGGTTGGCCTGGGAACCGGAATGCGGCTGCACGTTGGCATATTCGGCGCCGAACAGCTTCTTGGCGCGGTCGATGGCCAGTTGCTCGGCAATATCGACAAATTCGCAACCACCGTAGTAACGCTTGCCGGGATAACCTTCGGCGTACTTGTTAGTCAGCTTCGAGCCTTGCGCCTGGAGCACGGCGTGGGAAACATAATTCTCGGAGGCAATCAGCTCGATATGCTCTTCCTGGCGGCGATATTCGGAACAGATCGCCTTCCAGATTTCGCTATCGACCTTGTTCAGGGTGTTTTTCTTTGAAAACATAGTAGTGGGGGCAGTAAAAACAGGGGGAATAAGATGATCTTACCACTTTAGCAGGGTGGATTTATCGGAAAACAACTGGCTGCCGCTTGAGGCAGGAAAAGCTTGCTAAGCTTAACCGCCAAGGTAAGCTTCGATAACGAGCGGACTGCACAGAAGGTTGACGCCGCTGTCGGCAAGCACGATCTGCCCCGTTTCCAGCACATAGCCATGCTGGGATATTTTCAGCGCCTGGCGCACGTTTTGCTCAACCAGCAAGATGGTCAAGCCAGTCTTGTTGATTTCCTGCAACACATGAAAAATTTCCTGCACCAGCAGGGGCGCCAGTCCCATCGAAGGCTCGTCGAGCAGAAGCAGGCGCGGCTTTGCCATCAGCGCGCGACCAATGGCAAGCATCTGCTGCTCGCCACCGGAAAGATTGCCAGCCAGGCCGTTGGCGCGCTCCTTGAGCACCGGGAAAAGACTGAAAACCCACTCCAGATCATGCGCCACCCCTGCCGCATCGGTGCGCGTATAAGCGCCCAGATCGAGATTTTCGCGCACCGTGAGCGTGGTCAGGATGGCGCGGCCTTCGGCCACCTGGACAATGCCGCGGCGAACGATTTGGTGGGGCGGCAGATGGCTGATTTCTTCGCCATCGAATTCGATCTTGCCGCGCGCCGCCCGCAACAGGCCGGAAATAGCCAGGAGCGTGGTGCTCTTGCCGGCCCCGTTGGCGCCGACGAGGGCGGTTATCTCGCCCTGGTTGAGATGAAAGCTGATGCCTTTGACGGCCTCGATATGCCCGTAGACGACGGCAAGATCATGCACGCGCAGGAGTACGGTCACGCTGCCTCCTCCCGCCCCAGATAAGCCTCGATCACATCGGGATTGCTCCTGATCTCCTGGGCCGTTCCTTCGGCGATGACGCGGCCGAAATTGAGCACGCTGATGCGCTCGCAAAGCCCCATGACAAAGCGCATGTCGTGCTCGATCATGAATATCGTGTAACCGCGCGCCTTGATGTTGAGAATCTCGGCCATCAATTCGGTTTTTTCAGCCGGATTCATGCCGGCCACCGGCTCGTCGAGCAACAACAGCTTCGGATTGGTGGCAAGCGCGCGAGCCAGTTCCAGCTTGCGCTGATCGCCATAGGAGAGGTTATCGGCAAGCAGGCCAGCCTTGCCGTCCAGTTTGACCCAGGACAGCAGTTCAAGGGCGCGCTCCCTGGCGCGGCGCTCGATGCGGCGAAAACCCGGCAAAAAAAACAAGGCTCCAGGCAGGCCATAATCGAGATGGTCATGCATGCCGATGATGACATTTTCCAGCAGCGTCATTTCCTTGAAGATGCGGATATTCTGGAACGTCCGCGCAATGCCGAGTTCGGTGATGCGATGCGGCGGCACGTCGCCCAGGTTGCGACCATTGAACTCTATTGCCCCGGCATTGGCGCGCAGCAGGCCGGTAATAAGGTTGAACACCGTCGTCTTGCCCGCGCCATTCGGCCCGATGAGACCGAAGATGCTGCCATCTGGCACCGTCAGGCTGACATCCTGCAATACATGCAGGCCGCCGAAATGCTTGTCGATATGGGAGAGCGTCAACATCAGGCTGCTCTCTTCCTGGAAAACAACCGACACATGCGTTGCGGATCCCATATGCCCTTGGGCAGGAACAGCACCACCAGCACCAGGATCGTGCCATTGACGGCAAGGCGGAAGCCGCCGAGGAAACGCAGCAATTCGGGCAACAGCGTTAGAATGAAACTGCCGATAACCGGCCCGATCAGATTGCTCGTCCCGCCCAGCACCGCCATGGTGAGAATATCCACGGCATTCTCGAAGCCGTATTCGCGCGGGCTGAGGAAGAAAGTGAAATGCGCGTTCAATGCCCCGGCCAGACCGGCAATCGCCGCGCCGAGGGTAAAAGCCAGCAGCTTGTAAGAAGTAATGTGTACGCCCATCAACTGCGCTGCGACCTCGTCTTCCTTGATCGCCTCGAAGGCGCGTCCGATCTTGCTGCGCCGCAGGCGCGCCAGGATGTATAGCGTCAGCAACAGCAGCATAGCGATATGCCAGCCTTCGGTCTTCTGCGGTATGCCGTTCAAGCCCATCGGGCCGCCGGTAATGTCGAGATTGAGTACGACAACGCGCACCACCTCGCCAAAACCAAGCGTCGCCATCGCCAGATAAACACCGGACAAACGCAGTGTCGGCAGGCCGATAATCAGCGCCACCAGCACCGGCGCAACCGTCCCGCCAGCAAGCGCAACATAGAACGGCGCATCCAGGTTCATCGTCAGCAGCGCAGCGGAATACGCGCCGATTCCCATGAAAGCGGCATTGGCCAGCGACAGCAGGCCGCAGGATAGGGTGAGATAGATCGACAGCGCCAGCAGCGCATTGACGCCAATGGAGAAGACGAGTGTGCTGTAGGTGGACCAGAAACTCGACGCCCAGAAACTGTCGAGAAACTCCATCAGGCTTTCCTTTCCAGCACGCTGCCAAACAAGCCTGCTGGCCGGATCAGCAGGATCAGGAACAAGAGGCCGAACGACACCGCATCGCGGAAATCGCTGGAGAGATAAGCCACGCTCATCACTTCCGCCAGGCCGAGGAACAGTCCGCCTATCATGGCCCCCCGAATGTCGCCCATGCCGCCCAGGATGATGACAGCGATGCCCTTATGCAGCACCGACTGTCCCATGAACGGCGTAATGGCGTTGAACGACAGACCGATCAGCACACCCGCGACACCGCCTAGCGCGGCAGCAACAAAGGATGTAAGCAGAAACAAGCCTTCGACATTGATGCCGAGCAGGTAGGCCGCCTTGGGCGACTCCGCTATGGCGCGCAGTGCCCGGCCAAGCTGGGTGCGCCGCATCGTCGCTAGCAAGAGGCCCATCAGCGCAAAAGAAATCAAGACAATCAAGAGCTGCAGCGCAGTGACATGCAAGGGCTCGCTATCGGCTCCCTGCCATGGCAAGCTAAAATCGAAACTCTCTTCCGGCACGATGCCCTGCGGAAAGCGCAGTATCTCGGCCCCTGAAATGCCTTGCACCACGTTGGTCAGGATAATCGTGATGCCGATGGTGGCAATCATCGGCATCAAATGCGGCGCGTTGCGCGCGCGTAAAGGACGCAGCACCAGAAAATCAATCAATAGGCCAGCCAGCCCGGCGCCCGCCATGGCAAGCACGGTAGCTACCCCAAGCGACAGTTCGAACCGCGTCACGAGCGTCAGCGCAATGTAACTGCCGAGCATGAAGACAGCGCCGTGCGAAAGATTGATTACGCCAAGCACCCCGAATATCAGAGTAAAGCCAAGGGCGAACAGCGCATAGACGCTGCCAAGCGAAAGCGCGTTGAGCAGTTGTTGTTCGAACATCGGAGTTATCAAGGCGGGGGCGGCGGCGCTGCCCCTGCAAGTCAAGCAGAGATCAGGATTACTTCAGCACGACGAACTTGCCGCCCTGGGCGATATTGACCACTGCCGCCTGATCGGCGTCGTAGCCGCCTTGCTTGCCAGCCTTGGGCGCCGCTCGGCGGAACTTGAACTTGCCGGTGGCGCCGGTGAGCTGAACCTTGGGCAATTCCGTTTGCAATGCTTGCCGATCCGTCTCGATGTTACCTGTCAGCTTCAGTTTTTTCAGCGCCTCGGCCACAGTGTAAAGCGCATCGTAACCTTGCGCCGCGAACTGATTGGCGGACTTCTTGTATTTCTTCTCGTAGGCAGCCATGAAAGCTACGTTTGCCGGGGATTTGTCCGCCGAAGACCAAGGGCTGCCCATGATTGTATCGTTGGCGGCCTGCTTGGAAATTTCGAACAGCTTCGGCGAATTAAAGCCATTGCCACCGATGAACGGCACACGCAAGCCCAGGCCGCGCGACTGGATCATGATATTCGCCGCTTCCTCGGCCAGGCAGGAACACACCACCGCATCCGGATTGGTGGCCTTGATCTTGGTCAATTGCGCCTTGAAGTCGATGTCGCCTCTGGCATAAGCTTCGGTCGTCAACACCGGGATTTTCTGGTCGGCCAGCACTTGCTTGAAAACATCGTAGCCGCTCTTGGTGAAGGCGTCATCGTTGCCATAGATCACCGCCACCTTCTTGATGCCGAAGCGCTTCACTGCGGCGCGCACGGTATGCGGCAATACATCCAGCTCCATGACGGAATTGCGGAACACATAAGTCCCCATGTCGGTAATGCCGATGGCGGTGTTGCTGGTGGCGAATACAACTGTTTTGGCCTGGACGGCAATGGGGTCAGCGGCAAACGCCGAGTTGGACAAGGTCGGGCCGAACAGCATCAATACCTTATCCTGGAATATCAGCTTCTTGAAGACGTTAATCGCCTCTTCTTTCTTGCCTTGTTCATCTTCGACGATCAGGACGATCTTGTTGCCATTGATGCCGCCCTTGGCGTTGATCTGCTCCGCTGCAAGAGTAAAGCCATTCTTGATCGACTCGCCATACTGCGCGGCTGAACCGCTCATCGCGGCAGCCAGGCCGAGCTTGATGTCAGCTGCGCTTGCAGCGCCTGCAACGCCGATACAAAGAAGAAAACTAGTTATTGCCCGTAATGAGAAATTCATGTTTTGGCTCCAAGATAAATAGACCGTTATAAAACAAGTCGAGGGAAACCCCGCCTGCCAAGGCGGTAAGCCGGGTAGGATAGCCCAAACGCCTGATCGGGTACAACTTTTGCGTGAACAAAATCACGCAAAAGTTCAGTGGCGGCTTCCCACAATGCGGTCTTACGCCCCAGCCACGGTCATCCTGCCGACCAGGATCGAGCCAGTCTGCATCGAACCGCGCACCAGCACATCGTTGCCGACCGCCACGATGTCTCGGTACATGTCGCGCAGGTTGCCCGCGATGGTAATCTCCTGCACCGGATGCTGGATTTCCCCGTTCTTTACCCAGTAACCGACTGCGCCGCGCGAGTAGTCGCCGGTAACAAAATTGATGCCCTGACCGAGCAGTTCGGTGACCAGGAGACCGGTGCCCATCTCGCGCAACAGGCCCTCGAAATCGTGACGGCCCGGCGCAACGATCAAGTTGTGGCTGCCGCCGGCGTTGCCTGTCGTTTGCATGCCGAGCTTGCGCGCCGAATAGGTGCTGAGGAAATAACCCTGCAACACGCCGTTGTCGACCACCTCGCGGTCGCGCGTTGCCACGCCGTCATCATCGAACGGGCTGCTTGACAGCGCGCCGCGCAGGTGAGGCCGTTCGCTGATGCGTACAAACTCAGGAAAAATTTGCTGGTCAAGACTGTCCAACAGGAACGACGACTTGCGGTAAAGCGCACCGCCGCTCACGGCATGCACGAAACTGCCGATCAACCCTGCCGCCAGTGGCGCTTCAAACAGCACCGGCACTTGGCGCGTCTTCATACGGCGAGCGCTGAGACGCGACAACGCGCGACGCGCGGCATAGTCGCCAATTTCCTCGGGCGCAGCCAGTTTGCCGGGATTGCGATTTGAGGTATACCAATCGTCGCGCTGCATGGCGTCGCCCTCCCCGGCAATCACCGCACAGGAAATGAAATGACGCGTGGTGGCGAACCCGTCCATGAAACCCAGGCTGTTGGCCGATACAAACTGCGATTCCTGCGCCGAAACGCTCGCGCCTTCCGAATTCTTCACCATCGGACTGACATCGAACGCCGCTTGTTCGCAGCGGCGGGCGATGGCGATAGCGTCATCCACCGGCAAGGCCCACGGATGGTAGAGATCCAGATCCATAGGCCGCTTCGCCAGCAATGCCTCCTCCGGTAGCCCCGCGCAAGGATCGGCGGCGGTAAAGCGCGCAATGGAGAATGCCGCCTCGACCGTGGCGCGCAGCGCTTGCGGCGAGAAGTCCGAAGTGCTGGCGTGGCCGCGCTGCTGGTTGAGATAGACGGTGACGCCTATCCCCTTGTCGCGGTTGTATTCGATGGTTTCGACCTCATTCCTGCGCACCGTCACCGACTGGCCGAAGCCCTCGGACACATCGGTCTCGCAAGCGGTCGCGCCAAGTTGGCGCGCGTGGTTGAGCACATCTTGCGCCAACTGGCGCAATTTGTTCCGGGTATAACTGAAATCAGAAGCTGACATGGGAAAAGGGATTGGAGTCTGATGCGAAGCTATAATGATACCCGTGGATACGACCGATAACGACAAAACACCTGACGAAGACATTGACAGCCGCCCTAGCAAATCGCAGAAAAAGCGCGATATGCTGGCGCTGCAGGACATGGGCGAGGCGCTGGTAGCGATGTCGGCCGAGCGGCTGGCGAAAATCGACATGCCGGAAACCCTGCTCGATGCGATACGCGCTGCCCAGCGCATCACCAAGCACGAAGCGCGGCGGCGACAGATGCAATATATCGGCCGCCTGATGCGCGACACCGAGACAGTCCCGATCCAGGCTGCGCTCGACATCGTGGCCGGCGTTTCCGCCGCAGAGAATGCGCGCTTGCACCGGCTCGAACGATTGCGAACGCTGCTGCTCGAAAACGAATCGTCGGCCCTGGATGAAATAACTGCCGCCCATCCCGGCGCCGACCTGCAACAGCTGCGACAATTGCGCCGCAACGCCCTCAAGGAACAGCAACAAAACAAGCCGCCACGCGCCTTCCGCGAAATTTTCCGCATCCTGCGCGAACTGGATGGCGAAGCGAATCAGTAAGTAGTAAGCTTCCTACAAGAAGACTCCACCCAAGGCTTCATCCCTCATCAGCACAGCGTAAGAAAGGTTGTCTCTTATGCAAAATTTCACCTTCTACAACCCGACGCGCATCCTCTTCGGCCAGGGACGCATCGCCGACCTTGGCAAGCAAATTCCACACGCAGCGCGGGTGCTCATCACCTACGGCGGCGGCAGCATCGTCAAGAACGGCACACTGGCCGAAGTCAAGGCCGCGCTGCGCGACTTCACGGTATTTGAATTCCCCGGCATCGAACCTAATCCGACCTACGAGACGCTGATGCAGGCGGTCGAACTCGCGCGCCGCGAGCGTATCGACTTCCTGTTGGCAGTCGGCGGCGGCTCGGTGATCGACGGCGCCAAGTTCATCGCCGCCGCCATTCCCTTTGCCGGCGACCCCTGGGACATCCTCGCCAAGCATGCCGTCATCAAGAGCGCCATCCCCTTCGGCAACGTGCTCACCCTGCCCGCCACCGGTTCAGAAATGAACTGCGGCGCGGTCATCACCCGACGCGCCAGCCACGACAAGCTGGTCTTTTCCCACCCGCTGGTGTTTCCGCGCTTTTCCATACTCGACCCGACCAAGACCTACACGCTGCCGCTGCGCCAGATCGCCAACGGCGTGGTCGACACCTTTGTTCATATCGTCGAGCAATACATCACTTACCCGGCAGACGCCAAGGTGCAGGACCGCTTTGCCGAGGGGCTGCTGCTGACCCTGATCGAAGAAGGTCCGCTGGCGCTGCACCAGCCGGACAACTACGCGGTGCGCGCCAACCTGATGTGGACGGCGACGCTGGCCTTGAACGGCCTGATCGGCGCTGGCGTGCCGCAGGATTGGGCTACCCACATGCTCGGCCACGAAATCACCGCCCTGCACGGCCTCGACCATGCGCAAACGCTGGCCATCATCCTGCCCGCCATGCTGCTAGCGCGGCGCGATGAAAAACGCGAAAAGCTGCTGCAATACGCGGAAAGGGTCTGGGGCATACGCGAGGGAGATGAGGAAACGCGCATCGACAACGCCATCCAACGCACCCGGCAATTCTTCAAATCGCTGATGGTGCCGACGTACCTGTCCGACTATGGCATCGGCGCCGACACCATCCCGGCCTTGCTGACAAAACTGGAGCAGCACGGTTTGGTAGCGCTGGGCGAGCGGAGGAACGTCGACATCAAGCTCTCGCGGCAGGTGTTTGAGCTAGCGCTCTGATAGCCAGTGCTATAGCTTTTGAATTTCACCTCTACGGCTCGTGACCGAAGGAAATTTTTGTCAAGCCAAAGCACCGCCAAAAGCAGTCAGCTTTGAATATGAAAAAAAGTGACCCTTTCGTTTGAAAGAAATTGCCACAGGTGAATAATACAAAACGCCGCCTACATTACGTTTAGGGGGGCAGTCCGCGCATTGCCGAATCTGCCCTTAAAAGGTATCCTTCGCGAATGCCACTGACCGACTACCTCCCTGCTGAATTTCTTGAACTCTACGAGGTCCACAACTACCGCCATGCGGCAGAGGTTCTCGCTACAGGCTGCCCGGAAGAGTTCGCAGAATTGGTAGGTGCGCTCAGTCAGTTCCGCCTGACCACCGCCGACATTCTTGCCAAGGGCGGCAACGAATCTCAAATACCCAAGCGGCTTGCGTCTCTGTTCCGCCCGTTGCGCTGGTTTGAAACGCGTATTCGTGGTGATCTCGTCGTTACCGTCGAAACGCACACCGACGACGGAAAAGAAACTACCGAAACCCGCCTTGACGATTTCATGGACGGCCACAAGGTCGATTTCGTGAAAAAACGCGTTGCCTTCGATCTGGAATGGAACAGTAAAGATCAGACCTTTGACCGCGATCTTTACGCCTTCCGTGCGTTTCATGAGGCTGGGGTCATTAGTGCGGCTGTTTTGCTTACCCGCAGTGCCGACCTCAACGAGGTTTTCAAAAAGCTCGAAATCATGCCGAAGTACGGCGCGAGCACGACATGGATGGGAAAACTGCTTTACCGCATGAAAGCGGGAAGAAATGGCGGCTGCCCGGTGTTGGTGCTTGGCATCACTCAAAAACTGATCGAGGATTGGCCGCAATGAACCCTTCACAGGATTTCCTGAAAAAAATCAGGGGTGAGCGGTTTGCTACCGTGCTGGCCGATCCGCCGTGGCAGTTTCAAAACAAGACTGGAAAGGTTGCGCCAGAGCACAAGCGTTTGAATCGCTACAGCACCATGACGCTTGAGGATATTTGCGCACTTCCTGTAGCGAACGCCAGTGCTGACACCGCTCACCTTTACCTTTGGGTTCCCAATGCACTGCTGCCTGAAGGCTTGCGGGTGCTAGCAGCATGGGGGTTCCAATACAAAGCCAATCTCGTCTGGCACAAGGTGCGCAAAGATGGTGGCCCGGACGGGCGGGGTGTCGGCTTCTATTTCCGCAACACCACCGAGATTATTTTGTTTGGGGTGCGCGGAAAGAATGCCAGAACCCTCGCGCCTGGCAGAAGCCAGGTCAATATCATCCGTTCGATGAAGCGCGAACACTCGCGCAAACCCGATGAGCAATACGGAATCATCGAAGCGTGCAGCCCCGGCCCCTACCTTGAGCTTTTCGGTCGAGGCCCGCGCAAAGGATGGACAACGTGGGGCAATCAAGCTGAGGACTACTCTCCCACTTGGCCCACCTATTCCAATCATTCCCAGTCTCACATCATTCCCCAAAACCCCTAACCCTGCGTTCCAGCGGACGCTGCGCGATGAAGGCGCGCACCGCCGCCGAACTCTACGTTGTCCCCCTCACAAACGCACTTGATCCGCCCGCTTGCAACCCTCTCATTGAAATGAACATGGCATTCCTGGGGTATCAGGCTGAATACCGTCGCCCATGGAAGCTCATTACGCTCGCGCTTGGTATTGCATTGCTGATTATTGGTTCGTTCTACTATGAGGCGCCAGACTGGGACATTCCAATCAGCTTCATCATGGCTGTCCTCGCCTACCTCACTGCCCCTTGGAGCATGCGTGTTCTGGTTGAGCGAAAATGGCGACTTTGGCCTTTGATGCTCTTCTTCACTTGGTTTACGGTCGATGGCTGCTACGCAATTTACTGGTATTTCAAAAATCCGATTGTCCTCGAACAAATGCGCGATGCAAACTTTCCGGCGTCTTTAACGCTCTATGGAATATGCGGCCTTGTTTGGTTGTATCGCGGAAGCCTTGCGCAATTCTTCGCCGAAATGAAGGATCACCTTCCTTCGTCGCGAACAAACAAGCGTTAATGAAGGCTAAAGAGGGCAATTTGAGCCGGCGCCGGGAAAGCTGCCCGCCCACTGTGCCAAGTCATTTCATGCTGTCTCGTCTGTGGCGTTCTCTCCCAACTCAAGCTGGAGCGCCAGCAGCGATTGATTGACGTCTTGGATAAAGGCCAGCACTGACACTATCAGCGTTGCCATGCAGCCGATAAACAGGAACAGGATCAGCCAGCCGATGTCCCAGCGCAGCAGCGCGGCAAAAAACAGGCTGATGATCAATATCGACGCCAGCAGGATGCTGATCGAGACCAGGATGATTGCCTTGCGCAGCAGCCGGGCGCGTTTTTGCAAAATGCGCAACTGCGCCCGCGTATTGGCCTGATCGACCGGTTGCTGGGCCGATAGCTCGTCGTTCAGCGCGCGCCCGGTCAATCGCACGGCCAAGACGGTTGGTCATGCTCAGGAGCAACAAGCCGACGCCGGAGATAAGTATGACGGGGCCGATGGCAATCTGGAGCACCGGGATAAGCTCAGTAACGGAAGGGAAGAGCATGACTGATTGGGATGCTATGTGAGGTGTATTGGATGCGTTTTCACTGTAAATCTCAGGGCTTGTTTCTGTTTCTGCATTGGTAGATTTCCTGCTGTTATTTATTCTTCCACGCAAAAGTTATTGCGCCATGTGGACACCCATCAACACAAGTGCCACAAAGAATGCATTCCTTGTTTTCCATATTTTTCCGATTGACCATATCCTCCACCGAAAGACTCATCGGACAAGTCTCAGAGCATGTGTGGCAGTGCTTACAGATATCCGGCGACGCTTTCAGCTTCAGGGATGGCCACTGGATAGAATTGCCGACCTTCCTGCCCAGAATCATAAAGGGAGCCATCCAGCATAAATGGTGGCAGAACGATCTCTTGCCAACAACAAATGCGGGCAGAACGATAAGCACTAACAGGACGAGGTAATAGACAATCAGGCTTTGAACATTGCCAATGGAAAAGCCATATGTGGTTTGGTAGAGAAAGTCTATCTCTCGATATCCCCCGGACTTGACCGCAAGTAAGGCAATAGCGCAGATCCAAGGTATCCAAATAACCCATTTGATGAAATCGCCCCCGGATACCTTCCTGTCTTGCGCGAGAAAAATGGCCTCTTGGCATCCCCCAGCTGGACACACCCAGCCGCAATATGCTCTACCCAAGAAGAGGGCGGAAATAAACATAAGGGAGAACATAATAAAACTGCCATTGACGACACCCATTGAGCTCGCCTGAATAATAAGTACGGGAGAAAAGTAATAAAAAATTGCAGGGAAAAGGAAGAAGAAAAACAAAATAAATCCCTTCCGTATTTTTTGCCTGATTTTCATTTTCGATCTTTGTAAGCTATCCACTCTCGGCAAATGATTCATGATAAATAAGTTGCAAAACGGCAGTAGTGTGCGTTCACGTCATCCTATGCCTGTTCCAACCACTGCGCCAGCAGCGCCGCGCCCCAGACCACGCCGAAGCCGGTGATGTCGCTCGCCACCGCGCCGAGGCCGTCCTTACAGTTGGCTGACGAAAGATCGACATGCAGCCACGGCGCATCGTTAGTAAAGCGCTTGAGGAAACGCGCGGCGAGAATGTGGTCGGCATCGCCTTCGAGCGTGCATTGCTTGATGTCGGCCACCTTGCTGTCCAGCGCGGCTTCGTAGTCCTCGTCCATCGGAAACACGCAGACGCGCTCGCCGGACTGGCGTCCTGCCTGCTGCGCCAGCGCCGCCAGCGCGTCGCTGCTGGCGAAAACGCCGGCATAGCGGTTGCCCAGCGCGGACACCATGCTGCCGGTGAGGGTGGCGAAATCCAGCACCAGATCGGGCTTGGCTTTGGTCGCCAGCGTCAGCGTGTCGGCCAGCACCAGCCGGCCTTCGGCGTCGGTATGGACGATTTCGATGCTGCTGCCGTCGAGAGCAGTAACGATCTCGTTCTGCTTGTAGGAGCGCGGCGACAGGTGATTCTGGGCAATGGACAGCCAGGCATCCACCGCCAGCGGCAGGCGCAGCGCCTGGATCGCCTGCAACAGCGCCAGCGCTACCGCCGAGCCGTTCATGTCCTCGTGCATGCCGGCCATGTACTTGGCCGGTTTCAGGTTGTGGCCGCCGGTGTCGAAGCAGATGCCCTTGCCGACAAGCGCGATGCGTTGCTTGGCGTTCTTGGGCCGGTACGACAGATGGACGATGGCCGCATCCTGGTCATCGCTACCCTGCGCTACGGCGCAGAAAGCGCCTGCGCCCATTTTGCGCAGCTGCTTGAAATCGTATTCCTCGATTTGCCAGCCCTGACTCTTCGCCAGAGTGCGTACTCGCTCACGGTAATGCGCTGGCGTCAGCTCATTTGGTGGCAGGGCGGTCAATTCGCGAGCTAGCGTGTTGGCCTGCGCCAAGGCGGCAACCCCGGCGAAGTCGGCCACTTTCAATACGACTTCGGAATTCGCATGCAACACGATGCGCTTGAGCAGCTTGGGCGGTTTTTTCTTGCGCACCGGCAAGGCGGCGCCGTTCAGCAACAGCACATACAGCGCCTCGCGCGCCAGTTGCAGCGCCTGCTGCCCCTCGGCGCCATGGATGGCGACGGAAATCTGCTGCGGATGCTCGTCGAGCAGCAGTATCGCGGCCTTGCGCAAGGCCGTGAGTTGCTCGAAGCGCGGCTTGGCCGCATCCACCATGACATAGGCGCAACGCCCGCATTGCTCGCCGCTCGATAATTCAATCGCCAGCGGCGTTTTCGCCAGTTCCTCGACTTTCATGTCGCGGCGCTTGAGCACGGCGGTGAGTTGCGCTCGCCCCGCCAGATCGGCGGACAGCTTTTTGGCGAGGGGAAGAACAATCAAGGCGTGCTGCTGCCGGACAAGAAATTGTTCGTCGAGCAATTCTTTACTGAACTCGAGCTTGGACAGGGGCATGGAGATTTCCTTTAGAATGGCGGTCGATTATAGCAATGCCTTAGCGCCCGATTCTTATGCAGCAATATCTCGACCTGATGCGCCACGTGCTCGAGCACGGGCATGAAAAAAGCGACCGCACCGGCACCGGCACGCGTTCGGTATTCGGCTGGCAAATGCGCTTCGGCCTGGCGCAGGGTTTTCCTCTGCTCACCACCAAGAAACTGCACACCAAATCGATCATCCACGAACTGCTGTGGTTCCTGAAGGGCGACACGAATATTCGTTATCTCAAGGACAACGGCGTCTCAATCTGGGACGATTGGGCCGACGCGAACGGCGATCTCGGGCCGGTATATGGCAAGCAGTGGCGACGCTGGCAAACGCCGGACGGCCGCGAGATCGACCAGATCGCGTTGCTGGTCGAGGGACTGAAAAACAACCCGGATTCGCGCCGCCACATCGTCTCGGCCTGGAACCCGGCCGAGGTGGACAAAATGAAGCTGCCTCCGTGCCATGCGCTGTTCCAGTTCTATGTCGCCGGCGGCAAGCTGTCCTGCCAGCTCTACCAGCGTAGCGCCGACATTTTCCTCGGCGTGCCTTTCAACATCGCCTCCTACGCCCTGCTAATGTTGATGGTGGCGCAAATCTGCGGCTACCAACCGGGCGATTTTGTGCATACGCTGGGCGATGCGCACCTCTACAGCAACCACATCAATCAGGCCCGGCTGCAACTTGCGCGCGAACCGCGACCGCTACCGAAGATGAGCCTCAACCCGGAGGTCAAGGACTTGCTGGGCTTTCGCTTCGAAGACTTCAGCCTGACCAACTACGATCCGCATCCGCACATTGCGGCACCGATTGCGGTGTAAGGCAAGAAGGATAAAATAAAGCCGAATGTCCACAGCAAAATCACGTCCCCTCTCCCCTTTGGGGAGAGGGCTAGGGTGAGGGGCGATGGCAAATAATCATATGGTTAGAAAACAATGAAACTCCAATACCTCGGCGATTCCCGCGATGCCTTTAAATGGGATATCTTGCACTGGATATGCGCGAACTCGTCGCCCTGCTTCGGCGAACTTGTTTACGTGCCAATGTTGACACCCGACATCAGAAATTCACCTCAAGGGAAAACATCGCCTCTAAAGTTTGATTGCAGTAATTTCATTAGTAAATTCGTTAGCTCTCTTAGAAAGAAGCCGCGCTCGCTGGAACGCGTTAAATCCCTTGGGGCAACTGAACAAGGTGCATCCCCATTCCGGGTCTCGTTATTTTCACCTTATGAGTTCATTGGTTCCGGCAAACAAAGGGCAAGGTATTGGGATGGCTTCAAACCAGAACAATTTGAGAACGCAGTCGTATTCTTCGATCCAGACAACGGCTTTGAAACAGTAACTTGTGACGGAACAAAGTGGGTGCGCCATTCGGAGTTGGAAGACTTTCTTTCTCGGCTGCCGGATACGTCAGTCGCCGTTGTTTACCAGCATCGCCCGATGCGAAAATGGGTTGAGGTTTTCGCCGACCTCACGGTCAGAATGGGTTATGCGCATACGGCTATTGCAGCTTACGAAGGCAACCTCGCGTTCGTTGCATTAGCCAACAATGCGTCTGCTGGTAGCCGCGTCCGTGCTGTAATCGAGAACTACGCGAATGCCCCGCGTAAACATCCTAATGTTAGAGTTGCTGTCCTCAGAGACGCCCTCTCTCTAACGCACAAATGGGCTACCCCCTCACCCCCGTCCCCTCTCCCCAAAGGGGCGAGGGAAGAATTAAAACTTCAGCCCAAGGTCAGTGTTTTGACCAACATCACCACCACCCCCGCCTGGCGCGTCCTTGCTGCCCATGCCGAAACGCTCAGGGGAAGGCATCTGCGCCAGATGTTCGCCGCCGATCCGGGTCGAACGGCGCGGCTGAAGCTTGAGCAGGACGGCATTCTGGCCGACTTCTCGCGCCAGCGCCTGACGCCGGAGACGATGACGCTGCTGCACGCCCTTGCCCGCGAGGCTGAAATGTCCGGCTGGATTGCGCGTCTGTTTTCCGGGGAGCGCATCAACCTTAGCGAGAACCGCGCCGCGCTGCATATGGCGCTGCGCGGCGCGGAGGGCGATGTTTTTTGTATCGATGGCCGCAATGTCATGCCTCAAGTGCTCGCAGAACGCGCCCGGCTGCGGGCATTCTGCGCGAATGTGCATGAAAGCCGCTGGCGCGGCTATACCGACGAGAGCATCACCGATGTCGTCAATATCGGCATCGGCGGTTCAGACCTCGGCCCGCGCATGGCGGTGCAGGCGCTCGCGGCAGCGGCGAAACCTGGCTTGCGCCTCCATTTCGTATCCAACATCGACGCCGCCGACCTCGCCATGACGCTACGCGGCCTCGATCCTGCGCGAACGTTGTTCATCGTCGCCAGCAAAACCTTCACCACCCAGGAGACGCTGGCAAACGCCCATTCAGCCAAGCAATGGCTGTTGCGGGCGGGAGTGCTGAACATGGGGCAGACCATGTTCAAGCTTTGCTATGGCGCTGAATTCGCACCGGAGATGTTCTCCGATTCGCTAGAAGAGACCCAGAACAAAATCGTCGCCCGCCATTTCGCTGCTATCAGCACCAACGTCTCTGCAGCTAAGGAATTCGGCATTCCCGAAACCAACGTCTTTCCCTTTTGGGATTGGGTCGGCGGGCGTTATTCGCTGTGGTCGGCCATCGGCCTGCCGCTGGCGCTAGCCATCGGCATGGATAATTTCGAGCAGCTGCTGGCCGGCGCGCGCGCCATGGATCGACATTTCCGCGAAGCGCCGCCTGAAACCAACCTGCCGCTAACGCTGGCTTTGCTTGATCTCTGGAACACCGATTTTCTTGGCGCGGAGACCCGCGCGGTGCTGCCCTACAGCCGTTCGCTGGCACTGCTGCCGCCTTATTTGCAGCAGCTTGAGATGGAAAGCAACGGGAAGGCCATCGACCGCAATGGACGGAAACTTGCCTGCGCCAGTGCGCCGATCGTATGGGGCGGACCCGGCAGCGATACGCAGCACTCGTTCTTCCAGTTGCTCCATCAGGGCGGGCGGCTCGTGCCCTGCGAATTCATCGCCATGGCGCGGCCCGACTTCGACCTGCCCGGACATCACGACAAGCTGCTGGCCAACTGCTTCGCCCAGAGCGAGACGCTAGCCTATGGCCGCAACACCGAGGAAGCCCGCGCCGACCTCGCCGCCGCTGGACGCGCCGAGAACGACATTGCCGCACTCCTGCCGCACAAAGTATTCCCCGGCAACCAACCGTCGACCACCCTGCTGCTGCCGCGGCTCGATGCCACTACACTGGGAATGCTGCTCGCTCTCTATGAGCACAAGGTGTTCGCGCTAGGCGTGCTGTGGGGACTGAATTCTTTCGACCAGTGGGGCGTCGAACTCGGCAAGCAGCTCGCCGCGCGATTGCTGCCCATCATTGAGGGTAACAACACGACCACCGCGACAGACCCAACGACGCGGCAGTTGATCGACTATATCCGCAAGCGCGACTAGGGCTGCTGCTACTGAAGCGTCATCGCAACTCGAAAACCAATAAAGCTGTAGCGGCTTGTCGTCGATTCCCCGAAGCGGCAGGCTGAATCTGTCCAATACGGTTTGTAGAACCACGAGCCGCTACGCCGCACACGTTTGCTGCAATCGCCGGATTTCCATGCGCTGCCATCAGCCGGAGCGCCTACGTAGTTCTCGTGCCAGCAATCATCCATCATTTCGAAGACATTGCCGCTCATGTCGTAGAGACCCCAGGCATTTGGCTGCTTGGCGGCTGCCGGATGCAACTTGTTGCCGCTATTGTCTTCGTGCCAGGCTACGCTATCGGTACTGTCGCTACCGCAGTATTTGTGGCGCCCCCCGGCACGGCAGGCATATTCCCATTCCGCTTCGGTCGGCAGCCGGTAGCTCTTGCCGGTGCGCGCATTAAGCTTCTGGATAAATTCTTGCGCATCGTTCCAGCTTACATTCTCTACCGGGCAGGTCTCGCCACAGTCCTTGAAACGCAGATCCGGATCCTTGCCCATGATCGCTCGCCATTGCCCCTGCGTGACCTCGGTTCTGCCCAGCGCGAAAGAACGGCCTATGGTCACGGCATGGACTGGGCTTGCGTCTCCCTGTCCGCTATCGCCCATCTGGAAGCTCCCGGCAGGAATCACCACCATTTCGGGACAAGCGTCGCAGTCCTTGAGAATATGGCCGGCTGGCGCAAACGTGGCAGTCGACGCAATCGGGCGTGACGACGAGACCATTGCCGCTTGCGTGGCCGGTTGCGCGGCTGTCCTGAACTTGACTATCAGCACCTTGGCCTGCGCGACGTAGCGGCCATTCGGATACTGGGCAAGGTATTCCTGCAAGATGGCTGCGTTCTGGCTGTCCTTGATGCTGTCCCAGAGTTCCTGTTCCATTTCGGCATCCGTGCGCAAGCGAACGGCAGGCGATGCGACTGCATCAGACTGCGCCTTGCCAGGCCTGAAGTAGAAATCACCAACCACCTGGTCGTAGAGCGCCGGCACTTGGTCATGCCCCACGCTTCTGGCCAATCTTACAACCTCGTCGCGCACGCTACGCAGCACGCGGTCCACCGGCACGCCGGGCTTTTCCATTTCCTTGAGAAATACGCGGGTAAACAGTCCATTGGAGCTGGTGTCGTTCTTACCCAGCTTGTCCAATGCCTCCTGCCCGCTGCCGGCAGAAAAAAGAATCATCTGCCCGGTGGCCGCCGTGGTCGGCACCAGTCCGCGTCCGCCGATACTCCTCCCTGATTTGTTCCTGAACGGGTTGTTGCGGCAGGCGTCGACGATGGCCAGGGAAAATTTTGCCTTTTGTTCCTGCAAGTCGTCGAGCACCCGTTGCAAGGAGACTGCATCGTCCTTGACCTGGTCCTCATTTTGTCCGGCAACGTCTATCGGCAACAAATAGTTGGCGGAGCCGAGTTGCACACCGTGGCCTGAATAATAGAAGATGGCTTCATCTCCGCCGCTGACCTGGGTCTTGAAGGTGCGTACGGCTTCTTTCATGGCCTTTTCGCCAGCATCCAAGCGTAGCGTAACCTTGAAACCAGCCGCTTCGAGCGCCCTAGCGATGGCTTGGGCATCGGCGCGAGCATTCTGCAGAACGGTAACGTTGCGGTAGCTGTCATTGCCGATCACCAAGGCGATGCGTTTGCCCGCTTGACCCGACTTCGTCTGAAGATTCTGTATGGGTTCAGCAGCATTAGCCAAGGCAAAGGCCAAGCAGCACAGGATCGCCAGGAGGCGGAAGAAGTTGTTCGTTATGGCCGTCATGTTCGGTTCCGGAAGGAGTTTCCCTTATCGTAGCAAAGGCTGGGGTGCAATGGTAGGGTGGACAAATTGTTGTCCACCCTACGATGAGTAAATGAGTTGGTAGGCCGGACTTGCTCACTTATAATCGTCGCCGGAAAATCTGACTTGGCTACGACTGCAATGCCTACCAACACCGAACAAACTACGTTCATTACCCTGATTGCCGCCGTCGCCGCTAATGGCGTCATCGGCGTCGGCAATGCCCTGCCTTGGCATCTGCCGGAGGACTTGAAACACTTCAAGGCGCTCACGCTCGGCCATCCGATCATCATGGGGCGCAAGACTTGGGAATCGCTGGGCCGTCCGCTGCCGGGACGCGCCAACATCGTCGTCACCCGCTCGCCTGATTTCTCCGCACCGGGCTGCACAGTGGCGCATTCGCTGGAGCAGGCGTTCGCTGCCTGCGCCAATGCTGAAAAACTATTCATCATCGGCGGCGCGGAAATTTACCGCCAGGCGTTGCCCTATGCCCGCTGCCTCGAACTGACAGAGATTCACGCCGATATCGGAGGCGACATATCCTTTCCCGTCCTCGATCCTGCCGACTGGCGCGAGGTCGCGCGTGAGCAACATCACGCAGAAGCAGGCTTCGATTACGATTTTGTCACTTACCTTCACAGCTAAACCAAGGAGATACCTATGTCACATGGCGGCATCCACGTTCATGGCCCCCACGACCACGCTGTCGAGCATAGCGCTCAAGGCGGTGATACGCTCGCTTCACGGGTTGCGGTAATGACCGCGATCCTCGCCACCATCGGCGCCATTCTTGGCTATCAGGGCGGCGCATTGCAAAACGCGGCCATGTTGCACAAGAACGAGGCGGTGCTGAAAAAGACCGAAGCCTCGAACCAGTGGGCCTACTACCAAGCCAAGAGCAATAAGCAGAATCTGGCAGAGTTGGCTGTCGCCCTGGCACCCAAGGAGAAGAAGGATTTCTACCAGCAGGAAATCGAGCGCTACAAGAAGGAAAAGGGCGAGATCAAGCTGGTCGCCGAGAAGCTGGAGGGGGAATCAAAACGTTCCAACGAGCTTTCCGATCTGGCCATGCATCCGCACCACCGTCTGGCGCAGGCACTGACACTGATGCAGGTCGCCATCTCGCTGGCCTCGATCACCGTGCTGACGCGCAAAAAATGGCTATTATGGTGTTCAATCGGCACCGCAGTTGCCGGCTGTGCGCTGTGGGCCTCGACGCTGTTCATGCACTAATCTGCGCCGGATAATGCTGGAGCGGTTTCCAGCATTACGGGGCTGAGGCGCAGTGGAACGATTTAAAGCAACAAAGCCCGCCAAGTAATCTTGGCGGGCTTTGTCTTTTTGGGAGTCTGGCGCTGACCTACTTTCTCACACGGAATGTGCAATATCATTGGCGCGAAGGCGTTTCACGGACCTGTTCGGGAAGGGAAGGGGTGGTTCCACCTTGCTATGGGCACCA
>Ga0074195_1000661_pt1 | contig 61505 bp, 46 predicted proteins | sample EPASupsiteHSE623_FD_64525 | JGI IMG/M metagenome (GOLD analysis project Ga0074195, IMG submission 64525) | Bioremediated contaminated groundwater from EPA Superfund site, New Mexico - Sample HSE6-23 | ecosystem: Environmental > Aquatic > Deep subsurface > Groundwater > Contaminated ...
TGTCAAAGAGGGTGAAGATCATGTTATAGGGAATGTTGATGTCGATGGCCTCGCCTTCCCACATGACGAGGGTGTAGGTCTCGCCTTCCTTGAGATAGGGCTTTTTCTCAGCCTGGATCTCCATGGAAACGCCGAACTGCTCAAAGGTTTCATTGTTCATGAACATGAAGTACTCGCCGTCGGAGTACTGGTACTGGCAGTCCTCAAGGTCGACCTGGGCATCCTCGACGGAGTCCGCGGTCTTGATCGTCTGCATGATGACGTTGCCGGTCTTCAGGCTTTTGGCTTTGACTCGGGCGAAGGCCGAACCTTTACCGGGGCTTACGAATTCCCGATCCACTACGATGTGGGGGACGTTATTGATGAGAAGGCATGTTCCTAGATTGATTTCGCCGCCGCGAACCATAATAATTTCCTTTTATTGTCAGCCTTTTTAAAAGGCTACAATAATCCATGAGGGATAGACGCTGAAAACGCCGCATTATTTCGCACCTATACTATTGCAAAATAAGGATTTTTGTAAAGATGCAGAGCCGTGCCCCTGCCGGATATGGCCCTACCCTTCCCCAGGCTCCCTCCCGTTTTCTGATAGCTCTATCAAACTCCATAAGCGGGAAAGGATTCGAAGGGGAAATTCACCACTTCGCTTATGTCGGACAGGCCGAGGAGAACCATAGCCAGCCGGTCGAACCCTACCGCCACGCCGGAGCAGGGCGGAAAATCCTCAAAAATAGATGGGTAGCCTGGGTCGATTTTGTGCGGGACGAGGCTGTTCGCCTTTTTTTCTCCCTGGCTGGCGAAATACGCCTTCACCGCCTCAGGGCTGCCCATCTCCGTGAAGCAGTTCGCGATCTCGATGCCGTGAACGTAGAGCTCCCACCTTTCCTTGTAGGGCTTCCCTGGGATGTCCTTGGCCAGGCACTCGATGCCGCGGGGGTATTCGTCCAGGACGAGGGGTCTGTCGACGGGGAGGGCCGGTTCAACAAGCGTGAGGAAAATGACGTTGAAGGCGTCTTCCCAGGATGAATTATTGTCGATCATGAGGTTCTTGGCCTTCGCCGCCGCGATCATGGCGCCGGTTTCCCCCAGCGCGTCGAGATCGAGGTTAGCGAATTCTTTAAAGGCTTCGGCCATCGTCACGCGCCTGAAGGGAGGCAGGGCGCTCTTCGGGGTTTGGCTCGCGGCCAGCGCCCCGAACAGCTCCTCCGTGAGTCCGATGTTGTCGCGGCTGTTCGCCCCTATCGTGTAGTATTCCAGCATGGTGAATTCGGGATTGTGGATTCTGCTCAGCGACTCGGCGTTCCTGAAGGATTTACAGAGCTGGAACACGTTCTCCTTCGCGCTCGCTATTATGCGCTTCATCCATATTTCCGGGGAAGGGATGAGGTAGACCGGGTATCCTGCCCTGTAGGGGTGCACGAAGGCCGTGGCGAAGGCTTCCAGGCAGGATTCGGGGATCAGCGTGGGTGAGAGCGTCGGAGTGTCGGTTTCCAGGTAGTTTCTCGAGAGGAAAAAATCCCTGGTGAGGGTGACGAGCCTTGATCGGGCTCTCATGGTTTCTGTCGTCATGCGGGCAGTATATCGGCCCGGAAAGAAAAAAACAGCCTAGATCGCCTGCCGCGCGCTGCGCCTGAACGCTTCGATCGACATCCAGGCCATGCCGAGCGCCGATCCTTCAAGATCGCGCCGAATGACGCCATCATCGTTTTCCGTGAAATAGCGCGCGGGCAGAGAAGGTCCCAGGCGGCCGATGTCGCTGTGAGCGATGGGGTCGGTCCTGAAATACGGACAGGCCTCGAGGCAGGTGTCGCAGCCGTAGAGCCTCCCGTTCCATGCGGCCGCGATGTCAGAGGGCCGGTCTTCGTCCAGAGCGGTCCAATGCTGTATGCAGCGCTTCCTGTCATATCGGGAGGCCTTTCCGTCGCTCATATCATCCTCATCGCTCCCGCGGCCAGCGCTCATAGCGTCCAGCGCGCCCGGTGCTCCCAGCGCGCCTGTCGGGCAGGCGTCGACACAGCGTCCGCAATTCCCGCAAAGATTCCCGAGCGAAACCGGCAGTGCAGGCTCCAAATCCACGGGGCAGAGCAGAAGTCCGAGCACGACGGCCGAGGAATATTCAGGATCGGTTGCGAGCTTCTCTTCCCTGCCGCGTTTGGCGATCAGAATCGTGTTTTTACCCGCCCATCCCAGGCCGGCCTTCACGGCCAAAGGCTTTTCCGGCAGTCCTGAATTGACGAGCCTGTGCCATTTCCGGGCGGAAGGCAGAACGAGGCCCGTTTCGGCCGCGTCGGCGATCGTGCGCGCCACAGCGGAGAGCATCCTCCCGGAAAGTTCGTTGTACCAGTTCGCCCTGGCGAACCGGGCTATCTTGAGCGGGGGCGAGCTTGTGGCCTTGCCCGGTCGCGCGTCGGCCCAGGGCGGCGCGGGATAATCGCCCTCGCCGTATCGCAGCGCGAGGACGGCGACGCTCTTGACGGAATCGACATCGTACTTGCGCCGCGCCGCCTCCGGCACGGCAGCGGCGGCGAGAGTTTCCATGAAGGATTCGCGGGGAAGAAAAGCGATACCGTAGAAGCCCTCGGCGGCGAGGTTCGCCGCGAGCAGGCTCCGCACGAGCGCGGAGCCCCCCGCGCCGCCGGCGCGGGGGCGCTCCGCTGCGCCTTGATTCATGAAGGGATCAGGGAAGCGGGAAACGCGCCGTCAGGCTGAGCACGGCTTCCTTGACGCGCTCGATCACGGCCTCGTCGCCCTTCGATTTCAGCACGTCCATGATGAAGCCGCCGATGGTCTCCATTTCGGCCGGTCCCATTCCGCGCGTCGTCACCGCTGGCGATCCGACGCGGATGCCCGAGGTCACGAAGGGGCCTTTCTGGTCGAAGGGGATGCCGTTCTTGTTGACCGTGATGTTGGCGGCGTCCAGCCATTTTTCCGATTCCTTGCCTGTTATGCCCAGGGGGCTCAGGTCGACGAGCATGAGGTGGTTGTCGGTGCCGCCCGAGACGATTCGCGCTCCGCCCGCGGAGAGGGCCTTGGAGAGCGTGGCCGCGTTCGCGATCACCCTGTCGATGTATTCGACGAATCCAGGTTCCTGGGCTTCCTTGAGGGCCACGGCCTTGCCCGCGATGACGTGCATGAGCGGTCCGCCCTGGATGCCGGGCATTATGCTCGAGTCGACAACCTCCGACCATTTCTTGATCTCGCCCTTCGGCGTCTTGATCCCGCGATCGTTCTCCCCGTCGCGGCCGACGAAAATCATGCCGCCGCGCGGACCGCGGAGAGTCTTATGCGTCGTCGTCGTCGTGAAATCGGCGATGGCTATCGGGCTGGGGTGCCTGCCCGTGGCGACGAGTCCGGCGATATGGGCCATATCCACCATGAGATAGGCTCCCACCTCGTCGGCTATGCGCCTGAAGGCGTCGAAATCTATGACGCGCGAGTAGGCTGAAGCGCCAGCGATGATCATCCTGGGCTTGTGCTCCCTCGCGAGCTGGGCTACCTGATCGTAATCGATCGTCTCGGTGTCGCGCTTCACGCCATAGCGGATGACGTTGTACAGCTTCCCGGAAAAGGAAACGGGCGCGCCGTGCGTCAGGTGGCCGCCGTGCGCTAGGTCCATGCCAAGAATCGTATCGCCGGGGTTGAGCGCCGCGAAGAGCACGCCCATGTTGGCCTGGCTGCCCGAATGGGGCTGGACATTGGCGTGGTCCGAGCCGAAAAGCGCCTTGGCCCTGTCCCTCGCAAGGTTCTCGGCCATATCGACGAACTCGCATCCGCCATAATAGCGCTTGCCCGGATACCCTTCCGCGTATTTATTGGTGAGCACCGAACCCACGGCTTCAAGGACCGCGCGTGAAGTATAGTTTTCGCTAGCTATGAGCTCGAGCTTGTCGCGTTGACGCGTCATCTCGCTCTGCATCGCCGACCACAATTCCGGATCGAAGGATTCAATCGTCGCCATAAAGCCTCCTCGCATGAATTAATCCCGATATGACTGGCAGTATACAATGTGAAACATTTTTCGGCCACCGCCGGCCCGCCATGCTTTCAGTAAGACCCTATAATTTCGATTTCCTGCCAGGAACTCGAATAGACGCCGCCTATCGATTCCTCGAAAAGAGTCTGGAAGGACCAGGGAACCTTGGCTGTTTCAGCGCCTGATCCTCCCAGAAGCGGTGAAACACTCACTAAGCCTCTCGAAATGGCTACGTGCCTGTTGTCGATCGATCCGAAATAATGGGCGGGATCGTCGAGGACGGCATCGAAACCCTGGGGCTTTACGCCAAGGGAAAGGATGGGATCATAGGGAATCCATCCCACCGCCGGAAGATAGTACTCCATCCAGAAATGGGGAATGCCGGCTCCATCCTTTCTCACGAGAAAGCCCGATACGGGCAGAGCGGGAACTCCGGCGGCACGAAAAAGGGCGCTCGCGAGCAGGGCATAGGATTTCGAGTCTGCCTTGCCTTCCTTCAGCGCCGACAGAGGCGTGTCCCTCGTTCCCGAAGAGGCTTTCCACGCTATGCTTTTCGCGAGCCAATTCCGGATGAGAAGCGCCTTCTTCTGAAGATTCTTTTCTCTCCCTGTAACCTTGACGATGAGGGTCAGTATTTCCTTGGCTTTTGAGGGCACAAGACTGTCTTCCGTCACATATGCCTGAAGGAAAGGCGGTATCTTGCCGTTCTGGAAGCTGTCGCGATACGTATCCAGATCGCTTTCCACGCTGTGGACCGTAATGAGCGCCGTCCTGCTCACCACAACCTCGTTCCCCGGAAATTCCGAGATCTTAAAGACCGCCACTTTGCCGTAATCGCTCATGAAAGGCTCGGGGTTTTCCTCCTGCATGGAGTCGAGGTTCTGGGAAAACGAAGACGCCGGATTGGGCAGGTAGAGCACGACCGTGGGAGGCTCCTTCGTGTCCGGTTTCTTTATCCGTATCGTGAGCCGCATCGAGTAGACGGCTGGATCGAAGAGATATTTCGACCCCGATCCCTGCTTCACGCCAAACGTGAAAGGCGCCGAATCGCCCTGAGGCGTGCTTACGACGATTGTCCCGGAACCGGCTCCTTCGGGGACGCGCGCCGAGATGCTCTTGTCGTCCCAACGCTCGTACATGAGATTTGGATCTTCGGGTTCGACATAGGTGGCATCGCGGTTCATCCTGGCGTCAGCCGGAGCGGCGTCATCGCTTCCAGAACCGGTGCCGGCCGAGTTCCGTGAAAACAGCACATCGCTGAACTGCACATTGGAACCGAAATTTATGCCATCGATCTCCACGAGGGACCCTATCGCCGCCTCCGCGGGATTTACGGCCATAATGGCGGGCCCCGTCGCGGCTTGAACCGGGTTATCCGGTTTTTCGGGGAGCCGTCTGGCGCTTATGACGATTTCCGCGTTGCTGCTTCCGAAAGGCGTTACTATCTGAAGGAGACCCGAATCGGTCGAAGGGGGAAGGCGAAGCGTGATCTCCTCGTCATTCCATGATATGTAGGCTGACTGGGTGAGTGGCAGTGAGTCCATAAGGACCTGGCGGTTTTCCCGAATGTCACCGAAATTCTTTCCCCTTATGGCGACTACCCCGTCGGCGCTGAAGGCGAGCGGATCGACGGATAAGATCTTCGGCGTCTCGAGGAACCTGAATATCGCCGCCGAGGCCGCCAGGAGAAGGAGGAGGATACCGGTGATATTCCTGCGCGCTGCTTTCCTCATCCTACTATCGGATCATGGATTGGAGCGCTTGTCGACCCTGATCTCCACGACGATCGGGGCTCCGTCCCTGGTATCGAGACCTAGAGGATAGTAGAAAAGCCTTGCCCCCAGGGGCAGACTTAAGGATTGGACCGTCGTCTTGAAGGAGAGCGAATCGTCAGGCATCTTCACCCAAACCATTCCCTGCACCATGAGGTCGATGATGGCGGCGCGAAGCGCGATAGGGACGATCTGGACGAGAGCCACGACATTCTTGCCCACCAGGCGCACATCGAGAGGCGCGGAGAAAGGCAGGGATCTCGCGAGGGTTTCGCTCCAGGAGATTCCCGGGGAGCCTTCGCGCGCCGACGCGGCCGCTCTCGCTCCCGCGGCGCCGTCCGACGCGGCGGCTCTGTCCGACGCGGCTCCGCTATCCGGACTCTTCGTCTGGAGAGCGCGCACCATATCCGGCGTCAGGGAAAAAGCCGAACGGATGCGGAACGACAGCTCCGGAGCGGTATTAGGCTCGGTCTTTCCTGGCGCGGCCGATGCCTGGGCGCTCAGGACCAGGCTGTTGCAAATGAAGATCATGAGAAGCGGATAGCGAGCCAGCTTCGTCATCCTTCCGGAATTGATGCCGCTCACCGTGTTGAACCTGCGTAGGAAGTCGTGGTGACTTCAAGAATTGCCGCGTCGGGAGAAGACACGACGATCGGGTTGCCGATCTGGCTGAATATCGATTCCTGGGGCATCTCTATCATCAATGGTTCCACCGAAGACTGCTTCATGTATTGGGCGATCATCTCGAGGGTCGCCGCCTGGGGAGCTATCGTTTTGGATGCCGAGGCCATCAGGCCCGCCCTGTTCATGAAGGGGGTAAAGAGACCCAAGCTGATTCCGACCAGGAACACGAGGGCCAGGAGACTGGCCGCGAGAAAGGGCATCGGCATGGGAACGCGCTGGGTCCAGAGATGTCGCAGGCGTTCGACTCCGCTCGTCCCGACGTTTCTATCCGCCGCGCCGAAATCGATCGATGCTCCGATTCGAGCCTTGGCCGCCGACAATGCCCTCAGGTTGGCTTCGGCGTCGATGGCGAGCATGGATCGCTGGAGCGTACGGAAAGATTCGACCTTCCGGGAACACTCGCGGCATCCGCTTACATGAATCTCCATCCGCTCTTTCCAGGGGGAGGGAATCTCATCGTCCACAAAGGCGGACAGAAGCGCATCATCAGGACACATGGCCATCCTCCCGGTTCATCCGCGCGAGAAGGGCTTCCCTGGCGCGGAAAGCGCGCACTTTTACGTTGCCTTCGCTGATTCCAAGCACTTTACCGATCTCTTTGTAATTCATACCGCCATATTCCTTGAGAATGAGCACCATTCTCAGTTTTTCGGGAAGCGTGGAGAGAAGCTGCTTGATCGCGTCCGACGATTCCTGCCGCAGCACCTCTTCTTCAACGGAGGGCTGGATTCCCGCTTCGGCGCCCGTCTCCTTGATGGAGAAGGAACCGGCTTCTGAATCCTCGATGGGCGAAGCTTCGCTGCGCCACCACTTTTCGTAAGCGCGGGTTTCCCTTCCCTTCCGCTTCGCATAGTTGATCGCGCCATTCTTCACGACCCTGATGAGCCAGTATTTGGCGTCATTTCGCGTCGGAAAGATCATCTTCTTCTCGACGAGCTTGCCGAACGCGTCATGGACGACATCTTCGGCCGCTTCGGCGGAATTAGTGATCCTGAACGCTATCCTGAGCAGCATATCGGAGTTCGATTCATAGATCGCGCGAAAATCGAGTTCGTTGTGCTGCGTACCAGAAGATAACAATGTACTTTCCTTATTGTTACGGGGATGGCGTCAGAGCTTCTTCCACGTCGTGCCGGCGGGGCCGTCCTCGAGCGCGACTCCCATTTCCTTCAATGTTGCCCGTATGGCGTCGGCCGTGACCCAATTCTTCGCCTTCTTGGCGTTTGCCCTCTCCGCTATCAGCCCTTCTATGCGAGCGACGGTGCCGGCATCGACAGAAGCCTCGGCTCTACGCGCCGCGCCGAGGCCAAGCCCCAGGACAATATCCATGTCCAAGGCGGCCGCGAGAGCCTCAGCGGGAGGAATCTGCGGATCGCGCACCAGCTGCCACAGCTCGGCAAGGGCGCGCGGCGCTGAAAGGTCGTCGGCCAGGGCTTCGTCAAAGCGCGCGAGCCTCTCCTTGGCCGAGGAACCCAACTCGGAAATATTCGCCACGGTCTTGTTGCCTGCTTTCGCGCGCAGCTCGAGCACTTTTTCGACAAGAGCCTTTCTGGAGGCTTTGGACTGTTCCATGGCTTCCCAGGAGAAGGTAAGCTGGCTTCGGTAATGTCCTCCGAGGCAGAAATAGCGATAGTCGAGCGGATCGATGCCTGCGTCGATGAGGCTCTGAAGGGTGATGAAGCCGCCCTTCGACTTGGACATCTTGCCCTTGTCCATGATGAGGAATTCGGCATGAAGCCAGTAATTCACCCAGGTCTTGCCCGTGGCTGCCTCGGACTGGGCTATTTCGTTCGTATGGTGGACGGGCACATGGTCGATGCCGCCGGCGTGGATATCGAAGGTTTCGCCGAGGTATTTCATGCTCATCGCCGAGCATTCGATATGCCAGCCGGGATAGCCCTTGCCCCAGGGGCTGTCCCATATGAGGGCCTGATTTTCGAATTTGGATTTCGTGAACCAGAGCACGAAATCGTGCGGATTCTTCTTGTTTTCATCCACTTCGATCCGCGCGCCGGCCTTGAGATCATCCATCCGCAGGTTGGCCAGTTCGCCGTAGGTCGGGAATTTCGTCACGTCGAAATAGAGATTGCCTCCCGCCATATACGTAAAGCCGTTCGCCTCTATGCGCCGGATGAGGGCGATCATCTCCTGGACATGCTCGGTGGCCTTGCAGACCACGGTCGGACGCTCTATGCCGAGGCGTCCGGTATCGGCGAAGAATGCGTCCGTGTAGAACTTAGCGATCTGGAGCACGCTTTCGCCCCGTTCCTTCGCGGTTCTCACCATCTTGTCCTCGCCTGTGTCGTCGTCGCCGGAAAGGTGACCGACGTCGGTGACGTTCATCACATGCGTCACTTCGTAGCCGAAGCGGCGCAGGGTTTTCACGAGAATATCCTCGAAAACATAGGTGCGGAGGTTGCCGATATGGGCGAAATTGTAGACGGTGGGTCCGCAGCCGTAAAATCCGACCTTGCCTGGCTGGAGCGGCTTGAATTCCTGCAAAGAACGACCCTTGGTATTGAAAAGCCTTAACTCGGGCATCGGTAATCCTCCAGCGGCGGGCTTGCAATTTGGCCGCACAATCACCACTATTGGTGGCGACCATGAAAAACCTATGGCAAATCGCCCAAAAAATCAATATAGAACCGGGAAGAATCCATTTTTCCGAACCTATGGCCCCGCATACGACATTCAGGATAGGCGGTCCAGCTGATATTTTCATAAAAATATCCTCGCCGGCTGAACTCGGCCGCGCCGTCGCCTATTTGGCGGAAGAAAACATTCCCTGCTTCGTTCTCGGCGGCGGGGCCAACATCCTCGTGGGAGACAGGGGCATCCGCGGCGCCGTGCTCGATCTTTCCGCATTGTCCTGGGCGCGGTCAGAGGGTTCCACGCTCATGGCCGGCGCCGGCATAAGCGTGGATAGGCTCTGCGAAAACGCCCTCGCCCTGGAACTCGAAGGCCTGGAAAACTTCTATGGCATGCCCGGGAGCCTGGGTGGCGCCGTCTACATGAACGCCCGCTGCTATGAAAAGGATTTTTCCGAGACGATACAGGAAATAACCATCGTTTCCCCCGCCGGCGAAATAAAAAAAGTACATCCCGCGGCGGACCAATGGGCTTATAAAAAATCCCCTTTCCAGCCCGGCGGAGCCTGGGCGGGATGGATCATCGCCGGAGCGACCTTCGCGCTGCGCGAAGGGAAAGCGGAAAGCGTAGCCGGAATCATGCGCTCGAGAAAACTGGACAGAGCCGGCAAGGGACACTACCGTCTTCCCTCCGCCGGCTCCGTCTTCAAGAACAACAGGAATTTCGGCAGACCGACGGGGGCCATCCTCGACGGTCTGGGGGTAAAGGGGATGCGTGTCGGCGGGGCGGCCGTTTCCTCCTGGCATGCCAACATCTTCGTCAACGCTGGAGAAGCCACCGCGCGCGACATGAGGGCTCTCATCGAAAAAACGCAGGCCATGGCCTTTGCCGCCTATGGTTTCGAACTGGAACCGGAAGTGCTTTTCATCGGGGAATTCCAGGACCGGTAAGAGCAAATAACGCCTTGCGTTAGCGCGCTATGCCATTTACACTAAAACTATATGAATTCGATGAATGAACCCGCTGGCATTTTTGCCTTGATCATGGCCATAGCAGTCATCGCCCCCTATCTTTCGGATTTCGTCGGGGTGCCGGTTGTCGCCTCCATGACGCTTATTGGCATACTTATCGGCCCCCAGGTTCTTGGAATCCTCGAACCCAACATTCTCATCCAGTTCATCGGCTCGCTCGGGATGATCTATGTGTTTTTCGCCGCCGGCACCGAGGTCAATCTCGGCATTTTAAGGAAACGCACAAAATCTGTCCTGATTTTCGGCGCTCTCACTTTCATCATACCCTTCCTTTTCGGTATTGCCTTCGGCCTTTTCCTCTTCGGCCAGAAGCCCCTCTCCGCGATTCTTCTCGGGGCGTTTTTCGCCTCCTCCGGCTCCCTGATGATTCAGCCGATGCTGAGGAGCGACCTCCTGAGCAGGGAATCGGCCGAAGTGGGACGCGGCGGAGCCGGTCTTTCGAGGATCGCGGTGGCGATCGTCGTATTTCTCTCCGGCATCGCATTCCCCGAGAGCGGACTGCTGCCAGGCTTAAAGACCGTCGGCATATGGGCCGCGTATTTCGCCGGGCTCTACTTTTTCCTGCCTCGCTTCGCTTCCTTTGTCATACGGAAAACCAGGATACAGGGAAGCATCGATGCCGTCTTCATTCTCTTTCTGCTTTTCGCGAGCGCGGCGCTCGGTATCTATGTCGGAGTGCCAGGCTATATCGGCGCTTTCTACGCCGGCATCCTCATCGCCCCCGCTTTTTCATCGTCCAAATCGATATCGTCACGGATAGATCTGATCGGCGATTCGCTTTTTCTGCCCTTCCTCCTCATCTTTATCGGCGTCTCGGCCGATTTCTCGCAGATTCCCTCGCTTCCGATAGCTGTAGCCCTCATCGCCGGGTCGGCGGTCTTCGGCTTGGGCTCTAAATTCCTCGCGGCTTCCTTTGCCGGAAAGATCCTAGGTTATTCGGCCGCCGACAGGGGGCTCCTCTTCGGTTTTTCCTCTACCTTCGCCGCTTTTTCACTGGCGATCGCCCTGGTAGCGGGCAACTCGGGACTTTTCAACCATCCCCTGGTCAATGGAGCGATCATCCTCGTCATTGTTTCGAGCATCTCGGCTTCGCTCGCCGCCCGCAATTCCGGTTCATCGATTCTTCTCAAGAAATCCCTGATGCCGGAGCGCCCGTCGCGAGACGGCGAACGCATCATGGTAGCCCTTTCCAAGCCGGGGACGGCGCACTACCTCATGGACCTGGGCATAGCGCTGCATGGGCGGGATTCCCTCTCCCCGCTCTTCCCCCTGGCGGTGATCTCCGAAACGGAAACCGATGGGGAATCACGCCAACATGCCGAAACCATGCTCGCCGCCGCCATCATGCAGGGTGTTTCGGCACAAATTTCGGTCATTCCCGTATCCCGAGTCGAAGTGAACATCGCCCAAGGCATACTCAGCAGCGCCGAAGAACAGAACGCCGACACCATAATCATCGGATGGAACAAGCCTCCCAGGCTCTCCAACGCGTTCTTCGGATCCATCATCGACCAAGTGGTCAATGGGGGCAAGCAGATGGTCCTGGTGGCCCGAGCGGTGACGCCCTTCGCCGCCTCGCACACGGTGGCCATCATCCCTTCCCTCTGCGATCGGCACGCGGGATTCACACGCGCCGCCCTTGTGCTGGGCGCGCTCTCCAAAAAAAATCAGGCCAAGCTGCATATCGTCACCTTGAGCGGTCAGGGCGCCAAGTTGGCCAGCGCGTTGAAAGTAGCGGGCTATCCAGCGCAGATACAGACTATCGAGGTGGAATCCTGGAAGGAGATAGGGAAGGCGATAAAACTATTGCCGGCCATGCCCAAGCTTTTCGTCCTGTTCAGCGCCAGACCTTCCGAACCGTCCTGGCATCCGGCCATTGAAAGGTTGCCGCACCGCATCGGCGAGGAATTCCCCGACGCTAACCTGCTCATGATCTATCTGGCCGATCCGACCGCGACATCGGAAGGCGAATCCAGCGAATTCAAGAGGGGCCGGCTTTCCGTCGGAACCAGCGAGATTCCCGTCGTCATTCCAGCCAAACCTAGCCCCGCGTCGCAGATTCTCAAGGATGCGGTGTCGAGGGGAAATATTCGCGTCAACATGAAGCATACGGCCATAGCCGACGGCATTTTCGAACTCGTCTCTTCCGCTTTTCCTTTCGACAGAAAACTATCGAGCAGGTTGGGAACGAGGCTGACGGAAATCGTTCAACGTCAGCCGATCGAAATAGAGCCCGGCGTCGTGCTCATCCATGACCGCGTCGAGAGCATCGACGCGCCCATCGTCTGCATCGGATCCCATCGAAAGGGCTTCCGTATATCCCTGCTCGAAAAACCCGTGAGAATCATCATCGTGATTTTCGTGCCCGAACTGGAAAGCCCCGAGGATCATCTAGCCTTCCTGGGCGAGATCGCGCATCTTTTTAGGGAGAAGGACCTTTCCAGGCGACTGATCGAAGCGGATTTGCCGGAAGATATTCTATAGCGTCCCAAACCTGAGGAAACCGGATCAAAATAAAAAACCTCCCGTAAGGAAAAGCATCGCTTTTCCTTACGGGAGGCATGTTGAGGGTTATGGCTCTACCCCATACCCTCAGCCGGCTCAGGTCCGCCGCTCACTGATTCTTTATCAGGACGAACTCCACGCGCCTGTTCTTCCATCGATTCTCCACATCGGAGAAACTCACCACCGGTCTGCGCGATCCCAATCCCTCGACGCTCAGTCTTCGCGCGTCCACCCCGTTCTGAATGAGCATGGCGCGCACCAGCTCCGCTCTGCCGGTGGACAGGGGGATGAGTTCCTTGGTTTCTTCGCTGTCAATTCTCGACTGCGAATAGCCGAGCATCTTGCCCACGTTGTTGGCGTGACCTTCGGTGAGAATCCTGTAGTCGGGGAACTTGTTCAGGATCTGGGCAACCCTCGCGATAACTTTCTCGTTATTGGCGATGATATCCTGGGACAGCCCGACAAAATCGGCGTAATTAGCCCTGAACACTATCGAGGGAATCTTTATCTTGAGCTTGTCGCCGTCGCGGATCACAAGCACGTCCACGGCTATGACGCCGGACACTGTCGTGGTGTTGCCCAACGCGTCGCGGGCCACGAACTTGAATGGATAATCGCTGGCGGATTCCACCAGTTCGCCGCGCGGCGACTTGCCGTCCCAGACGATCTTGGCGGGAGGTTTCCCCTTCCCGTTCCATTCCGTGAAGAGCCTCTCCGAACTGACGGCGTTGGGATTGCTCGACTCGACGATGGCGGTCTCGAAGACTTCAAGCTTCCAGTCAACGATTCCGGCCGCGCCATCGACATCGATGCCGAAGGTTAGGCGATCGCCGGCTCCATCTCCGTCGGGGCTGAAATATTCGGGATCGACGCTGATAGTGACCGAGGGCGGGTCGACATCGACGAGCACCGGAGCGCTCGAAGCCTGGGCCACGTCTCCCTTGGAATAGTTCACCACCAATTTGCCGATGTAATCGCCCTGGACGACCTGTCCCTGCAAGTCGCGCCCATCCCACACGAGACGCGAGGGCACATCGGAACCCGAGCCGCCGAAGAAGCTCTTTTCCTCGCCCTTCTTGTCGATAAGGGCAAAGCGCCACGACTCGATGCCGTCCCTTTGCTCGACGACGATCGTGAAGGATACCTCATCACGTATGCCGTCGCCATTGGGCGACATGCCAGTGTCGGAAGTAGTCACGTAGACCTTGGGCTTCGTTCCATCGACCCTTATGCCGGCAATCTTCGCCGAAGCAGCGTTGCCCGCCAGATCGGTGGCTCCCACTTCATAGCTGTAAACGCCATCGCGCACAACGGCCCCCGATGCATTCTTGCCATCCCATACGAAGCTCTTCGCCTCGGATTTCCATGACCAGGTCCTGATGATGGCGCCGGAAGCATCCCTGACGCGGCCATTCCAATCATCGCCCACCGAAGAATTCTGGGTGAATGTTACCGTATCCTTGTTGCCGTCGCCGTTGGGCGAGAAGAGAAGAGGAGCGGCCGAAGCCGAAATTGTCGGTCCCACCGTATCCACAAGAATGGAGGGGCTCGACAGAGAGAACGCGTCGTCGTTGTTATACAGAAGCCTCAGGGCAACCTGATACTTGCCGTCGGGCACCAGTATGCCGGAGTCGGTCCTGCCGTCCCAGGCATATTGATCCTTCATGTCAGTTGAACCTCTCCAGGCCTTGACGGGATTCGCCTGGCGGTTTCCAGCCGCGTCTAGGGCATGAACCGCTATCTCATATTCCCTGATAGTCTGGGGTTTCGGCGCCTGAATATTCATGTACAGGACGTCTTTCACGCTGTCCCCATTCGGGCTGAAAGCCTTCTGGTCGACATCGAAGCGCACCGTTTTTTTAGCCGCGTCCACTTCAATGGGAAGCCGCTGGGAGACAAAGCTGTTTTCGGCCTGGTCTATCGAGCGGAGTTCATAATAGTACATGCCATCGGGTACGGCGGCTCCCGTCTGGTTTTTGCCGTCCCATACGATGGAATCGAGCTGCTTGTCCCAGGACCAATAGCGGACGATCTTCTCGCCGGAAGAGATAATCTGCCCCTGCCAGGCATCGCCGGGAACCGACTCCTGGGCGATATCGACGCTGTCCGATCTTCCGTCGCCGTTCGGCGAGAAGATATTGGCGGACAGGCGCAATGTCGCCTGAGGCGCGATCCTGTCCACGACGAAAGGACCGACTTCGCTGGCCAGATTGTCGTCATTCCTATAGAGAACGGTGAGGCGGGCGCGATAAATGCCGTCGGGGGCCGGCAATCCGGAATCCGTCACTCCGTCCCAGAGATACTGGCTCCTGAAATCGGTAGAACCTCTCCAGCTCTTCACGGGCAGATTGGAGGCGCCCGAGCCTTCCTGCATGATGAGAAGCTCAAAACTCTTGATTCTATCCGGATACTGGGCGCTGGCTCCGAAGAGTATGCTGTCTTTCTTGCCGTCGCCGTTGGGGCTGAAGGCAAGCGTATTGGCGTCCAGTCTCACCGCCTTTTTCTCCGATTCGACGGTGATGGTGATGCCGGGGCTCACCGTCCTGTTGCCGGCGTTATCCACCGACTCCACTACATATCGGTATTTACCGTCGCGCACGACGGTACCGGTCTCGTCCTTGCCGTTCCAGGAGAAGCTCCGTACCTCGTCCTGCCATGAATAGCTCTTCACCACTTTTCCGTCGGCCGCGACGATGCTGCCGACCCAATTGTCGCCCGCAAGCGAATTCTGGGTGATCTCGACGCTGTCGGACCTGCCGTCGTTGTTGGGGGAGATGATATCAGGCGTCGCGCTCACGTTGATTCTCGGCATTATTCTGTCGAGAAGAATGGTCGGCGCCGAAGCCTCGATTTCATCGCCATTGAGATAATTCACGGTGAGGCTCGCCGCGTATCGGCCATCGGGAGCCTGGACACCGGAATCGGTTTCGCCCTTCCATGTCGCGCTCTGAGGCACCGAACCGCCCTTCCACACCCTCACCGCATTCATGGCCATGGGGCCTTCCTGGGCGACGATTCGCAGTTCGTAGCTCTTCACGCGTTCGGGAGCCTGGACAAATACGCTCATGCCGAGATCGTCGCGGAAACCGTCGCCGTTCGGGCTGAAGCTCCGCTGCTCTATGCTCAATCGAACTGCTTTCTTTTCCGTTTCCACGCTGACAGGAAGCTTGCCGGAAGAATAACTGTTGCCGCCTGAGTCGGAAGAAACAAGCTCATAGAGGTAACTGCCATCGGGTACAATGCTTCCGGTACTGTCTTTTCCGTCCCAGACGAGGGTTTCGAGCTTTTCGTTCCACGACCAGCTGTTGATGACCTCTCCCTTGCCGGTGCTCACCGTTCCCTTAAACACATCGCCCGATGTGCCTTCCTGCGAGAAGGTGATGGTATCGAGGACTCCGTCGCCATTGGGGGAGAAGAGCCGGACTGAAGCGTTCACGCTTGCGCGCGGGGGAATCCTGTCGACGGAGAAAGGACCGACTTTGGTTTCGGCCTTGTCGCCGTTGGGATAGGCAACGTTAAGATAGGCGACATAGGCGCCGTCGGGAGCCGCGATTCCGGAATCGGAGAGGCCATTCCAATTAAAGCTCTGGGGAAGGACAAGCCCTCCCTGCCACGATTTCACGGCCTTTCTGCCAGCGGACGAAGGATCGGTCCCGCCGGCCTCGGCCTGGACGATCCAGAGGTTCCAGCCGGTCAGCTTCGTGCCTGACGTCGCGTCGGAACTTAAGGTCAGGGTATCCTTGACCCCGTCGCCATTCGGGCTGAAACAGAGGCTGTCAGCCGCCAGTTTGAGTTCCTTCTTCAGCGTATCCACTTCCAGGGAAATTTCGCGCGAAGCGAAACTGTTTCCTGCCTTATCCAGGGCCTCTACGACATATTTATAGGCGCCGTCGGGAACTATCAATCCCGAATCTCCCTTGCCGTCCCAGGTCAATGAGGGCAATTCGCCGGCGAAGGTCCATTTCTTTACGGGATTTCCCTTGGCATCCAGCACCTTGGCCGTCCAAAGGTCTTCATTCGTTCCAGACTGATCTATGGCGATCTTGGATTGTTCAGGATTTCCCGCTGGGTTGAAGGAAGCCTTATCGGCCTTTACCTGGGCTTTGGGATAGGTCCTGTCGAGGAGTATTTCCGCGCTTGAGATTTTCGCCACGAATCCGTTTATATAGACAAGCTCCAGCTCTGCCTTATATCGTCCTTCGGCGAGAGCCTTGCCCTCTTTATCCTTGCCTTCGAAGACATAGGCATCGGCCAGGACATCGCCCGCATCGCTGCCGAAGGACAATCCCGCCTTGCCTGCCTGTCCGAGGCTCGCTATCGCGAATTTCCAGGAGACAAGCCCGTCTTTCGTCTCGATTTCCGGCGTCAGCGTTACATTCTCGGCGATTCCGTCGTTATTGGGGCTGAAGGCTTCGCGATTCAGATTGATCGCGACGGCTGGCTTTTTCGTATCCACGCGTACGCGGCTGGAGGTTGTGGCGAAGCTGTTGCCTGCCTTGTCCATCGCGAAAACATAGACTTCATACTCGCCATCGGGCACGATCCCGCCCTTGTCGTCGCGCCCGTTCCATTCGAGAGCCTCGGGCAGGACCTGCGGATAGTATCTGACTACTTTCTCGCTTTTCTGCGCGTCGCGGATGACGAGATTCCAGGTTTCTTCCTCCGAACTCTTGAACGAGAAGATATATTTATCCCTGCTGTCGTCGCCGTCCGGACTGAAAACAGTATTCTCGTCGGAGAGCGCTATCGATGCCGAAGGTGGCGTCCTGTCCATATAGAAGGGCGCGGAAAGCTTCTGAGGCGTATATCCGTTCGCGTAGCGCAGTTCGACGCCGGCCTCGAACTGGCCGTCGGCGAGGGTTTCACCCTTGGAAGACAGTCCGGAGAAGAGATAGGATTGTTCGGGACGGGTATCGGCGTTGCCCTGAACCGACCAGACTTCCTTTCTTTCAGGGTCGAGGACAAAGACTTTCCAGGATTCCAGACCCTGGAATGATTCGATGGATGTAGTTATGTGGAGCGAATCGCGGATGCCGTCGCTGTTCGGGCTCATCACCGATTCGTCCGTCGCGATAGTCACCGCAGGCCTTGTCGTATCGATTGTAATATTCCGAACTTCGCTGACAGCCTTGTTGCCCGCCTCATCCTCTGCCGAAAGCTTCAGGCTGTAGGTGCCGTCGGGGGCTCGCTTGCCGTCAGCCGCGGTGCCGTCCCAGGTAAAATCGCCCGGGGCGCTGTCCTTGTATTCATATGCCCTTATTACCTTGCCCGAAGCATCGGCTATATCGATAGTCCAGGTTTTTTCCGGAGATCCGGCATTCCTGAAGGCGAGATTATCCTTGCTTCCGTCTCCGTCGGGGCTGAACAGCATCGACGGCTCGAGCGGCCAGACATTGGCCTGCGGTTTCTTCGCGTCCACGACTACCGTTATGCAGCTCTGGTAGTCGAGATTGTAGTTGCCGTTGTCATCCCACGAGACGAGACTCACCGTGTACGCGTCATCGAGAACCTTCATTCCCAAATCGTCGCGGCCGTCCCATACGATGGACTGGGGGACATCGACATTTTTTTTCGTGTAGACGAGAGCGTCCCCGAGCACCCCGATTCCGCTTACCGTTTCCACCCTGTCGTTGGACGTGCCGAGGGTCTTGATGATCTTGCCCGAGGATTTGTCCTCCACGGTCATCTTCCATCCGGCGATATAGCGCTCATCGGAAATTTTTACGGGAATCTCCAGGGTATCCTGCTTGCCGTCGCCGTCGGGGGAGATATACGCGGTGCCGCGGAACGGAACGGGCAGCTCGGCTTCGATCACGGGAGCCGTTTTATCTTTTATGCCAAAACTCAGGTTGAACCCCGCCCCCATCGCGTAGAGGGAATCATAGAGAGGAGCGATGGCCACGGACGTACTGACGGAAGCATCTTTATGAGACTGTTTGCCGAGGGTGAACCCTTTGCCGAGCGGAATTGTTCCGGAAATGCCGAGCGATGGCAGGAAGCTTCTGCCCGACCCGGCTATGGTATCACGCATGCCGATGGACCAGCCGAGGCGCAGGGAAACATATTCTCTGAATCCGAAGCCGACGGAAACGTCGGCCCCAAGATCCTGGAAGGATGGACTCCATAGATCCAGCGCCACATCGAGATTCCAGTTGTAGGATTGGAGAAGATAGCTTCTCATGCCGAGGCCTAGGGTAAAAGCCGAAGGATAGGAGCTGGCGGCGCCTCCAAAAATCCCCGTCAACGGCACCGTGGAATAGCCTTTACCGATATCGAGGATGGATAAGCCGAATCGCGTATCTTTCAGGAACCCAAGATTCCCAGCAAACCATGTTGCGCCGAGATCGAGCCCTATGCCCCAGCCAAAATTTGCGTTCCCGCCGAGGGTGATATCGATGGCGCTTCCAATATAAAGCGTAGAAAGAAGATCCTTGGAAAAATTAGCCCTGAGGCTGCCGAAAGTGCCCAGATCCATGTCCGTCATGGCCGCGGGAACCGAGAAAAAACTCGCGCTGCCGCCCCACACGCCATAAGGCACCGGTATCGAAAAGGAAAGGGCCGCGCCTGAGCCCCAGCCCTGGGCAGCGGTCCCGAAATCGGTGACTCCGGTGTACCCCGCTTCGATCTGGGTGAGTTGGCTCCCCCCCGTCGCCGAAGGGTTCAGCTGTGTGGCCCAGGGCGAAGCCGGGCCGGTGACCGTAGGCGTCGAAGCCAGCCCCCAGGGGGAATAAAGGGAGCGCAGGAAAAAAGCGCCTTGGGGAGGGTCATATCCGAAGATGAATACATTGCATGCTATTGCAAGGATGAATGCTGCGGTCAGGGTTTTCTTCATAAAGGACATGGGTCTTCTCCCTCTTATTGCGACAATGAGCTAACAAGATAGCTACCACAATTACCCGAAAAAAACAAAGCCGCCGAAACGACTTCATCCATCTTCGAAATGTGGGAACCATCTGTCCCATTATATGTTTTTCGACAACTTATCCCCTCGGGACAAGCCTCAAGTTTAGAATAGGATCATTCTATCATGATTCGAGAGGAATTGACCCGGAATTTACATGGCTATTGATAGATTATGAGGCCCGGACGGGGGTCGAGAGCCATCACCTCCGCGGGGGAAAGGAGGGGATTATCCCAGCCGGCCAACGGGAATTCCGATTTAAAGAAAAGCTTGAACCCCTTCACGGGCATGTTCTCCGCCTTGGCGATGAGGGAGTAGGTGCTTCTTTTGAGCGAGGGGCTGCCGAAACCATCGGCGGTATGGACAAGGACGACGCGATCGAGATCGGCTTTGACCCTCTCCCTGTTCGAGATCATCTTCTCATGGAACTGGTGGACCACAAGCATCCTGATGCCGGGAATATTGTTGGCTATTATGTACTCCTGCATGATTCGCTGAGCCTGATTCAGTTCCTCGGCGGTGATGGAACCGATCTCCTTCATTGGAATAAGCGTTCTCCATTCGGGATCTATGGCGAGATGTACGTTGGGATACTTGAGGAAGGGAAGAATCCTCTCTATGGATTCCTTGACCGTATATTTGCCGATCTGATGGTCAACGAACACGATCATGCCCTTGGATTGGGCATAGTTGATGTATTCCTCCAGGATGGAATCCTTGAGATAGCCGATATCCCCGCCCGGCCAGCAGGTGCCGTAAATTATGTAATAGGCGGGAACGATTCCGTCGGAGCCGTTTACCTCGTCGTAATAGCCGGCATAGGTCTTCACCCTTTGGGCGATTTCTTCCTTGGAGTAGAGTCCCAGGATGCCCATTTTCCTGGAATTGGGGTGGCCGTAGAAGGCGACTACCGTGTTATTCGCGAGCATGGGAACCCGGTCGGCCAGCGTGCCCGCCCCGCCCTGCAGCGAGGGTTTCGACACCGTCTGAGGCAGGGAAAACTGAAAAGCCTTTCTGTATAAGGTTGGGAACAGTCGATACGGCGCGTTGTCCGTGGAAGCGACATCGATGATCAGGACAAAGATGAAGAGAAAAAACAGGCCAATTCTTTTCACGGACATTGATGCTCCCAATCCCATTCAACTGAGGTTCTAGTCATGTATCGTCACGATCGGCGCATTTCTTGACCGATACGCTATAAAATAGCATCGAGCGGCCGATCGAGAATCGTGGAGGGCTATCGGGGAATTTTTTGCTCGGACGGGGAACATTTTTCCGTATGACCGGAAAATTCATAATAAAAGCCTAAGTTAAATAAACTGACTAATTTAATAAATATTTTATATTTATATTTATTATATATATTTATAAGTTTTTATTTTTATTTATTTATTTGGCACGAATTCTGCTTAATAATATGTGTCCATGAAAATGGATACGGCGGGATCCGGAAGCCCAGGCTTTACAGCAAAGCAGGCGCCGGCCCCAACCGGAAATATTTCTTTTTAAGGAGCTTACTATGAAAAAAGCACTTATCGCCGTAGCGATTGCTTTCCTCGTCATCGGTGCCGCATCGGCGCAGCCTTTCGCCCAGCAGAGCCGCCCCTGGTTTGGCCAGCAGGGAATGGGACAGATGAACGTACCCAGTTATGGCCGTGGCTACAATCTTCCCGCACAGAACACCATCGTTCTCGAAAAAATCACGCTTGAAGGCAACCTCGAACTCGTCGATTCCCGCGTGGCGATCAAGAAAGACAATAAGACCTATTTCGTGATGATCCCCAATCGCCTCTACGGCTTCGTCGATGGACTCAAGGAAGGCGCTAGCGTGAAGATCGAAGGATCTTCCCACGAGATCGTCGGCGTGAAAGACAGCTTCGCGGTTCGTGCCGAGACCCTGACCCTCAACGGCAAGACGATCGACCTCGGCGCGACCGCAGGAACCTTCGGCGGCCGTGGCGCGATGGGCGGCGGAATGATGGGCGGCGGCGCTTGGGGCGGACAGAGACCGCAGGGTGGCAGAATGGGCTATTGGGGCCGCTGAACCTGAGCGCCATTCCCAGCTTTGAATGAATGAGGCGGCCGCACCGATCGGTGCGGCCGCCTCATTTTATGCATCCCACACAGCAAAAGCGCCATATAATAGAACAGCCGTCCACGATGATTCGTGGACGGCTGTTCTTCTTCTAAAAGGTTATCCTCAGCGGCAATCGATCAATGTTGAAAAGCTCTTCGCAAGAACGGTTATCAGACGTACTTGACGACTTTGCCGGCCTTGAGACACTTCGCGCAGATTTTTACTGTCTTGACCGTTCCCTCGACCTTGGTCTTCACCTGGATGAGGTTGGGCAGCCAAGCTCTTCTGGTACGATTCTTCGCGTGGGAAACGTTATTGCCATACATAGGGCCTTTACCGCAAACTTCGCATACTCTCGACATAGTTGGACTCCAAACGGAATAGTTCAGGTACTTTACCGGAAATGAACAGGAATGTAAAGCCCCATAGATAGCCGGCCATCGCCACTATTCATTTCATGCCGGACATGTAATTCGCCATGGCCTTCTTGCCTTTCGAGGAGACCATCTTCTTCATCATGACGCGCGATTTCTCGAACTTCTTCAGAAGCCGATTGACCTCGGCGACCGAGGTGCCTGAACCTTTCGCTATCCTCGTGCGGCGGGAAGGTCCAATGATGAGATGATTCCGCCTCTCCTTTTTCGTCATGGAGCGCAGGATGGCTTCTTCGTACTTCATCCCTTCCAGGTCTATCTGGTCTTCGTTCACCTGACCGGCCAAGCCGGGAATCATGTCGAGCATGGACTTCACCGAACCCATTTTTTTCATTTTCTGCAGTTGGTCGAGGTAGTCCTCGAGCGTGAAGTTTTCTTCCGAGATCTTCTTTTCGAGCGCTTCGGCCTCTTTCTGGTCATAGACGGTCTGGGCTTTTTCCACAAGGGAAACCACGTCGCCCATGCCGAGAATACGGCTCGCTATTCGGTCTGGGTGGAAGGGTTCGAGTCCGTCCATGTGTTCGGAGGTCCCGATGAACTTGATGGCTTTGCCCGTCACCGACTTGAGCGAAAGAGCGGCGCCGCCTCGCGTATCGGAATCGAACTTGCTCAGGATCACGCCGGTGATGCCGATTTTTTCGTCGAAGGCCTTGGCGATATCCACGGCCGCCTGGCCCGTCATCGCGTCCGCGACGAGAAGGGACTCTATGGGATGCACGGCATCCCTGACCCTCGCGAGCTCCGCCATCAAGGCATCGTCGATCTGCAGGCGTCCCGCCGTATCGATGATCACGGTGTCGAAGGATTCCCGCTTCGCGCGGGCGAGAGCCGCCGCGGCGACCCTGACCGGATCCTTGGTCTCCTCGGCATGAACGGCCACACCTACCTGAGCGCCGAGTACCGTAAGCTGCTCCACGGCGGCCGGCCTTACGAGGTCGCAGGCCACGAGGAGGACCTTCCTCCCCTTGCCCTTGAGCCGGTTCGCGAGCTTAGCCGCTGTCGTCGTCTTGCCGGAGCCCTGAAGTCCGAGAAGAAGTATGACGGACTGCGTGTCCGGTCCCCTGATGTTCAAGTCCTGGTCTTCATCGCCCAGGAGGGCAACCATCTTGTCGTGGACGATCTTCACGAACTGCTGGCCGGGGCTGACCGAACGAAGGACTTTTTCGCCCTTTGCTTCCTCCAGCGTGGAATTGACGAATCGCCGCACGACGCGGAGGTTTACGTCAGCCTCGAGAAGGGCCATCTTAATCTGGTCTACGGCATCGTCTACGTTTTTTTCGGATATGGAAGATTTTCCGCCGATCGTTCGGAACGCATCGACGAATTTTTCAGTAATTTTCTCAAGCATCGGGAAACCACCATATAACACGGGATTGTCGCGAAAAATGTATAGTCAAAAGGTCCCATGGTCAACCGCATCGCGCCGAGGCCTCATCGAGCCCGGCTTGGCCGAGGTTTTGCCGGGCCAAGTCCGGCCTTGCTGAGACTCAAAGCGTGCCTTTCAGCCCGACATCCTCCGCGGCCATCCTCAATGCCAGAATACAGTCGTTTATGAGTTCGTCCAGCGGAACGCCCAGCATCTCCGCTCCTTTCTCGATGACATCGCGGCGGATGGCGGCGGCGAAATTCGCGGTTTTCCACTTTTTCTTGACCGACTTCACTTCCATATCCAGTACGCTCCTGGATGGCCGCACCACGGCGCAGGCGAAGATAAAACCTGTCAGCTCATCGACGGCATAGAGGACCTTTTCCATCCGGGCTGTCGGTTCCACATCGCTGCAGAGCCCCCAGCCATGGCTCAGGACGGCATGGATGACATCTTCGCCAAAACCAGCTTTTTCAAGCATAGGGCGCGTATGGGAAAGATGCTCCTCTGGAAACTTCTGATAATCGATATCGTGCAGGAGCCCCACCACTCCCCAGAAATCCTCATCCTCACCGTATTTCTTGGCGAAATACCGCATGGCGGCTTCCACCGAAAGCGCGTGGCGATACAGGGAATCCTCGCTGTTATACTGGCGCCAAAGCGAAATCGCCTCGTCTCTGTTCATGGTCCGCACCTCACTTGAGATTGAAGATTATTTTCGCGCCCTCGCCCACCGCCGATCCGGGAGCGGGCTGCTGCGACTGTACATAGCCATCGCCGTTGATGACGATCCTGAGGTCCTTCCTTTCAAGGAGCGGCAGGAGGGAACGTTTGGGAAAACCCGTAAAGTCGGGCATGGTCGATCCGATGGCCGCCAAAGTCTCCACGGGCAGCACCACGGATCCTCCGTGGACGACCGTGGGCGATTTGCCGCGCTCTATGTCGATGCAGGACAGGACAGCCTCGGCGGCGTCCCTGAGAACCGGCGCCGCGATCTGCCCGCCCAGGTAGGAAGCCCCCCGCGGCTTTATTATGGCGATATAGAGAACGACGCGGGGATTGTCCGCCGGGAAAATGCCCATCGTGCTCGCTATGTAATCCTTTTCGGAATATGCCCTCGTCTTGGGATCTATCATCTGGGCTGTGCCGGTCTTGACCGCCATCCTGATATCGGAGACTTTGGCGCGCCAGCCCGTGCCCTGCATGCTCGCCGTCGTCTCCATGGCGTCGAGGATTGCTTTGGATGTTTCCTCCGAAACGACGCGGCGGACAATCTGCGCCTCGTGGGTGAACACCTCTTCCCCATCGGCCGTCTCGATGCGCGAAACCGTCGTCGGCTTGAGAAGAAATCCGCCGTTCGCGATGGCCGCGCCGGCCGTGACCATCTGCAGCGCCGTCACCATCACTTCCTGCCCGATCGCTATGGTGGGTTTGGAACGGCCCGACCATTTCTCCGGTTCGCGCAGGGAACCAGCGCTTTCGCCTGAAAGGCCTATCCCCGTCTTCATGCCAAAGCCGAAGGTCTTCAGCCGCTCGTAAAGATCGTTTTCAGAGACACGGTCCGATGCGTAACCAACGCCCGCGTTGCTGGAATGAGCCAGAACGCCTGCATAATTCTGTTTGCCGTAGACGCCCAGGTCCTTGATCACGATTTTCTCGCCGCTTGGGAGCGTTCTGCGGTAGGCTCCATCGCAATCGAAAATAGTCTTGGTCGTGATAGCGCCCATGTCGAGTATGGAAGCCATGCTGAAGAGCTTGAAAACCGAACCGGGTTCATAGGAATAAAGAGAGAGAAGATCCCTTCTTTTCTCGACATCGTAGGAAGCGTACTTATTGAGATCGAAGCCCTGCCCTCCGACATAGGCGAGAATCTCGCCCGTTCGCACATCCATGGCGAGAGCCAATGCGGATGAGGCGCCATTGGCCTTGACCGCGCCCTCCATGATCTCCTCGATCATGTATTGAAGATTCGCGTCTATGCTCAGCGTCACCGTATCGCCGCGCGGAACCTTGCGGCCGGGATCCAGATCGCGCCCCGTTCCGTCAGTGGCCTTTCTGGGTTTGGGCTTCAGTTCGCTTTCATATTTGGTCTCTATGCCATCGAGGCCGATATTCCCTTCCCCCGTGAACCCGATCAGGTGCGAGGCCAGCTTGCCTTCCGGATAAAGACGTCCTGATACCTCGTCGGCCTGGACGCCCTTGAATTTGCCCGTTTTCTTGGCTTCGATGATCGGGCGAGCCGTTTCCGAGGAAACGCGCCTGGCGATATAGAAATAATTCTGGCTCCCGTCGTCGTAGCGGGAGGCGATGCTCTCCGCCGGAACGCCCAGAATCTTCGCGAGTTCGGGAATTTCCCGCTTGAACGATTCAGGTTTCGTGGACGGGCGCCAAATCGAAATATTGTACTTGGGCACATCCATGGCCAGGACTCGGCCGTTCCTGTCCTGGATCGTGCCCCGCTCACCCGAGTCATCCAAACCTGCCTCCCCGCTTTTTTCGGCGGTGAGGGCAAGCTGGGCATATCTGGCCATAACCAGCGAGGCAAATATCCCGAGAACAGCCATGGCCGTAACCAGGCGTATCTTTCTTGTTTTCATCGTTTATCCATGGAAACCAAAAACCTAGAAGCGGGGGAATGGAAACGCTTTCCCCAGTATATTGTTCATCGGCACCAGGCCGAATTCCCTTGAGTCGATGGACTCGTATTTGTTGTCGCCCAGGAGGAAGTACGCGGCGCGACTCCCAGGCTTCCCGGAATTTTCCATGCCCTCCTCGATCCAGACCCTCTTGATGATCAGGTTCCGGGTATCGGGATTGAATGCGGCGACGATGTCGCGATTCTCAGGCTCTCCCCAAAGGAATAAATAGCCGCCCAAAGGATTCCTGAGCCCATACGCCGCCTTGAGAATAATGACAATATCATTCGATCCAAAACTGGGGAGCATGGACCTCCCCTGGACCAGGGCTGCGTCTATGATAAAAGTCCTTCCCAAGATCAACGCCGCCACGACGCAGGCCAGAATCCTGCCCACGCTTACGGAGCCGGGCTTTGGTCCGTTGAATCTTTTCAATCCTTTGCCTCCGGACACCGCTTCCCAAAACAGCATGATGAAGAAAAATCTTCGATAATATATCGGCGAAACTCTTCCGATACTCAAAAAACCTATGGATACTGAAACTAACCGGATAAAAAGCAGAAGAGACAGTGTTTCTTCATCGCAATATCGCCCTAAACCCTTCCTTACCATTCTCGACGGCAAGCCCACCACGGCAGGCAGGGAGCGCCGCTCCGGTCATCATCCTTCCAAATCCATATTCCAGAAAAGCGGCATAAGATTCCAGTCCTACGCGAACGAGGGGCTGAAAAATGTCACCGCCAAGGGGAAAGTCGGTTTTAAAGCGACAGCCAGGACCCTGATCGACCTTCCTAAGTCCATATTCTCGCCCAAGGCAATAAAAGAACCAGCCTCCGCCGATGAGCGGACGGAAGCTCAGGCCGAGGCCGGTCGACAGATAGCCGGTGGGCAGAAAACCGGTGAACCGAAAGCCGGCCGGATGGAAGTCATCGCCCTTCTTCACAACATTCAGGCATTCACGGCGCAACTGGGAAAGATCCGTCCGGATACCAGCCATGCGCGCAAGATAGTCCTCGCCGTTCTCATCGCCGCGATCGTCATCTCGGCCGGAGCCGCCGCGATCATCGACGCCACGAGATTCCCCGTTTCGCCGGGGAATCTCATTCTTCCCGACGAGGAATCGGCGCAGGCTGCCTTGATGGCCTATCTCGAACCGGATTCAGCGGACCAGGAAGCCCTCCAATCGGGAGCCCTTCCCCCCATCCCCGTCTCCGTGAACATAAAATCCTACACGGTCAGAAGCGGCGATACCGTCGAAAGAATCGCGAAAAAGTTTGGCCTCAGGCAGGACACCGTCATTTCGGCCAACAATCTCCAAAGCGCCAGCTCGATCCGTCCGGGGCTGCAGCTCAGGATACCGAACATGGATGGCGTAAGCCATAAGGTGCGTAGCGGGGAAAGCCTTCTCTATCTCGCTAAAACTTATTCCATAGACATGACCCGCATCGTGGACGCCAACGACCTGGCAAGCGGCACGATAAATACCGGTCAGAGTCTTTTCATTCCCAACGCGAGGCTATCGTCAGCCACCCTGCGCAATTTCTATGGGGAGCGCTTCATTTGGCCGGCCAGAGGCCGCATCTCTTCCCCCTTCGGATACAGGGCCAATCCTTTCACCGGCCTGAGAACCTATCATTCGGCCATCGATATCGTCGTCTCGCCGGGGACGAGGATAAAAGCTACCAACGACGGAACCGTCGCCGACACCGGCTACAACTCCGTATTCGGCAACTACGTCATCCTGAAACACGCGAGCGGATATCAGTCGCTTTACGCGCACCTGAGCCAAATTTCCGTTAAGGAAGGGTCCTCCGTCGCCCAGGGGGCCACTATCGGGTTATCGGGCAACACGGGTCAGAGCACCGGTCCTCACCTGCACTTCAGCATATTCAAGAACGGCCAGGCTCTCGATCCCACGAAATACGTGAAATGATTCCATGGAGACTCTGGAAGCTCTAGAAGCTCCGGAGCCTCCGGAACTTCCGGAGACCCAAAATATCACCGTCTAATAAAAGATACAGAAGGCCAAAGGGTTCTGTATCTTTTTTAATATCTTTTCATAGTTTTTAGCGCGACAGCATCCTCAAGAAATCTAAACTTCGAATCTATTTCTTTATGCTGATGAATAATAAAAAATATAAAATTATATATGCTATATGGCACGGCGTTTGCATTTAAGGAGCCAGGAGGAAGTGCCATGCCCAACCTTTCCACAAAAGATGAATGCCTCACAAGTTATTTCAAGTCGATACGAGGGATACGGCTTCTTACGAGGGAAGAAGAAGAATCCTTGTCCTTGAAAATAGCGCATGGTGACCAAGCCGCCCGCAAACGACTTATCGAAGCTAATCTCAGGCTTGTCGTGCGCATTGCGAGATCGATGTGGAATCCCTCCCTCACCCTCATCGACCTTATCCAGGAAGGCAATATCGGCCTCATGAAGGCCGCCGAGAAATTCGACGGCGCCCGGAAGGTCAAATTCTCGACCTACGCCGCGTGGTGGATCCGTCAGTCGATAAGCCGCTCCCTCGTCAATACGGGAAGGACGATTCGGCTGCCCCACCGCAAGGAAGAACTAATAAGGAAAGTTCAGGCCGAGAAGAGCATCATGAGCCAGACGCTGAACAGACAGCCCACTTCCAGGGAAATTTCCGACAAGCTGGGCATCCCCGAAAAAAAGCTGAACGACGTGCTCATGTTTGCGGAAAAGGTCGGCAGCTTCGAGTCCCAAGTGGACGAAGACACGGTTGACCTGCTCGATATGCACGAGGACTTCACCTATTCGCCCGAAAGGCTTTTTGGCGAGCACATCGCGCGCGAGCAGACGGTTCATCTTCTTTCCGTCCTCCAGGAGAGGGAAAGGAACGTCATCAGCCAACGCTTCGAGATAGGCGGGCGCAGCCGACGATCGCTCAAGCAGATGGGCCTCGAGATGAAGCTTTCGCCGGAAACGGTGCGCCATATCGAGAAAAGGGCGCTCAAGAAGCTGCAGACCGAGGCGGCCAAAGGCTATCTCTGCATGACTGCCTAGGACAGAGCAGAAATTAGGGCTCTGGGCGGGGCCGCCTGCCGGCGGCCCCGCCCACGTCTTGTCCAAGGTTCACCGCGTGGATACTATGGCAGCGTGGCTTCGAAAAAACACGGCGGACGCAGGACAAAGGCTTCAGGAAGCCGAGGGCACGGCGCATCTTTCCTTATCGCGGCACTTGCAATCCTGGCGCTCGCGGTTTGCGTAGCTTTTGTTTCCTACCTGAACAGACCTTCGGAAACGAGGACGACCACAACCACCGCACCCTTCTCGCCGACGACGCTTTGGCCCTACGGACAGCCCGAGTACTCCATAGAAGTGCCCGAGGGCTATGAGGCCCTCCTGCCGGACAGCCAAGCCCCGCCGGTACCCGAAGCTGATGTCGCGACTGTACCCGCGCAGAAGCCCCACATAGAGCCAGCAAAAAAAGCCGTGGCAAGCGATAATCGCCCCACCTTGCCGCCGAAGGAAAAGGCGAAGCCGTACATTCTCACGGTGCGGGAAGAAAGGCTGAAAGAAGGTCGCAAGCCTACCCTCATCATCGTCATCGATGACGCGGGGTACAACTTGGGACAGCTGCAACCCTTTTTGGCCCTGCCCTTCCCCATTTCGATAGCGGTGCTGCCGCAGGTGGACCACAGCGCCGAAGCAGCGAGACTCGCCGCGGAAGCAGGAAAGGAAGTCCTCCTGCATCAGCCCATGCAGGCGCTGGGCGGCAACAATCCCGGGCCGGGAGCCATTCTCCTCGGCATGAAGCCCGAGGAAGCCGCTTCCCTCGTGGCCCGAAACCTGGAGCGCCTTCCCCAGGCTGTCGGCGTGAATAATCATATGGGTTCTGCGGTCACAAGGGACGAAGCGCTCATGGCGGCCACCCTCGACCTTGTCAAAAAGCGTGGCATCTATTATCTTGATTCTCTCACGGCACCGGGAACTGCGACGGCAGCCCTCTGCCTTGAACTAGCCATACCATATTGGGAGCGTGACGTGTTTCTGGACAACTCTGGCGATAAGCAATCGGTACTCCACGCTCTCGATGAGGGCAAGAAGGTCGCCTCGACCAGGGGCGCCGCTGTGCTGATCGGCCATGTCTGGTCGGCCGAACTCGCGCAGACGCTCATGGATATATACCCTCAGCTCGTCGAAGAAGGTTATTCTTTATCGACCATATCCAAGTACATGATCAGGAGCGCGACGGGAGACGACGATGCTCGTCCTGGGGATTGAGTCCTCCTGCGACGAATGCTCGGCGGCCATTGTCGAAGACGGCAGGAAAATTCATTCGAACATAGTCGCGACGCAGATTCCCCTCCATGCGCAATACCAGGGGGTCGTTCCGGAAATCGCCAGCAGGGCTCATACGCAGTGGATAGAAGGTGTCGTAAGGCAGGCTCTTCGCGAAGCGTCCATCGCGCCATCGGGAATCGACGGCGTGGCCGCCACCTTCCAGCCCGGGCTTATAGGCTCTCTTGCCGTGGGCCTTTCTTTCGCCAAAGCCATGTCATTCGCCCTCGGAAAGCCTTTCAAGGGCATCAATCACATGCTAGCCCACCTCTATGCCCCTCGCCTTGTCGACGACATCGAATATCCCTTCATCGGGCTTCTGGTATCGGGCGGTCATTCGATCATCTGCCTGGCCGAGGATTTCGACAGGTTCAGCGTCCTGGGGACAACGATAGACGACGCCGCGGGCGAGGCTTTTGATAAAGTCTCCAAGCACTACGGTTTCGGCTATCCAGGCGGCCAGATCATAGACGAACTCGCCGAGAAGGGAGATGCCGAAGCCTTCAAGTTCCCGACGCCCTCCCTCCACAAGGGCGACCATCGCTACGACCTTTCCTATTCCGGATTGAAAACCGCCGTCATCCACCATCTCGACAGCTACCGGCGGAACGGCGCCGAGACTACTCCCGAGAATATCGCCGCTTCGTTCAGGAAAACCGCCATCGACATGCTGCTGTCCAAGCTCCTCCTCGCGGCTGAGGATACGGGGATTCGACGCATCGTCGCGGGGGGCGGAGTCGCCGCCAACGCCTACCTGCGCCGCCAGCTCGATGCCCGGAAGGACCTCGAGATACATTTCCCGCCCCTTGCCCTCTGTGGCGACAACGGCGCCATGGTGGCGGGCATCGCCTATCACTATTTCGCGCGCGGGGAAAAGGATGGCCTGGATCTTGCGCCGCAATCGCGCGTACCTATTTACAAACGCGGGGCGAACGGAGGCAAAACGTCATGATCGCGCTTGAAAAGGCGGCCCAGACCGCCATAGAACAGTGTCTGGCCATGAAGGCTGGCGAAAAGCTCCTCATCGTGTCCAATCCCGGCACCGAACAGGCCATGATCGCCGAAGCCCTGAAGGCCGCCGCGGGAAAAGCTGGCGTTCTGACGACGCTTCTCTACCAGCCTATCAAGACCCAAGGCGACTATGCCGAGGATTTCATCCTCGAGGCGATAGCGTCCAAACCCGATGTCCTCGCCTCCATTTCCACGGAGAAGCTCGGCAAGGACAAATACCGCATCGCGGCGCCCCTGACCGCTCCCGACGGAAAGAAATACGACCATATTTTCCATTATCTGCTCCATGGGACCAAGGAAATGCGCGCCTTCTGGTCGCCGGGCATGACGGTGGACATGTTCACGCGCACCGTGGCCATCGATTATTCCCAGATGCGCTCGAGGGCGCTCGCCCTCAAGAAGGTTCTCGACGAGGCGGTCGCGCTCCAGATATCGGCGCCGTCCGGCACCGATATTTTCATCGGCATCGAGGGCAGGAAGACTTTCATCGACGACGGCGATTTCGGGGAGCCCGGCGCGGGCGGCAACCTTCCTGCCGGGGAAGTCTTCATTTCGCCCGTCGTCCAATCCGCGGAAGGAACCATCGTGTTCGATGGCTCCATCGCCGATATCGCGGGCGACATCATCATTGAGACACCCATATCCTGCGCCGTATCGGGCGGCTACGTGATAAGCTGCGAGGGCGCCTTAGAGGCCGAACGTCTGGAAAAAGCCCTGCGCACCGGCATGGACATGGCTTCATCCCTCGTGAAAAAAGGAGGGATGAGCCCCGAGGAAGCCCTTCGCTACGCCACGAATGCGAGGCATATAGGGGAATTGGGCATAGGACTCAATGTCGAAGCCACGATAACCGGGAACATGCTGGAAGACGAGAAGGTCTACGGCACCTGTCATTTCGCCATAGGCTCCAACTATGACGAGGACGCCCCCGCCATGATCCATCTCGATGGTCTCGTGAAACGGCCGACGATTACCGCGCTCCTGCCGGGCGGAAGAGAAATTACCCTCATGAGGAATGGCGACCTATTTTCATGCGGTGAATGAATAAGCTATACTCTCCGTCATGGAAAACAAGAAAGCTATGCATTGGGCGGATCAGACCGCCGAAAAGATAATCGCCGAGTGGGGCGATAAGGAAAGCTACACCTGCGCGTCGGGCATCACGCCGTCCGGTACCGTGCACGTCGGCAATTTCAGGGAGATGATCTCCGTGGAGCTCGTCGTGAGAGCCCTCCGCGACAGAGGCAAGAAAGTCCGTTTCATCTACAGCTGGGACGATTACGATGTGTTCAGGAAAGTGCCCCTCAACATGCCCCAGCCCGAAATGCTCGAAAAATATCTCCGCTTCCCCATCACCATGGTTCCCGATCCCTGGGGCAGGAACGAATCCTACGCCCGCCACCATGAGGTGGACGTGGAATCCGTGCTCCCAGCCGTCGGCATCTATCCGGAATTCCTCTATCAGGCCGAGCGCTACCGCTCGGGACTCTACGCCGAGGGCATGAAGCGCGCGCTCGAGATGCGCGAACATCTCAAGACTATTCTCGACAAATACCGCGACGACGACCACAAGATCCAAGGCGAATGGTGGCCGGTATCCGTCTTCTGCTCGGCATGCGAAAAGGACACGACGGAGATCGACGGCTGGGACGGCGACTGGGGTCTCACCTACCACTGCGAGTGCGGCCACAAGGAAACGGGCGATCTCCGGACGCTGAAGGGAGCCAAGCTTGTGTGGCGCGTGGACTGGCCCATGCGCTGGAACCAGGAACATGTGGATTTCGAGCCCGCCGGCAAGGATCATCATTCCCAGGGCGGTTCCTTCGACACATCGAAGCATGTCGTCGAGGATGTCTACGGCCGCAGGCCTCCCGTCACCTTCCGCTACGACTTCATCGGCATCAAGGGTTCACCGGGGAAGATGTCCTCATCGAAGGGCAAGGTGGTCGATCTGCCCGATCTGCTCAGGGTCTATCAGCCCGAGCTCGTGCGCTATCTCTTCGCCGGAACCCGTCCCAACACCGAATTCGTCATCAGCTTCGATCTGGACGTGATCAAGATTTACGAGGACTACGACAAGACCGAACGCATTTACTGGGGCGCGGAAAAAGCGAAGGACGAGGATTCCGAAGCCAGGGAGAGGCGAATCTACGAACTGTCCCAGGTAGGCGCCTTACCCGCCGAGGCTCCCTACCAGGTGCCCTTCAGGCATCTGACCAGCCTGCTTCTCATCCATCAGGGCGACGTAGACCAGGTCCTCGCTTCCCTTCCCGGCATCAAGCCTTCCCAGGAGGAAGGAATCCGCCGCAGAGCGGCCTGCGCCTGGTATTGGGTCAACGAATGCTCCCCGGAGGATTTCCGCTTCAGCGTGAAGAAACCCGGCGAGAAGGTCGAGCTCTCCGAAGTCGAACTCGCCGCTGTTAGGCATCTTCGCGACGATGTCGTCTCCAGGCTGGAAAGCTTCGCCGACGAGAAGGCGGTGGCCGCGGCCATCTACGATGCGGCGACGGCGGCGGGCACCGACGGCAAGACCTTGTTCAAGGCAGCCTACCAGGCTCTCGTCGGCAAGGACCAGGGTCCCCGGCTCGCCGGATTCCTCGGCACGCTGGGCAAGGAAAAGGTCATGTCAATTCTGGCGCTTTACTGAACACCGAGCTGTACAAAATAGAAAAGACGGCCATCACGGCCGTCTTTTTTTTGCTTACGATGGTATGGACGCCGGGAATTCAGCGCCAGTCCTTCAGCATGGAGGCGACGCTCCTGCGCATTTCGACGCTGTAATCGGCCGCGAATTTGCGGGCATACAGGGACTGGCCTACGTTTTCGGCGCCGTTTTGGGGGAGGAAGTTCCCGTAGCCCGGGCCTGTATACAAGGACATCAACGCTTCGTCCGAAGGCAAGGCGTAACGGTTTTTCCGGACCACCAGTTCCCGGGGAAGACGGGCCGGCTGAGGTCTGCGGGTCTGCTGCTCCGTCGGGTACCCGAGGCAGAGCATCGTAACCGGATAAGTGTATCGCGGAAGACTAAGCAGGTCGCGGTGTATTTCCCAGTTCTCCATGACATCGCCTATGTAGCAGGAGCCGAGGCCGAGGCTTTCGGCCGCGCAGACCGTAGTCTGCGCGGCGATGAGGGCGTCGCAGCAGGCGAGAAGCAGGTCGGACTCCTTGGGCGAGAGAAGGGGTTTCCCCTCGCGCATGCATGTATCGCCCACGCCGCTCTTTTCGAAAAAGGCCATCATCCTCGCGTAGTCCGCAAGGAAAACCAGAACCCAGGGCGCTCGGGCGATGAAAGGCTGGTCGTCGCAGGTCACCGCGAGCCTCTCCTTCAGGGCTTGATCTTCGATGTCCAGGACCGTGTACAGCATCAAGTTGCCCGCCGTGGGAGCCCTCAGCGTGGCCGCCAGGATCTTGTCCTTGATTTCCCCGGGAATAGGCCTGTCGTCGTAGGCTCTCACGGAGCGTCTCTCCAAGAACACTTTCGAAAAATCCATATTGATCTCCACGGTCATAGTAATTCAGCCACCAGGCTCTCGAATTCTTCGGTCTGGCGCGCAAAGACAGAAAGCGCCGAAAGCCAGAATTCGGGTTTCTCGATATCGAATCCGGCCTTTTTCGTCACGTCCACCGCCGACGCCGTCCCCGTTTCGGCAAGGAGTTCCCTGTAGGAGCGCGCGAAGTCCGGGCCTTCCGCCTTGTAGCGCTCGTAGAGTCCCAGTCCGAAGAGCTGCCCGAAGGCATAGGGGAAGTTATAGAAGGAAAGCGAGGGAATGTAGTAATGCCCCTTCACCGCCCACATGTAGGGATGGAGCTTTTCAGGGTCCAGACCGTCGCCGTAGGTTCTGTTCTGGGCGTCCAGCATCATCGAACAGTATTGTTCCGAACTCAATTCGCCGGTCTTCCGCTGGGCGAAGATCGCTTTCTCGAAATAGAAACGCGAGAGGATATCGACGATGACCTGGCAGCCGTCCTGGAGATGCATCTCGACGAGGGGCAGGCGCTCGGCTGGGCTTGCCGAGGCGAGCGCGGCCTCAGACACGATGGTCTCGGCGAAGATGGAAGCGGTCTCGGCCAGGGTCATCGGGTATTGGGTGAGCGCGTAGGGTTTGTCGATGATGCACTCATGGTGCCAGGCGTGGCCAAGCTCGTGCGCCACCGTGCTCACCGAAGAAAAGCTTCCGTCGAAGTTGCACAGCACGCGGGCCGCCTTGGCGCTGGGAAAATCGGTGCAGTATGCTCCCCCCACCTTTCCTTCCCTGGGCTGGGCGTCGATCCAGTTCGAGTCGAAGGCCCTGGCCGCGAAGGCGCCCATGGCCGGATCGAAGGAGGAGAATTTGTCGCGGACGAAATTTCGCGTCGCTTCCCAGCCGAAGGTAGGCAGCGGTACGCTTTTCTTCTCCACGGGCGCGAACAGGTCGTAGAAGGCGAGCCGGGGCTGGCCGAGGGCCTTGGCCTTGGCCTTGAGATAGCGCCTCCAAGTAGGCAGCGAGGATTCCATCGCCGAGATCAGGGCGTCGAGGGTCGCAGCGCTGATGCGCGCCTGGGCCATGGATTTTTCCAGGGCGTCCTTCCAGCCGCGCCGGGCGTTGAGCGAATTCGTGGCGCCCTTGACGCCGTTGAGGGCGGCCGCCATGGGAATTTCGACCGATTTCCAGGCCGCGAGCTCGAGGTTGAAGGCCTTTTCGCGTATGGTCCTGTCGGGATTGAAAGCCAAGTTCCGCAGCTCGATGACCGTCTTCTTCTCAGCCTTCGCTTCATCCCATACGACGGAGGTATTCGAGCTCACCGATTCCTGGAGCCTGGACCAGGCGTCAGCGCCGCAGCGGCCTAGATCCTCGGCAAGGTCTTCAAGCTCGGGGGCCATCTGCCTGGACTGGAAAAACAGCTCTTCGCGGACATGGAAGGCATAGGGAGCCAGTTCAGGATCGTGAGCGAGCGCCGTTTCGAGGGCGTCTTTCCTAGCGGCGAGGGCGTTTTTGTATAGGACATCGGCTTTCTTGGCCGGAAGCATGAGTTCTTCGACGGCATTGAGTTCGGAAAGAGCGGCCTGATCGCGGGTCGCCGTGCTGAAACGCGCGTAGGCGTAGGCTGAAAGCGTTTCAAAGAGGGAACCCATCTCATCGTTGAGGGCCAGCGCTTTCCTGAGCCAAGCGGCGACGTCTTCGCCTGGAGCGACACTGGCGCTCGCCTCGTAGAATCCGACGGCTTCCGCCGCGAGGGCCGAGGCCTTCGTCTTCGCGGCGCGATATTCGTCCGAATCGAAGCCCGGGAAAATCGGGGTCAAATCCCATGTGGGAAGTCTTTCAGATCCAGCCATTGTTTCCGTCCTTCCAGCCGATGAGTTCCTCCGGCTTGAAAAATAATTTTATTTCCCGCCTCGCCGATTCGGGCGAATCAGAGGCATGGATGATATTGAGGTTCGTGTGCATGGCGAAGTCTCCCCTGATCGTGCCGGGAGCGGCTTCCTCGGGTTTGGTCGAACCGCAGAGTTTCCGCAGCAGGGCGATGGCATTGTCGCCCTCCAGGACCATGGCGACCACCGGTCCGGAACAGATGTAGTCCACGAGTTCGCCGAAGAAGGCTTTCGCTTTATGCTCGGCATAGTGTTCCTCGGCGAGCGTCCGGGGGATGCTCATGAGTTTCATGCCCACGATATCGAGGCCTTTGCGCTCGATCCGCGAGATTATCTCGCCCGCGATGCGACGCGAGAGGATTCCGGGCTTCAGCATGGTGAAAGTTCTTTCGATGGCCATTGTCTCTCCTCCTCATCATCCTAGCATCCCCGGCCGAAAGATTCCAGAAAGAAAGGATTGGCTTCCCAAATAGTTGCCGCGCGGCCTCCGGCGCGGCATACTTAATCTATCGATGAATATTGAATTCCATTACTATGCCCTGCACTATCTTTCCCGATGCGCGGGTTTCAACGAAAATGACGCCTCCACCATCGCCATCTCGAGCCAGATGGTCGACGAGTGCATCGCGCCCTGGGAGGTTTCTGGAAGGAACCCAGGCTCGAGTCCGGGAGGCAGCGCGGGATCGACTGCCGGGAGTGGCGCGAGATCGGCCGCAGGAAGCGGCGCCAGAGGCAGGCGGCTTACACAGGTTACGCAGAATTATGTGTTCTGGGACGAAACCGTGGCCAGGGATATTTACAGGCCTTTTCACTTCATACCCGGCGACGCGCGGCTGGCGTCGGCCAGACGAGTCGACGGCCGCGCGGGACGTTTCGTGGTGACGGAGGATTCGCCCCTATCGAGGGAGATTCTCATCGCGGCGCTGAAGACGAAGGATCTGTTCAGGATCGGCATCGCCCTGCATGCTTACGCCGACACATGGGCGCACCAGAATTTCTCGGGCGATTCGGAAGCGCAGAATGCCCTGGACCCCTCGTCGCCCATCCCGGCCGCCGGCCATCTGCACGCCCTGAAGAGTCCCGACGTGCCGCGGCTAGTCTGGCAGGATCAGCGCCTGAGAGAGGATTTTCGCGGCGTCAGCAACGCGGCGAGGTTCGCGAAGGCCGCGTCGATGATCTACCGCTTTCTGTGCACCTACAACCGGCGGAAATTCGACGACGAAGTTTTCGTGGTGGGCAGGCTTGAGGAATTGTGGAACGGCAGGGGGGCGGCAGGAGATAGCGCCGCCCGCGCGTCGGACTACATCGTGGACTTCGACGTGCCGCCCTATGAGGGCGAAGCCTGGGCGAAGCGCGCGGGCGGCGCGGCCAACGGCATCCTCCAGGCGCCGGATCCCTACAGGTCAGGCTATGACCGACTCGCCTGGCTGAAGAACGCGGCCACGAAAGCCTCCTCCGCCTTCGGATCGACGAGGGGACGCGTCCCGGAATCCGGCTTCGAGGATTCGGCATTCGCGTTTTGGAACAGGGCAGCGCGGGATCACCGGCGACTCTGCCGATCATTATTCGAGCAACGAGGTATCGCATGATTTTTTTCCACCGCCGACGTCTAAATTCCATCTTTCCGCTAACGATCGCGCTAGCCATCGCCCTTCTCGCCGGCTGCGCGACGATTCCCGAGGAAGTGTATAAAACGGAACCCTCGACCCACCTGGAAGTCACCCCCCAAGTTTATATCCGGCTTTCGGGGAGAGCGCTGCGCGACATCACCCAAGGCATCGAAGACGAAGAAATGAACGCTATAGCCACCGCCATTGCCAGGAATGGCGCGAATGGGGTTGGAGGAGCGGCTGACAGCCGATCTTCGGGCAAGAATTCCGCGACGAAGGTTGACACGTCCATGCTCGAGAATTTCGTCTATAGGACAAGAACCTTCGGAGCGGGCATCAGGGGAATCGGAACCGCTGCTCCAACCATGGAAGCGGTCTTCATCGGGGATTTCCCGGTCATCTCGGTAAGGCTGGCCATGGCCATGGATTCCAACTGGCGAAGAATGGATGATGGCGGCTACAAATCCGTCAACAATCCGATCTACATCAGACCCCTGCAGCCCGGCCTCATCCACGCGGCTACATCCGAAATCCCACCCTACGTGGGATACGTGGATATCGAAGCCTACCCGAAGAACTTCGCCGAACTCTCCCGATCGGACATATTCATAGCCGCCAATTACCCATCGGCCTTTTTCGCCGGCTCCCTTCCCATGGAAGCGGCTTCCATTCCCATAGGCGCGATCGTCGTAACCGGACGCTTTTCGGACAAGACAGGCATGGCGGCCTATCAAGCTTCCCAAAAGGAAACCGGCGGCGCCCCCAAAGGCCCAGAACCCCGATACATCCTCGATATCCATATGCTGATGAAAGATGAGGCCACGGCGAAGGCCTATAAACCTGTTGTAAAGTTCCTTTGGACGGCGGCCGCCGGAAAACTGTTCCAGGGAAACGTGGATTTGAGCGCTTCGCCACTCACGCTGGAAAACGACAGTTATGTGGTGAGGAATATCGAGATGGACGCTACCGCGCTCAGGTCGGTGCTCGTCACATCGCTTCTGGCTCCATGAGCGGTCAGGTGAATCAATTGCCCTGGCTTCTCTCGTAAGGCAGCGATCCGGCGGGAGCCGGTTTTGCCTTGGCAAAAGCCGCCATGAGATCGACAAGAGCCTGAGGCAGCGGATAGTCGGGATTCGTGAAGGAATCGTAGTTTTCCTTCTCCGTGTTCACCTGCTTGAGGGCGTAATTCATCGAAGGGATGACGCGGGCGGCGGCCCCGGGCCTAGCGTCGAGAAGCCTCTCGAAGGCCGCCCGCGGCACCTGCAGATCGGCCGAACCGTAAATGAAGAGAACGGGCGCCCTCACCTTGGCCATTTCCGCCGCCGGGCTGAAACTCAGCCAGGAGGCCAGCCATCCGAGGCGGGGGCTCGCGAAAAAATCCGAGAGCGCGCCCGATGGCGCCGGGAAGGACTTCCCCGCCAGCAGCGCCTCCACGATCGCCTCGGCCTCGGCCCTCGTCGCTTCATCGAGTTCGCCGAGGGAAGTCCTGAGATCTTCCAGCGGCTCCCGTCCCGAACTGTCTAGAACTAAAAGCCCGTCGATGACAAATCCTTCCTTCGACAGCAGGTTGGCCGCGGCCGCTCCCACCCATGCTCCCTCGTTCATCCCCGCGACGACGATCCTGGAGAACCCATCCATGCCGCCGAGCAGTCTCAAGGCCTGGACGGCATCGAGGACATGCTCCGTCAGGCTCGCCGTCACGCCATGGCGCTCAAGCATGTACGACTCCCCCGAGCCCCGCTTGTCGTACCGGTAGGAAGCGACGCCCTTCGCAGCCAAGGCTCCTGCCAGCTTGGCCAGACTGTCAGATTTCCCGGGAACGTTGTAATTATTGCCGTTTCTGTCGGTCGTTCCGGCTCCCGCCAGGAGGAGGACGAGCGGCACTTGCGGCTGACTGGATTCCGGCAGGAGCAGCGTGCCAGGAAGAAGGCCGTCCTCGGTGGGGATAGATAGGGCTGTCTCGTCCCGATCAGGCGCCGGGGCAGTCTTGGTAAGTTTGAAGGAACCTTTCCATGACGCGGATTTGGCCGTGCCGATGATAGCGCCGCCCGTGGCCGAGGCGTAGAATCCCTCGAAGACTAGCTCCTCATCGGGGCCGAGGGCATCGAGGGAGAAATGAATTCTTCCTTCGCTCCAGCTCACATCGTCGAGAGGGTAGCCGAACATCGACTGTTCGGGAATGTCCATCAGGGCTCCCTGACCTTTCGCCAGGATTTTCAGCCTGAGGCTCGAGGCAAGAGAGCCCTGCCCTTCCTCTCCCCCCTGCCCCCCGATCCCCGCCGCGCCGGCTAGGGCGGCCTTGCGTATCGCAAGGCCGCCCTCCCATACCCCTTCGGAAATGCTTTTTTTCTGAGGGTCGGGCTCGGGGCTCAAGGCATGGGAAGCCGGACCGCCCAAGGCGAGCGTCAGGAATAAGACTATGGCTGTGGCAAAAATTCGCTTCATGATGACCCCGCCTATGCTCTCAGGACCTCCGAGAACCTTTCATAGACGGAATCAGGAGATCCCGAACCATCGATGGTAACAAGACGATCCAGGTTGCCGTACCATCGAATGAGCGGCTCGGTCTGATCCCTGTAGGCCGCCAGCCTCGTCTTGATCGACTCCTCATGGTCGTCCGATCTGGTATACAGCTGACCGCCGCATGCGTCGCAGACGCCTTCTTTCACCGGAGGCATATTGGAAATATGGTAAATCTTCCCGCAGTCCCTGCAGACTCTTCGTCCCGTGAGGCGGAACAGAATCATCTCGTCTTGGACATCGAAATTGACGACGAGATCCACCTTGTCGATCGATTGGAGCGCCTCGGCCTGTACGACAGTCCGGGGGAATCCGTCCAGAATCCAGCCATTCTTCGCGTCGGCCAGAGAAAGCCTCTCTTTCACGAGCGAGATCGTCAAGTCGTCCGGCACGAGACTGCCTTCCGCCAGTATGCTTTTCACTTTCTTGCCAAGCTCGGTCTCGTTCTTGATGGCCGCCCGGAAGAGATCGCCGGTGGATATATGGGGAACACCCAGTTTTTTGGAAGCCATTGCCGCGAGTGTGCCCTTACCAGCCCCCGGAGGGCCCAAGAATACCATTTTCATGCCGAATACGCTCCAATATTGATTTCTATCGAACAAGAATATCCCTTGGAAAGGTTTAAGTAAACTGGCCTCGATCCGGCCGGAACGCGCGCTCCAGCAAGTTCGCGCTCCAGCGAGCTCAAGTTCTATCGAGCTTATGTTCCGGCCGGATGGACCAGGGCTGGTTCATGTTATAGCGGAATATTATCTCCAGTTTGTCCCGAATGCTCTCCGTCGGGAGAAAGAGCGTGATGGCGCGATTCCGGCGAAAATCGGTGCTTGAGGGCGTTCCGACCACGCTTCGGTCGAAATGGACCTCTATCCCCTGGTCCCTTATCTGCTTGAGATACGGCGCGGATTTTCCCTTTGCGTTTCTTCTCGCCACGTAGACGGAATGGCTGAACTCGACGCCCGAGAGCGAAGCCTGTTTTCGCCATACGTTCAGGTCTTCCTCGATGAAGCGCGCCGCGATCGGGAGGACATCCGACCCTATGAGATGGGTCAGCTCCAGTTTCATGCCCGTGTGCATCGCTATGAACCTGCGGATAATCTCTATCGTATCGGCGTCATTCCCGAGATCGAGGGGCAGAATGAAAGGTTCAAAAAGCCCGGCCAGCTGCATTTTAGCGATCTGGAACCTGAAGGGGTAATCGGTTTTCTGGGGCTTGCCCGGATTGGACGAACCTTCGGGAACGACGATCATGATGTCGGAGCCGTTATGAGGGGAAGCGAGGAGTCTGAGCGCTATGGTGAGGTGCGTCAGCTGGAAGGGATCGAAGGAACCGATGTACATCGCCACCCGGGCGACGCCGTTGGGATAGCGCACGATTTTCGGATAATCCCTCGTATCGAGGGGATGCATCTCACCCTTGCGCGCTTTTTCGTCTATATCGTAGAGCGCCTGGACGATGAGGTGTTCATAATATGAATAATCTTTGAGTTCGAGTGGTCCGATATAGCCCAGATGGGGAAGGGATTCGAATATCTTCTTCAGCCGCTTGGCGAGAAGATCAACTTTTTGGTTTGAAAATTTGGATGGCCACAGACAGGGAAAGCTGTAGGAAGAACCCGGCAAAGGCTCTTTTTTGTCTAGTTGATCCATTGCTACAGTATTCAATGGAAAATACATTAATGCAACAATTTTTGATTAAGATATTTAAATAATATTTTACCGATATAATTAACAATATATTACCTTCTCAAATATTTTTTATATTTATCTCTATTTATCTATATTTTTTTCTTGACAAACTGTTTAAGCGGCGCATACTGCAATAATACAGGAACCAATGGTTGGCACAAGCTTGTACTTCGGTTCGATCGACAAGGAGGCTTTATGCCATCGATCACCGTGAAACAGCCAAGTTCGGACATCGAGCGGATTGTTCACAACAACCTCGGAACTCCAGGGAGCCTGCTGAAAATTCTCGAGCAGGCCCAGGAAAACGATCCCAAACATTATCTGTCGGAAGAGACCCTCAAAAATGTCGCGCAACTCGTGGGAGCGCCGCTCTCGCAGGTTTACTCGATGGCGACATTTTACTCTTTCTTCAACCTCAAGCCGCAGGGCAAGCACTCCATCGTCGTCTGCAGGGGAACGGCTTGCCATACCAGAGGCTCCCTCTCCCTTCTCAACGAAGCGCTGTCCCGCATGGGAATCCAAGGGTTCAAGGAAGAGGAGGAGAATTCGGCGACAAGCCCCGACAGCTTCGTCTCCATCAGGACGGTCGCCTGCTTTGGCCAGTGCGCCCTCGCCCCTGTCGTCATGATAGACGGGGTGGTGAAATCCAGGATGACCATCGGAAAACTGGTCTCCCTCCTCGATAAGCTCAAAAAAGGAGGCGACAAATGAACGCCGTCATCGACCTCGGAGACCTCCGGAAAAAAGGATTGTCCCATATCGTCAACGGAACGCCCTGGATATCGGTAGGATTGGGTACCTGCGGCATCGGCAACGGAGCCGATGAAGTATTCGCCGCCATAGAAGAGTCCATCAAGAGCACGAAAATAGCCGCCAAGGCGAGGCGCGTGGGCTGTTTCGGTTTCTGCGCGGCCGAACCCGTCGTCATGGCATATCGCCCGGGCAACCCCCTTCTCATGTTCGCCGACGTAAAGGCCTCGAAGGCCCTTCTCCTCGTGAAAGGCCTGGCCGATGATGCCGCCTTCGAAAAGATCGCCAAGCTGGCCGAAGCCAAGATAGAGTCCTGGGATTTCAGGACTCATACCGTGACCTTCGGTCAAGGCTTTCCCTTCCTTCCTACTTGGAAAGAGCTGGCCTTTTTCAAGGGACAGGAAAAACTGGTTCTCAGGGACTGCGGTCTCATCGATCCCGAGCAGATTGAGGAATATATCGGGGTAGGAGGCTACACAGGCCTCCTCAAGGCGCTCACCACCATGACGCCCGACTCTATCATCGAGGAAGTGAAAAAATCCGGGCTTCGCGGACGAGGCGGGGCGGGCTTCCCGACCTGGAAAAAATGGCGGATCATGCGGGACAACGTTCTGGCCAATCCTGGGGAAACCTACGTCATCTGCAACGCCGACGAAGGCGACCCGGGCGCTTACATGAACAGGAACGAGATAGAATCAGATCCCCATATGCTTCTCGAAGGGATCATCACCGGGGCATACGCCATGGGGGCGTCGCAGGGCATCGTTTACGTGCGCGCCGAATACCCACTGGCAGTGCAGCGCCTCACCAAGGCGCTCGAACAGGCGAGAAAAGCCGGCTTGCTCGGCAAGAATATACTGGGAAGCAAGTTCAATTTCGACATCGATATCGTGACGGGCGCGGGCGCTTTTGTCTGCGGCGAGGAAACCGCTCTCATCGCTTCCATCGAGGGCAAGGCTGGACGTCCCGCCCCCAGACCGCCCTTCCCCGCCCAAAAAGGGCTTTACGGCAGGCCCACGACCATCGGCAACGTGGAATCCTGGTGCAATGTGCCGGTCATCGTCGCCCGGGGCGGAGAGTATTTCGCCGCGATCGGAACGCCTTTGAGCACCGGCACCAAGGTATTTTCCTTTGTCGGTAAAGTGCGCAACACCGGCCTCGTGGAGCTGCCCCTGGGCTCCACCCTCGAAAGCGCCGTGTACGGCATGTGCGAGGGCATGGGTCCGAAGAAGAAAATCAAGGGACTCCAGTCGGGCGGCCCCTCGGGCGGCTGCATTCCCGCCTCGCTCTTCAAGACGCCGATCGACTACGAACATCTGACCGAATTGGGCGCCATCATGGGCTCGGGCGGCATGGTTGTCATGGATCAGGATAACTGCATGGTGGACGTGGCACGCTATTTCATCAGCTTCACCGCGAGCGAGTCCTGCGGTAAATGCACGCCCTGCCGTGAAGGCACGGCCCAGATGCTCAACATTCTGCAGGGCGTGGCTGACGGCGAGGCGAGCGAGCAGGATCTCAAGACGCTGGAGGCTCTGGCCCTCTCCGTGAAGGATTCCGCCCTCTGCGGACTCGGTCAGACAGCGGCCAATCCCGTGCTCACTACCCTGAAGTATTTCCGCGACGAATACATCCAGCACATCAAGGCCAAGCGATGCCCGGCCGGCATCTGCGAAAATCTCTATGTAGCCCTCTGCGAATCCTCCTGCCCGCTGCATATGAACATCCCAGGCTACCTGCAGCTCCTCAAGGAAAACAGGATAGAGGATGCCTTCGAGCTCACCCTCCGCGAGAATCCGCTGCCCGGTTCCCTCGGCCGCATCTGCCATTTCCACTGCAGGATGCGCTGCAGGCGCGACATGCTCGACGAGCCGGTGTCCCAGGGTGAAATCCATCGCTACCTCGCCGATTCCATGTACAAAATGGGAAGGGAAAAATCGATCTACAACAGGCTCATCAAGGAAAAGCTGCCTCCCACCGGAAAAAAGATCGCCATCGTCGGCGCCGGTCCAGCGGGACTCGCGGCGGCCTTCTGGCTTTCGCGGCTCGGTCATGAGGTTACAGTCTACGACGCCGAAAGCGAGGCCGGCGGCGTGCTCAGATGGGGAATTCCCTCCTACCGTCTGCCCAAGGACGTACTGAAGAAGGAAATTTCCTTCATCCAGAAACTGGGCGCGCGCTTTATCTTCAATACCAGAATGGAGACGAAGGAACAATGGCAGAGGCTTCTCGATGCCTCCGACGCCGTCATCATCGCCGCGGGAGCCGGAAGCGAGATAAGCCTCAACATTCCCGGGGAGAACCTGAAAGGCGTCATCCCCGCGAGCGAACTGCTCAAGAATATCAGCGAAGGCCAGAAGCCCAAAATCGGCAGCGAAGTGATCGTTGTTGGCGGAGGGAACTCGGCGATCGACGCGGCCAGGTCAGCGCTGAGGCTCGGCGCCCATGTCACGCTCGTGTACAGAAGGGCTCGCTCCGATATGCCTGCCAACGTCGAGGAACTAACCGGCGCGCTGGAAGAAGGCGTTTCACTCACCTGCATGACCCAACCCGTCGAGGTGCTGGGCAACGGAAACGCGCAGAATCCCAAGGCCAAGGCGCTCAGGGTCCAGAGAATGAAGGCCGGCCCAGTGGATTCCTCGGGCCGCCCCAGGCCTGTGCCCACCGACGATTTCTACGAGATTCCATGCGACTCGATCATCGTCGCCATCGGCGAGAAGGTAGGGATTCCGGGTCTGGATGCTATCGATGTTGGCGTGGAGCGGGACGGCCGCCTCAAGGCCGATCCCTATTCGCTGCGTTCCGCCAATCCCAAGGTGATTGTCTGCGGCGACGCGGCCATGGGGCCAGCGACAGCGGCCGAGGCCATGGGACAGGCGCGGATCGCCGCCGAATCGCTCGACGAGACGCTCACCGGCGAAAAACGCTTCCAGAAATTGTTCAGGTCCTTCGAATACAAGATGCAGGTGCCCAGCAAGCTCACCAAGGCCAAGATGACCAGGGCGGTATTCATACCGGTGGATGCCCGAAAGAGCAATTTCATGGAAATTTCCCTCGGTTACACGGGCGAGCAGGCGCGGATCGAAGCCGAACGCTGCTTGCGCTGCGATGTTCGCGATCGGAAGCGCCAGACCTACAGCGCTCCGCTGGAAGAATAAAGGGGGAATGCCATGGAAACCAAAACTATAACGATTACCGTCGACGGACACAGCCTGGAAGTGGACCCCGAGCAGAACCTCATCGAGGCCTGCGCCAAAGCCGGAGTAAAGATTCCGACGCTCTGCTACATGAAGGATATATCGTCCAACGCGTCCTGCGGCGTATGTGTCGTCGAAGTCGAGGGCGCCAAGTCGCTCATCAGATCCTGTGTCCAGAAACCGATGCCGGGAATGAAGATCCACACGGCCAGCGCCAGGGTGATAAATGCCCGCAGGACGGCCATCGAGCTTCTCCTGGCCAATCATCCGACGGACTGTCTTTCCTGCATACGATCGGGAACCTGCGAGCTGCGGACGCTTTCGGAGTCCCTCGGCGTTCGCGCCTCCCATTTTCCCAAGCTCAAGAAATACCCGCAGCCCGACAATTCCTCGGACGGCCTCGTGCGCGACGACTCCAAGTGCATACTCTGCGGGCGCTGCGTGGCCGTCTGCGCCGAAGTCCAGTCCGTTCACGCGATCGCCTTCGCGGGACGCGGCGCGAGGACGCGCGTCAGCACCTTCATGGACAGGGGACTGGCGCATAGTCCCTGCGTCCAGTGCGGCCAGTGTTCGGTCGTCTGCCCCACCGCCGCGATTTCGGAAAAAGACCAGTCCCAGGAGGTTCTCGGGGCGCTCGCCGCGCCAGGCCTCACTATGGTGGTCCAGACGGCTCCCGCTATCCGCGCCTCCCTCGGCGAAGCCTTGGGGATGCCGCCGGGAAGTCTCGTAACGGGCAAGATGGTCGCCGCTCTACGGCGCCTCGGATTCTCCAAGGTGTTCGACACCCAGTTCACGGCCGACCTCACCATCATGGAAGAGGGCACCGAGCTCATCAACAGGATCAAGGGCGGAGGCACCCTGCCGATGATCACCTCCTGTTCGCCCGGATGGATCAACTTCATCGAAACCTTCTATCCGAGCCTCCTGCCCCATTTATCCACATGCAAGAGTCCCCAGCAGATGTTCGGCGCGGTGGCCAAAACCTTCTATTCCGAAAAAGCCGGAATTGCTCCGGAGTCCATGCGCGTGGTCTCCATCATGCCCTGCACGGCCAAGAAGGGCGAGACGAAGCGGAACGGAATGGATTCGGCCTACACCTGGTGGAACGAAAAAGCCGGAATGAAACCCGGGCCGAAAAAGCCTGTCCATTACCAGGATGTCGACTGGGCGCTCACGACCAGGGAATTGGCGAGAATGATACGCCTCGCCGGCATCGAGATAGCCTCCCTGCCCGAGGAAGAATTCGACAGCCCGCTCGGAACGTCGACGGGAGCGGCCACCATCTTCGGCACGACGGGCGGCGTCATGGAAGCGGCCCTGCGGACCGTCTACGAAATCCTCGAGGGCAAACCCCTGCCCAGAACCGACTTCACACCCGTCAGAGGGCTGCAGGGCATCAAGACGGCCGAAGTGCCCGCGGCGGGGATGAAGATTCGCGTGGCCGTGGCCCACGGCCTGAAGAACGCCCGCGTCATCCTTGACGAAATGGCCGCTGGGAAAAGTCCTTACCATTTCATCGAAGTGATGTCCTGCCCCGGCGGATGCATCGGCGGAGGCGGCCAGCCCGTCCTCCCCGACATGGAAAAAAAGCTTGCGCGCAATCTCTCGCTCTATGCCGAGGATCTCAGGCTTCCCGAACGAAAATCCCACCAGAATCTGGAAGTGAGCGCACTCTACAAGGAATTCCTGGGAAATCCCGCGGGGCACTTGTCGCATGTGCTGCTTCATACAACCTATGCGGCCAGGAATTTCTAGGGCTTCTCGTCCATGTCGTTTTTTCGATGTTTCATGATTGTCGTGACGAGGGCGTCCCGCGAAAAGCGGGACGCCCTCGTTCCATAATCCAGAGCCTTCTCTGGACAAAAGCCCGCCGGCAAGGTACTACAGTAACGTGCGAATAAAAGCGGTCGGCTTCGACCTGGACGGGACATTGTATCCCGCATGGCTTATGTACGCGGCTTCCGCCGACATCGGGATGCTGCACCCCAGACTTCTCGGCGCCTATGGCGCGGCTCGCAGGGCTCTGCGGGCGCCGGATGCGTCGGCGCCTCAGGATACAACAGATCCGGAAAACGGGAAACTCATCTCCCAGGCCTTCAGAAAACGCCAGGCATCAATGATCGCCAGGAATCTCGGCGCCGATATGGATGAGGTGACCGCTTCCATCGATACGCTGATTTATTCAACCATAGAAAAGCGATTTAGGTTCATCAGGCCTTATAAGGGCGTCGCCGACTGTCTGCGGACGCTCCATCAATCCGGGCTTCGTCTCGGCATTCTGTCGGACCTGCCGCCGTCACAAAAAATCAGGCTGCTGGGTTTTTCGGGAATTTTCGATTCCATGCTCTGCTCCGAGGATTCCGGAGCGCTCAAGCCGGATCCGCGTCCTTTTTTTGCCCTCGCCGCCAGTTTGGGCGTCGAACCGGAATGCATTTTATATGTAGGCAACAAACATGACTACGATATCATGGGCGCCAGAGCCGCCGGCATGAAGACTGCCCTGATCGGGAAGGGAAAGGATGCCGATGCCGATTTCACCTTCAGACGCTGGGACGCCCTTACGCAATGGATTCTAGCCCGTATTTGAGCCATCCGTCATATCCTGTATACGTCCCCGTTTCTGGCAAACCGCAACCTGCCGTTCTCCGGCGGCACCGCGCCGAAATGCGTGGCGACGAGCCGGGCGCCGGGGGACAATAAAGGCATTACGCGCGCTTCGATCTCCGCCGGGCTTAAATGCACTTCGCCCTCCCAAGGCCGTCTCTCGGCATCCGTTCCGGTAGCTCTCCCGGCATCCGTCCCGTCTTCCGCGTCCAGGGCACCCTTGCCACCGGAATCGCAGAGTACGAGACGCCCGCCGTTGGACAGGAGGGCCTCGAGGCGGGGGCTCCATTTCGTGTCGGAGGTCGCGATGAAAAGCGGCGCCTCTTCCGCCTCCCTGCCTATACGTATCGAATACGTGAGGGGAGAATGTTCGGCCATAAAAAATTCGAGCCAAAGCCCGCCGGCCGCTTTCATCCTCTCGCCTTCTTTTATTTCGGCCGCTTCCAGGGCCGAGAGGCTCCATTCCACATAGGGGTGTTCGGGCGAAATGGCCAAGCCAAGAATCGTTCTCATCCACTCCCGCAATCCTGAAGGCGCGATGAGCTTCAGCGGAGCGGCTTCGCGCCCGCCCTGCCCCTTGTTTCGCGTCAGGTAAAGATTGAAAAGCAGAAAGGGCAGGCCAAAGCAATGGTCGCCATGAAAATGCGTGATGACGATAGTATCGATGTCGCATAAAGCGACATTTTCGCGCATGAGGGACTGGAGGATGTCGGGAGGGGCTTCTACGAGCAGGTGCCCATCGACCAGGCAGGAATTGAAGGGTAAGCCTTCGTTTTCAAATCCGCCCACGCCAAGAATCTTCACTTCCATGTCAACTCCGTTAGCCTCGCCGGCGCTCTTTTCCAGCGGCGAGCTAGTCTCGCAGGCGAGATCTAGTCTCGCCACACCTCCGCGACGAATGGCTGGGTCTTCAGGTATTCCACATCCCTGTCGAGGGCGGAGCAGGAAATATGGGCACCCGCCCGCACGATGGCTTCCCCGCCCTTATCCTTGAGGGGGATATGGAAGGTTAGCGAACAAGACCCTGGAAGTGAATATATCGCATCGCGCAGCTCGATCATGGTTTCCTCATCGTACCTGCTTCCGTTTTCCACCGAAGTGAGGCGAATGTGCAGTTCCCGCCAGGACTTTTCCTTAAGGGAAGCCGGATCGAGGAGCTCCTTCACCTGGAGGGAGGGCTTCCCCCGCGATCCGTCGAAGGTTCCCTTTATGCAGTAGACGCGGTCGGTAGCCAGCTGGGAGCGCAGCAACTCCAGCGTATCGGGGAAAACCACGATCTCGATGGAGCCGGAATAATCTTCCAGGAGACCGAAGGCCATTTTCCGTCCCGCCTTCGTTATTATCTCCCTGAACTCCATCATCATGGCCACTACGATATATTCCTTGTCCTGGGTGGCGTGTTCGAGGTGGGAGAGATCGAGGGATGAGGAGCGTTCCCATATCTGCCTATATTCATCCATGGGATGGCCGGTAAAATAGAAACCGAGGAGAGCCTTCTCGAAATCCAGCATTTCCTGGCGGCCGTACTCCTCGCAGGGCTCCATGTTGAAGGGCGGGAACACCGTCTCGTCCCCTGAGTCGAAGAGGCTGCCCTGCCGCGAGGATTCGTGCTCCATCTTGGAAGAAACCCACTCAAGGGCCCGCTCCAGGTTGAGCATCAGTTCCTTCCGCCTGCATCCCAGCGAATCGAAGCAGCCCGCGTGAATAAGAGATTCCAGTATTTTCTTGTTAAGTCCAACGCTGGACATGCGCGACAGGAAATCGACGAAGTCGGAGAAGGGGCCTTTGTCCTTCCTCTCGTTCATGATGGCGTTGGCGATGCCCGCTCCCACGCCCTTTATGCCCAGGAAACCATAGACGATTTCTCCCTTTTCCACGCTGAACATGGCTTCGGAGTAGTTGATGTCGGGCGGCAGCACCTTTCTGCCCATGGCCTTGGCTTCGCTTATGTACTGCGTCAGTTTTCCCGTGTCGTTTATCTCGTTGGTGAGGTTGGCGGCCATGAATTCGGCGGGATAGTTGGCCTTTAGATAGGCGGTGCGATAGGCGACGACGGAATAGGCCGCGGCGTGGGACTTGTTGAAGCCGTAGCCCGCGAAGGGGGTGAGGATGTCGAATATTTCCTCGGCTTCCTCTTTCTTGTATCCCCTTTTCAGGGCTCCTTCGATGAAGGGCGCTCTTTCCTTGGCGAGGATTTCCGGTTTTTTCTTGCCCATGGCCCTGCGCAGGAGGTCCGCGCGTCCCAGCGAATAGCCGGCCACCTCCTGCGCCGCCTGCATAACCTGTTCCTGGTAGACGATGACGCCGTAGGTCGCCTTGAGGTATTTCTCGAGGGAGGGATGGGGATAGGTTATGGGGATCTTTCCGGTCTTGGAATCGATGTACTTGTCGATGAAGTCCATCGGGCCAGGCCGGTAGAGGGCGTTCAGGGCTATCAAGTCCTCGATCGTGTTCGGCTTGGCCCTTTTCAGGATGTTCTGCATACCCGAGGATTCGAATTGGAATATCGAGGTGCTCTTGCCTTCGCCGAGGAGCTGGAAGGTCTTCCTGTCGTCCTCGGGGATATCGTCTTCCTTGAGCTCGATCCCCCGTTTCTTGATGAGGTTGAGCGTGTTCTTGATCAGGGTCAGGGTCTTGAGTCCGAGGAAGTCCATCTTGACCAGGCCGCAGTTCTCCAGATAGTCCATCGTGTACTGCGTCGAAATGTTGCCGGTCTTGGGGTCCTTGTAGAGGGGGACGAAGTCCGTGAGGACGGATTTCCCGATGACGATGCCTGCCGCGTGTATGGAACTGTGCCTGTGCAGGTTTTCCAGCCTCAGTCCGATCTTGAAGAGTTCCTGGTAGCGCGGGTCGTTGGCCAGGGTCTGGAGTTTCGGCTCCATCTCGAAGGCCGTCTCCAGGGTCATGTGGGGATCTTCGGGGATGAGCTTGGCTATGTTGTTCGCGTCCTCGAAGGAAATATCGAGGGCGCGCGACACGTCCTTTATGACGGCCTTGGCCTTCAGGGTCCCGAAGGTGATGATCTGCCCCACCCTGTCCACGCCATATTTCCGCGTGACGTACTCGATCACTTCCCCTCGTCTTTCATAGCAGAAATCGATGTCGAAGTCAGGCATTGAGATTCGTTCGGGATTGAGGAAGCGCTCGAAGAGGAGATCGAATTTCAGAGGATCGATATCGGTGATCCTTAGGGCGTAGGCCACGATCGAGCCCGCTCCCGATCCGCGGCCGGGGCCGACGGGAATGTCGTGCTGCTTGGCCCAGTCGATGAAGTCCCAGACAATGAGGTAGTAGCCGGTGAAGCCCATCTTGATGATGACCGAAAGCTCGTATTCGGCTCTGTCCCGGATCGTCTTGTCGGCGTTGGGATAGCGCCTGGAGAGGCCTTCATAGGTAAGATGGCGCAGGTAGGCTTCGGGAGACTCGAACTCGGGCGGAATCTCGTAGTCGGGAAGCATGGGTCCGGGAAAATCTATCTTGAGCTGGACCATCTCGTTGATCTTGAGGGTGTTTTCGAGAGCCTGAGGCACTTCGCCGAAGAGGACCGCCATTTCGTCGGCGGTTTTTAGGTAGAACTGGTTGTTGGGAAAGCGCATGCGTCCTGGCTCATTCCGCTTGCGGTTCGTGCCCACGCAGAGAAGGATGTCCTGGGCTACGGAATCCTCCTGGTTTATGTAATGAAGATCGTTCGTGGCGACAAGCGGCAGCCCAGTCCGCCTGGACATGGATATAAGCTCGCGGTTGACGAGTTTCTGCTCCTCCAGTCCGTGATCCTGCAGTTCGAGATAGAATCTGTCCTTTCCGAAGAGTTCCTGGTAATAGAGGACTTTTTTTTCAGCCGCATCCCTCTTTCCGGAGAGAATGAGAGAGGGGATTTCGCCCGCTATACAGGCGGTGGAGGCGATAAGTCCCTTGGAATACATCGCGAGGATTTCGTCGTCGATTCGAGGTTTATAGTAGAAGCCCTCGGTGTAGGAAAGCGAGGTGAGCTTCATGAGGTTGCGGTAGCCTTCCTGGTTTTCGGCCAGGAGAATGAAGTGCCAGTACTTGTTGCCGTTCTCGGTTCCGGCTTTTTCCCGGCGGGATCCGCCGGCCATATAGAACTCGCAGCCGATGATGGGATTCACGCCCTCTTCCCTGCAGGCTTTGTTGAAAGTGAGGGCCCCGAACATATTGCCGTGATCCGTTATCGCCAAGCCGGGCATTCCGTAGCGCTTGGCCGTGGCGACAAGTTCCTTGATGGGAGCGGCTCCGTCGAGGAGGGAGAAATCTGTGTGGTTGTGAAGATGCACGAATTCCGACATGGCCGAAGTATAGCCTACTTTACGCGTAGCCCGCCAGAACCCCGATCATGAGAAGGCCCATGGTGAGGATGAGAACGGCCGCCTGCAGGAGCCAGGTTTTTTTGAACCATTCGGGCCAGGAAAGCCCCGCCACGCCCAGTGCTATGAGGAGCACGGCATTGGTGGGGTAAATCATGTTGGAGAATCCGTCGCCGAAGGCGAAAGCCTGCACCGCCAGCTGGCGGGAGACGCCCGCAAGGTCGGCCAGGGGAGCGAGAAGGGGCATTAGCAGAAAAGCCTTGGCGGTGGCCGATCCGATGAAAAAATTCATTCCAAGGGTGAAAACATAGATGAGAGCCGCGGCTCCATAGCCGCTCGATTCCCCAATGACGGAGGAAGCCCCGTGGAGGATGGAATCCATGATTCCTCCGGAGACGATGATATGCTTGACCGCCATCGCCATGAGGATGAGGACGACGCCCGGGAGGATTCCGGCCACGCCCGATCCGAAAGCCTTGAGGCAATCCCGGAAGGAAAGACCGGCGACGAGGCCGGAGCCGAGGCCGGCGAGCAGGAATATGAGGGCGATGATGGGCATGGAATAGTCGGCGAAGGTTCTCGTCAGCGAGATCGTCATGATGACGGCGATGAGGATGAGGATGGAAAGGCCGAAAAATCTGGCGCCGCGGCCAGGCTTTAGTCCGGCCATCGCCTCCGGCACGACATCGACTGGGAGGCCAGCGGCGGCGGCGCCGGGTTTTCCGGATTCGCACTTTTTCGCCATGGCCGCGAGCCAAAGATAAAAGAGGGCGTAGACGCAGATGAAGACGATTATCCTGAATCCCGAACCGGAAAACATGGGCAGCCCGGCGAGGCGCTGGGCCGTGCCGATAGTGAAAGGATTCGCGATGGCCGCCGCGAAGCCGAATCCCGTCGCGAGAATGCTCATTCCCAGTCCTACGTAGATGTCCCAGCCCAGGGAAAGGGAGAGGGCTATCGCCACGGGCACGAGGGGTACCGTTTCCTCGAAGATGCCGAGGAGCGATCCGATCCCCATGAAAAAGAACACGACAATGGCGAGAAGGAGGTAGCGGCGCGCGGAAAACCTTCTGGCGATGAGAGTCACGGCCTCCTTGAGCACCGATGCCTTGTCCAGGACCGCGAAGGCGCCACCCACGATCATGATGAACAGTATTATGACGATTGCCTGGAGACCGTCGCTGGAAGCGAGCACTTCGAGGGGGGCGGTAAACCAGCGCCAGACCGGATAGGCGGGCTTTTCCGTCATGATGTAGGTATCGGGCACCACCTGGAGGCCATATTCGCCCATGACGCGCTCATATCGGCCGGAAGGCAGGACGGCGGACAGGATGCCCGCTCCCAGCATCAGGGCGAGCAGCACGAGAAAGCTCGTGAGAAAGGCTTTTTTGGAAATGCGGAGCCCCGACTGTCGCTGAGCCATCGTCTTCCTCCATAAGGGCGGTAAAAAGCCGGCAGGTTATGCCGCATAATGTTGACCTTGCCGTCATACTACTTCATACTTTTGTCGAAAGGAAGATTTTGAATGAATGACAATGCTATATCGGCGGCAATTTATCCCGATTTGCCCTCCAAACTATCGCGCCTCGTCAGCTTTCCCACGGTTTCGTCCTACAACCCAGGCGATGAGGACGACGCGGCCTTTCTGGCGCTGAAAGACGAGCTTCCCCTTCTCTATCCACGGGTACACGCGAAGCTGGAGAGGGAAGAACCTTCCGACAGAGCCCTTCTCTACACCTGGAAGGGAAAAAACCCCGCCCTCGCGCCGGCGCTGTTCTGCGCCCATTTCGATGTCGTGCCCGTTCCCGACTCGACTGGCTGGAAGCACGATCCCTTCGCGGGGGACATTATAGAAGGCGAACTCTGGGGCCGCGGCACCCAGGATATCAAGGTGCTCATGGCTTCCATTCTGGAGGCCGCCGAAAAGCTCCTGGAGCGCGGCTTCAAGCCTGAACGGACAATCTATTTCGCCTTTGGCGGCGACGAGGAGGTAGGCGGCCATAGGGGCGCCGCGGCCATCGCCGACCTTTTTGCCGCCAGGGGGATCAAGGCTTCTTTTCTCGTGGACGAAGGAGGCCCCATCTCGGTAGGCATGCTTTCCTTTGCCGCGCGCCCCCTTGCCCTCATCGGCGTGGCGGAGAAAGGCTATGCCGATCTTTGCGTGCGCGTGAAAGGTTCGGGAGGCCATGCCTCCATGCCGCCGCGGCACACAGCCCCCGGCGATCTCGCCAGGGCAATCGCCGCGATCGAGGCGCGGCCCTTCCCAACGAAACTCACGCGCACGGTGCGCTCATTTTTCTCTCGCCTCGCGCCTGAATCGAAACTGCCTTACCGTTTCCTCTTCAGCCAGCTCTGGCTTACTGCCCCGGTTCTCATGAGGGCATTCGCATCCGGACCGACCACGAACGCCCTGATCCGCACGACAGTGGCCTGCACCATGCTCAAGGGCAGCCCGAAGGAGAATGTCCTCGCGGACAATGCGGAGGCTACGCTGAACGTGCGCATTCTTCCCGGCGAAACTTCGGAAGAAGTCATAGCGAGGCTGAACCGCATTGTGGCGCCCTTTGGCGCTACGGTATCCCCCAAATATAAGGATCATGTCATCGAGCCTTCAAGCGAATCCGGAACGGACCATGAGGGATGGAAGGCCATCGAGTCGGCATTGAGGACATCCCATCCCCAGGCGGGTTGCCTGCCCTTCCTCTTCAGCGCCGCCACCGATACGAAGCATTATAAGAATGTCGTCGGCGCGATCTACAGATTCACGCCCCTGATCCAGTCTCAGGAAGATCTTAAGGGGGTTCATGGCGACAACGAGCGGGTAAAGCTGAGCGATCTCGATCGTTGCGCGCTTTTCTACGGCACGATGATGGCATCGCTCTAGACTGAAAATCGCATCGAATAAAGGAAGCGGGCATTCCGAAAACGGGCATTTCGGAAGCGCGCTTCCGATTTCTTATTTTTTCTTGCCTCGGATCATCTCCTGTATTAAGTTTTTGTAATGAAAATCAAATTTTTATCGATTATGATCGCTTTCGCGATGATCGGTTCCGCCGTTTACGCGGTGGATATAAACGGTTCGATAGCCCAGGGCGAGTACGCGAGGGAAACCTCGTTCGACAACGGAAATTTCAGACTCCACTGGAAAATAGAGGGTGACGCGATATTCATGGCCATCGACGCGAAGGCAGCCGGATGGGTCTCTATAGGATTCGAGCCGACCAATATCATGGCGAATGCCGATATGGTTTTCGGCATCGTGGACAAGTCGGGCATGTTGCAGCCGATAGATGCCTGGTCCACCGGTATGTTCGGACCGCATCCGCCTGATGTGAATCAGGGGGGCAAGGACAGCATTCTCGCCTCCGCGGCCGGAAGAACCCAGGATCGAGTCGTATTCGAATTCTCCCGAAAATTGAATACCGGCGACAAATTGGACAAGGTCATCCCCGCCAAAGGCTCTTTCAAGGTGATCTGGGCCTACAGCTCCAGTCTGCAGTTCACCGCGAAACACAGCAAGGCCGGCAAGGCCACGCTCGAGATGGACGGCTCCGAATGAGCCTCCTCCCCTTTCACCTGGGGCTCATGGCGACGGCAACCGCCGCCATGCTGGCAGCCATCATCGTCGCGAGGTTTTTCAGAAAGAAGAAGTGGTGGCTCAGGGCACATAAATCGCTCAACCTTGCCGCCGTCGGTCTGGCATTCTCGGGGTTTGTTCTCGCGTTTATTATGGTGCAGTCCTCGGGCGGCCCGCACTTCAGGGTAAGCCACGCGATTTTCGGCGGAGTCGCACTCCTCTTCATGATCGCGATGCCGAGTCTGGGATTGATGATATTCAAATCGAAAGACAAGAAAAAAACAGCCCGGCTCAGAATCGCGCATCGCTGGCTGGGAAGGTTGGCCGCCATCCTCTGCTGCTTTGCCGTCGTCGCCGGGCTAGTCCTTATCGGTGTCCTTTAAGGCTTTTTTTTCACGTTGCCCGATTTTGATCCCAGATAAGCCGCCCGCACGGCGGGGTCGCTCGCAATTTCCCTGGACGGGCCCGATTTCACGATGCGTCCCTGCTCGAGCACATAGGCCCTATCGGCCACCGTGAGCGCCTTGAAGGCGTTCTGTTCCACGAGCAGTATTGTCTTTCCCATGTCGCGGATCTTGACTATGATTTCGAATACTGTCTGGACAAGCAGGGGCGCCAGCCCGAGCGAGGGTTCATCCATGAGCACGAGCTCGCCGTTGGTCATGAGCGCCCTGCCCATCGCGAGCATCTGCTGCTCCCCGCCCGACAGGGTACCGGCGACCTGATTTTCCCTCTCCTTGAGGCGAGGGAAAATGGAAAAAACCTTGTCCATATCCTCGCGGACGACCTTCTTGTCATTCCGCAGATAGGCGCCCAGAAGAAGATTGTCGGTGACGGTCAGATTGGCGAAAATCAGCCTTCCCTCCGGGACATGACAGATGCCCGACTTGACGACCAGATCGGGCCGTCTTGCCAGCTTGGCGTCTTTATAGAGAACCTCTCCCTGCGAAGGTTTGAGGAATCCAGAAATGGTGTTGAGGAGGGTGGATTTCCCGGCGCCGTTCGCGCCTATGATCGTGACGATCTCGCCCTGCTTTACTTCGAGTGATACACCTTTCAACGCCCTGATGCCGCCGTAGGATACGTGGAGGTCGATAACTTTCAGCATGGTCAGGCCTCCTCTGTGGTGCCGAGATAGGCTTCGATCACCTTGGGGTTGTTCGCGACCTCGTCGGCCCCGCCTTCCGCGAGCTTCAAACCGAAATTGAGCACGACAATGTGTTCGCATACTCCCATGATGAGGTCCATATGATGTTCGATGACGAGGATCGAAAGCTTGAACTCATCCCGAATCCTCACGATGAGCTTCATGAGATGCTCGGTCTCGTCCGGGTTCATGCCGGCGGCTGGCTCGTCGAGCAGCAGTAGTTCTGGATCCAGGGCCAAGGCTCTGACGATTTCCAGCCTCCGCTGCATCCCGTAGGGGAGATTGTTGGCGACGAGATCCCTTCTGTCCGTGAGGCCCATGATTTCGAGAAGCTTTTCGGCCTTCGCCACGAGTTCCTTCTCTTCCTTCCTGAAACGCGGAAGGCGGAAAATCGACTCGGCGATATTGTAGGTAGCGCTCAGGTGGCATGCGGTCAGCACGTTCTCGAAAACGGTCAAATTCTTGAACAGCCTGATGTTCTGAAATGTTCTCGTGATGCCGAGATCGGCGATCTTGTAGGGGGGAAGCCCGACGACGCTCTGGCCCTTGAATTTCACGGCGCCCTCGGTGAGGGAATAGACGCCGGTAATCAGGTTGAAAATGGTGGTCTTACCGGCGCCGTTCGGACCTATGAGCCCCACGATCCCCCCCTCGGGAACCGAAAAGGACACATCGTTGACGGCGGCAAGTCCCCCAAAGCGTTTTGTGAGATGGGAGATTTCAAGTATGTCAGCCATTGCTGCCCTCCCCGTCCTGGCCGCTTTTCATTTCCTTCAGGGCTTCGAGCCGCGCCTTCCGTTCCATCCTCGCTTTCCGGATTCCCGCGGGCGTCAGTTCCATGCCGCCCATGAGCCCCTTGGGACGGGAAATCATGATGAGTATGACCGCGGCTCCATAGAACACGAGTCGCCAGATCTCGAAAGCGCGCAGGATTTCGGGCAGGGCCGTAAGCAGAAGGGCGCCCAACACGGAACCGGAGATCGAACCAAGGCCTCCAAAGATGACGATGATGGTGAGTTCTGTGGATTTCGTCATCGAGAACATCTTCGGCTGGAGGAAGGTCATGTAGTGGGCGAAGAAAACGCCCGCCACGCCAGCATAGACGGCGCTTACGATGAGCGCGATCATTTTATACCTGAATACGTTGATGCCCGATATCTGGGCCGCCAGCTCTTCCTCGCGGACCGCTATCATGTTGCGGCCATGCCTGGACTTCACGAGGTTGGCGAGGAAAATGACGGCCAACACGTCGACAAGGATTATGGCAGGCAACGTCGACTTATAGGGAATGCCGGGCCAGCCGCGGGCGCCGCCGAATACCTGCACGTTGTTGAGCACGAGCCTCGTGGCTTCCCCGAAACCGAGCGTCGCGATGCAGAAATAGTCGCCCTTCAGGTTGAGGGTTATGCGACCCAGGAAGTAACTGACTATGCCGGCGGCGGCTCCTCCGGCGATGACGCCGACGAAGAAAGGAAGCCCCAGGCCCGCGGGAGTCGTCGTCGGCGAAACGGTCATGAGAGCGCCGATGAAGGCGCCTATCGCCATGAATCCCGCGTGGCCGAACGAGAACAGCCCAGTGAAACCGGTGAGCAGGCTCAAGCCGAGAACGGCGATGAGGTTGATCCCGGCGAGCATCAGGATGCCCTGGATATATGTCCAATCCATCTTATTTCCCCCGGGCCTCAGGCCTTGTCCACGGTGTTCTTACCCATGATGCCGGTCGGCCTGAATATGAGAACGCCTATAAGAATTACGAACGCGATGAGATCGCGGTATTGCGATGAGATATACCCCGCGACGAGGGTTTCGATGATGCCGAGGATCACGGAACCGATGACGGCTCCCGGCAGGCTCCCCAGTCCTCCGAATACGGCAGCCACGAAGGATTTTGTCGTGATATTCCCGATCTGAGGATACACCGTGTACTTCATGCCGAAGAAGACGCCCGCGACCCCCGCGAGAAATCCGCCAAGGCCGAATACGATCAGGATGATCCTGTCCGTGTTTACGCCCATGAGGGCGCAGGCCTTTATATTATAGGCCGCGGCCTGGATGGCCTTGCCCATTTTCGTCTTTTCTATGAAGAGGATCAGTCCTCCGAGACAGATGGCGGAGATGAAGAACATTAGGAGATCCAGCCTGCCTATAGCCAATGGTCCGAGCTTTATGGGGATCCTTTCGATCACCTGCGGATAGGTCCTGAACGTGGGACCTATCGTCGCTATGACGATGTTCTCGAGGAGAATGGAAGCGCCCATCGCGGAAATGATGAAGTAGAGAAAGGGCGCGTTTCGTTCGCGCAATGGCTTGTAGGCTACCCTCTCCACCAGTATCGCCAGCAGAGTGGTTCCTACGGTCGCGAGAAGGAAGGCCGCGATAAAGGGAAGTTTCAGCAGCGTGAGCGCGAAGAAACCGAAGTAAGCGCCCAGCATTATGACGCCGCCATGGGCGAAATTGGAAAAATTCATGATGGAGTAAACGAGGGAATAACCAACAGCCATCAAGGCGTACACGGAGCCGATCGAGAGCCCGTTTATCAACTGTTGAAGGAACTGAGTCATGGCCTGTCCTCTTTCGGCGGGATGGGTGTCGGCGCGCTCGCTTGACCGGAAAGTCCAGCGGACGCGCCGCCCGATGAAAAAATCGGGCAGTCCCAAAGCGTCGGAGGCATTCCCCCGACGCTTCGTCGACTGCCCTTTAGCGGCCGCGCTTACTCAGCGGCGTACTTTTCCTGGAATACATACTGGCCATCGATGATCTTGAGGATGGCTGCGTCCTTGCCTTCGGGATTGTGGGTTTCCGGGCTGATATTGATTTTGCCCGTGATGCCCTGGACCTGGATGCCCTCAAGCGCCTTGGCCAAAGCCTCGCCGTTCACCTTGCCCGCTTTCTCGAGACCGGCGACCAGCAGAAGCACGGCGTCGTGGACGAGATAACCGTTGAGCTCGGTTTCCTTACCGTATTTGGCCAGGTAGCGCGCTTTATAGTCGGCGACTGACGGATCGGCGTAATCGAGATGGTTGACGAAATAGGAACCCTCGACGGCTTTTCCGCCCATGGAGATAAGCTGCTCCGAAGGCCATCCGTCTCCGCCCATCATCACCTGCGTCATGCCAAGCTCTCTGGCCTGGTTGGCGGAGAGCGCCACTTCCTTGAAGAAGTAGGGCATGAAGATGATGTCGGGATTCGCTGCCTTGATCTTGGAGAGCTGGGGCCTGAAATCCACGTCGCCGGCGTTGAACGATTCATCGGCCACAATGGTGCCGCCCTTCTTCTCGAAATTCATCTTGAAGAACTCGCGCAAGCCCTGGGAATAGTCGTCGGACACATCGTAGAGGATGGCCGCTTTCTTGGCGCCCAGTCTGTCGAAGGCATAGCCCGCCGCAACGGCGCCCTGGTAGGGGTCGATGAAGCAGACGCGGAAGTTGTAGGGTTTAACCTTTCCGTCAAGGAC
>Ga0074195_1000662_pt1 | contig 61446 bp, 63 predicted proteins | sample EPASupsiteHSE623_FD_64525 | JGI IMG/M metagenome (GOLD analysis project Ga0074195, IMG submission 64525) | Bioremediated contaminated groundwater from EPA Superfund site, New Mexico - Sample HSE6-23 | ecosystem: Environmental > Aquatic > Deep subsurface > Groundwater > Contaminated ...
CCAATCCTATTCATCACATCTGGATTACTGATTGGCGTGAATGAGCTTCAAACCCTCACTGTTGAACAAATCATCACTTTATTAGAAGCCCAAGGAACCATCACAGGGTTCACTGTTCTATCTAATACATACGCAGGCAACGAAAACACACCTGGTACTTATCAAATGGTGGTTGCCTATACTCAGAATAACGTTCAGTACCAACAAACATTATCTATCCTGGTAACACCATCACAGCTCCTTCAATGGACGGTATCATTCATCACAAATGGTGGGTCCAATTTGGCAAGTGTGATTGTCAATGATTTTGGCCAATTACTTACCCAGGCACCAACCCGCAGCGGTTATCGTTTCGTTGGATGGTATAAGGATGCTGAGCTCACTCAACCATTCTCCATGGTCACAGGTAGAATCACCAATGATACAACGCTTTATGCGAAATGGGTACCTGTTGGAACGGCTGGCCCATCCATCATTATTGACAATATCAGCAATTTAAAATTGGTTGATATCTTGATAATTGTTGGAACAATTGCAGTCGGAATCGGTGTTGGATTTTACGTCGCAAACAAGAAAAAACCTACATCCAAAAGAAAAAGAGGTTAATCTCTCATGAAAAAAATAACAGTACTTATCTTAATCTTTCTCTCGGTTCTATGCCTTGGTGGTCTATCCACCAGGGCAAGTACTGTTATCGAAGGCCCAACGATCATTCATAAGGGTAGAAACACAGTATTGCCGATATCAGACATTTTGGATATGTACACTTCAGAGCTTGGCCCAGTATCCATATCGATCGATGAGTATACAGGAAATGGTAATCTCATTGGCGAATACAACATCGAGGTATACGCAACCGATGGCACTACCATTCACTCAAAGATGGTCACAGTTGTGGTTGTGAACAGTTTGCCATCCAAAATTAAAGCGATTGGGAATCACAGTGACATCTATACCAACACTTCGAAGGCCCTAACACTGAAGGACGACATCCTTCCAGCGTTAGAAATCACAGAGTTTGTCCTGGTAACTCAAACCACAGTTGGCTACATCCTAAATAATCAGTATACAGCCAACTATGACACACCAGGCACGTATTTCTATCAATTCAGATTACTGGATGCGAGCGGATATGACATGACGTTTGATATCAACATCATCGTCAAAGATTCTGGGTCGATTCCTGATCCAGATATCGTATACACGCCACCAAGGCATTGGACTCAAGATTTCTTCATTATTATTCTAAACATATTCTATCTAGTAGTATTCGTTTTCGTTGGTGTCATTTTGTATAAAATATTCTTACGTAAAAAAGTAAAGGCGGTGTTAAAATGAGAAAAATTATATCACTCATTCTATTAGTTCTGCTATCGATTTTCACATCGATGGCAATCAATGCTTCAGAAGTAAGTACAGAGATTCAACAGGAATCTGTAACACTCGTTGATAAGGGATTGATTGCTTTCAGTAACGTTACTTTCAGCATGTCAAATTACATGTCTACCGGATATGTTACCCTCAACATGGGTCATTCAACAACCTACACTGCCAACCTAAGTAATGTTATTCAGTATTTCGACCATTATAACCATGCGAATGTTGCTTCAGTTTATCTGCAGTTTCAATTCGATGCAGTCTATACTGGTTACAATCAAAGCCAATACCAATGGCTATCTAGTAATCCAAATTGGGATTCAACCACTAAGCGATTATCTTTAGGTTCAACGATTCCAACATCAGCATCTGCTGAAATTTGGTGGAACGTTATTGGCCAAAGCGGTGGTGCACCTTCAACTGCACCAGGTGGATTACGTTTGAATAGTATCACCCTGGTTGTTGTATATCAAGAAGCCATCGAGCTATACACAGCCATTTCTGAATGGAATGAACTACCAGAAGGAAACAACTTATTCGATTCATACACAGATTATACGCAACTCATTACAGGTAATCAGGAACAGGTCGTGGTTGCTACAGTTGAATCCAATAACAATGGTACACACAACGTCTATATTGACCTCGAAGAAAATGGACGATTTGTATTTCAAAACCTAGTTCTACCAACTGAAGTAAGAAATATTGAACTGCCATTGGTTAGGTATTTCGCAACGAAAGATTTTAAATTCTTACAGTTTTTCAAAACACTTAAAGCTAATATTTATGAATCCGATATTCTTCTATGGAACTTAAATACAGGCCAATATAACGAAATTGTTACAGGTACCATCAAGGGTTATCCGTATGTTACTGGCAACGGTATTACAACTTACAATATGATCTATGTTGACTACGCAATTCCATGGAAAATCGGTGACATCATATCGATGCAGATATCGTTTGATTATAGATATCACTACATTAATGGTCGATATAGTAAAGACCCAATAAGCACTCAAAAAACGCTCTATACAGATGCGTTCACGTACGTTGCTATGCCGTGGTGGACTAAGTTCACAACGATTTGGGGATTCGCTGCATCGAAAACTCAAGAGAATGTCGAATGGTTCAGATACAATCAGATCGTCGACGTCACCAGTTCATATAACTTAACCAAGAAGGCTACGTTTGTTTCTTATTTGAATGCGAATGCAGGGGATGGAGTTACATATACAGTTAATAATGTATTCCCTGAAGGTACCACGGTTGCGAAAGTATTCCTTGGCCAGTTTGATAAGCTTTGGTCAAATGCAGTTGAACCTTCTGGCGTTGTTATCATTAACATTCAATATTCAAAGAATGGCATCGAGTATTCAAAACCATTCCCTGAAACAGTGACACCAAACCCACCACCAGTTTATCCTGGTGACCCAGCTGGCCCAGTGAATCCTTGGCCAGAAATTGGTGATGCTATTTGGGAGTTCATATCATCATTCTATGCGATAGCAATTGCTATTGTTGCATATGGAGCAATGAGATTAATGTTCTTCGCATTAGTACCTAAGAAGCATAAACAGAACCTATTCTTGAAAATTGCTACAGTTATTATATTATTTAGCCTAGTGTACTTTACTTATACGCCATGAGCCCAATCAGTATAGTCGATTGGGTTCTAAAGAATCTCAGTTGGCTTGGTTATATTACACCTATTGTAGTATTTTATATCATTGTTATTATATACAATGGATTCATTACATCATGGCTAAAGTTTATCGAAGCAGTAAAAAATATCATTCGCAATAAATGGTCATTATTATTCTTTCTAATAGCATTTAGCATTTTCATATACTATTGGAATCAATTCATGGAGCGTTTTCAATGAACTACTTAGATCTAGAAATTAAGCTCGAACGATTCGCTGAATCAATCGAGCTTTTTTATCAAAAAATAGAAAAGTTTTTATACACGCAAATCGTCAATCGAATATTGGCCATTGGCGATTTTTTGGTAAGAAATATGTATACCTCAAAAGATTCTGCAGGTAAATTCACCAGTACAGAATTTTATAAAAGAATTCGATTTGTAACATTTCCATGGCACTGGATTTGGATTATCGCATGGATGATCAGCAAGCTTAAAGAAAATAAACCGTTCCTATTTGATAAGCCCGGTGTGCACATTGTGATTGGCCCACCAGGTTGTGGCAAATCATCATTCGTTTTCATGCTAATGGAACGTATCTATATGTTGTTTCATAAGACATGTTATATCAACGCAGCCAATGAGAAACCAAGGTTATCTGAAGATGGATTATATAAATATTTAAGGTATATTCTATATGAGTTTACTCAGTTCTGGGCGAACCGTAGAACACTTGAAACACCAAATCATAAAATAGCTGAAGCATTAGTTATTGAGGAAGGCCATCGTATTCTTAACTATCGTGAAAATGGTACTACCGAATATAACGATAAGTTTATACCATTTATCAAATATGCAGTGCTAGTTCGTAAGTATATCAAAAGGATCTTCTTCATTACTCAGATGGGTAAAGTAGACACCCAATTAATGTCTTTAGCTCAAACAATCGTACAACCAAGAATCGATATCGGATTCGATTACCAGGATTGGATGGTTGAAACCGGTGCGTTCAGATTTACTATATTAGGATTCTATGTCGATATATTCTCATTGGATGCCAATGGTGAGAAATCACAAAAGCCTACTTCTTCAATTTACATTAAGAACGAATGGGCCGATTTTGATTATTTTGACACCATGGCCATGAATGATGCATATGATCACATTCCAATGAACCAACCTAAGAATCTCATTAAAGAAAGGATTACAGCATAATGAATCAATCACTCCAGATGTTAGACAATGTACTCCCTTGGGTCATCATCGCTGCAGGTTTATCACTTAGTATATTTTTAGTTGCTTCCGGATTCTACAGTTTTGTGTTTCTACAGAAGAAAGCAAACTTGAAGAAGTCTAAAGATATCATCGAAGAAAATCGACAAGAAGTCGAGGAAGCAACTTTCTTCGCAAAGAATAAAAAGTTCCAGGCTATCATCGAGGAACAGCTCGAACAAATCAAGAAAAATGCAGCTAAAAATAAGTCTTTGTTGGCTGAACTAGATGATATGGAAGAAGAAAAGAAACGTCGTAAGAAAAAGTCATGACAGGGAGTATATGAACGTATACTTTAGTATACGTGAATATATCTCTCCCAAATAACTCTATCGGTCAATTTGAGCACCAAGGGTGGTGTGTGGATCCGCAAAATCACAGAGGGGGATGCCGTATGATTAGTTATGTGATTATATTAAAAGTTGTAGCAAGTCTTGTAGTATTGAGGTTCATGAGAATTCTCTTTATCGTACGACAAGGTTCAAAGAAAAAAGTAAGTCGATTTCAAGTTATGTACTTCTTAGTTATCGCTGCGTTAATGATAGCTGGATTGTGGATTAATTATTAGTGAACTAAATCTTTCAGAATAGTGTCATTTATGCACTCTCTGTTTCATGTGCAGTCGTGCTATCCTACATGTTAGGAAATCGCTACCTGGACCACAACTGAATACGAGGGAGAAACAAAATGTACGTATCAAAAGCCTTAAATGAATATCATATCTTAACATCAGCAACACTAAAGGATAGCAGCATTTTTATACAAGGATATTATGTCAAGCATATGAAAGACTGTCTTGATGATTTGGGTATTAAAAAGCTAAAACAGATTGATATTAATGCAGGGTATCATATCGTTGATTGGTATAGAAGAAATACCAAAAACCACAACAACAGCATTAATAAGAATATCAGATTTTTAAAAAGTGTAATGAAGCATTATGAAGTAATAACATCATTTCAAAAGTTTAAGTTATTGCCCAGTGACACAAAGCCTTTTAAAAGATTGTTTCACGAGGACTTGAAGCTTATCATTCACTACTTGCTTCAAATGGAATACAGCAGGAACAGCATCGTATATCGAACAGCAATACTTCTACTACTAGATTCAGGTGTAAGGATAAGTGAACTCTTAGACATCAAGATAAGAAATATTGATTTTGATCTGATGAGAATTTATCTTGAAACAACTAAAAATGGAAAAGTTAGATACGCACCGTTTTCTGAATTCAGTCGTGAATCCATAAGGGAAATAATTCACATGAATTCGAAATCACCATATTTATTTTGGAACTTTATACATGATCGTCGATTGAGTAAGTCTGATATGAAGAACTTCTATAGAAGATTAAAAGGATGGACTCAACTTGATAGAATTCATTCACACCGATTTAGAAAAACATTTGGATCAATTCTAGCTGAGAACGGTATGGCCATTCAACATATCCAAAAGATGCTAGACCATTCCAGAGTAACTACTACCATGATTTACATTGAGCATGAGAAAGAAAAAGCCTTTGAAGAGTACCAAAGTCATAATAATTGGAAAGTTGCATAAAAAAAGGAGCCTTAATTGGCTCCTACTGTAACTAAATCTATACCTAAAAATATTTCAGTATAAGTTCTAAAATCTTCTATTTTTTTTGATTTAATCCGAGAAAACTTCATCATAAGCAAATCGTATAAAATATCGAAATCATATAAAGATATTTCCTCTATATCAGAATAATACTTGATATAACAAGCAAGTGTAAAAATATATAACTTTATGAATTTCGGTATGCTTTTATAAAAATCATTAATCTTTAATAAACGAGAATAAATTTTTCCACTCATTTCTTCATTTCTTAAAATAAAATGAATGGTTCTGTAATCTAGACCATCGAAACTGTCTTTGTCAAATTTGAATAATACCTCAACACAAAATTTTTCTCGAATTCCATCCATATCGGAATTTCCAACCCATTTCATAAACTCTTCATTCGTATAATTCATTTTTCCACCCTTTCGTATTAGTAATTTTTACAAAAGGACTACTTTGTGATCTGAACTTATATCATCCGCAGCAATAAAATAATTATAGATACAAAAAAGTCCGAACAATATACTAATTCGATTTACCATTAACTTTTAATGACATCAGGTAATTAGTATAATTCTTATATTCTTCAACGAAATCAAGAAGATCATTAGGAGTAACTTCAAGAGCAATAGAAAGTTTTATTATCTGGTCTTGAGTCAATAGCACTGTACCATTTTCATATTTTGAAATGGCTCCCTGTTGGACATTAAGTATCTTTGCAATGTCTTTTTGCTTTAATCCACGTTTAATTCTAATTTCTTTTAGTCTCAAAAATATCATCCTTTCTATTGACAAAAAATCTCATTAGGAATAAAATGAAATCAAGTTAGATAATCTCGGTAGGAATATTAGCCTTGGAAAGTGGATATTTTACTAAGAAAAGTGATGCTATTTTTGAATGGTGGAGGCTAAGGGGATTGAACCCATGACCCCTTGCACGTCAAGCAAGTGCTCTCCCGCTGAGCTAAGCCTCCACGCATAATCTATTATAATGAATATGATTCATTTGTCAAAGACTTTTTTCGATTATTTGTCTTTTTGATATGCCAGTCGCATCCGGTCGGTGGTTTGATTCAAGTAGATTTTCCCACAATAGGTGAAATCCATCTTCTTGAGTAAGTTTTGCATCGGTATATTCAGTTCATGAGTATCGATACGAATGCTTTGTGCATTCAAATCGGTAAACACAAATTCAATCAATGATTTTGAGATACCTTTACCATAATGGCCTGCTTTGGTGGCGATTCGGTGAATGACTTTATAAGGTCGATTGGATAACCAAGCCCCCTCGATCACATCATAGGTGGGTTCATCATCAAACACCGTCATGACACCTAGAATATCTTGGTCTTCATAGACGTATAATGCATGCTGTTCAATGTCAGATAATGTCACTGAATGCATAGGGTAATTATTTTGCCACTGCGGTGACCCGTAGGATGCAATCAGTGCCCTACCGTCTTTATAAATGGCTTGTATTGCTTTAATGTCTTTTTCGGTTGCTAATCGGATCATAAGTTCTCCACGTAATGTTTGAAAGTAACCATGTCTTCTTCGGTTTTCTTCATGTATTCAAGTTTGTCTTGACCATCGTCTTTAGGAAACTGGAAGGTCACATCCATGGTCCATAGCGTGCCTTTTTTGGTCTCAATAAAATGCGAGATGCATTTGTTCTTGACTTCACCTAAGATAAATAGTTGGTGAATACGGTTGGGCAAATCACATTCAACGGTGATTTCAGCCATGTGAATTTCTTGTTTTTTATATAGGTAAACCAAATCAACAATCGCGTTGGGTTGTAAGTAGTTGCCTTGTTTTAAGGTATAAGACTTGAGGGGTGGTTCTTGGTAATTCACAAATTGGTCATAATCAAACAACGTTTCTACCACTTTTTGACGCGGTACTTCGATTTCAATGGAGATTCGATATTGAAATGATTTCATGGTTTAGTCTACTGCTCTTTCAAGATACTCCTGGGTCAAAATGATGTTTAAATTGCCATTGATGACTCTTAAATCATCGATGAACATTTTTTGATTGATGCCACTTTTCATATTAATTAAATAGGTCAGTTCAAACGTGGTACCAAAATCGGTGGTTTTCACTTTTTTCAATTTGGCGTGCGAACAATATTCAATCAACACAGGTTCAAAGGCACCCACATAATTTAAACTTTCAGGAACCACAATTTTGAGTTTCGCATGGTTGTCTTTGATTTCATCGAGTTTGAATAGATGAATCAATAAGAGCACAGCGATGATGAACGCGGTGATGATCATGGCATAGCCGATATAGCCCATCCCTGTGGCTAAACCAATCGCTACGGTTGAAAAGACGAAGGTGATGTCTTTGGTGTCGCTGATGGTTGTTCTGAAACGAACCAAGGTGAATACACCGGCCAAACTGAAGGCTCTAGCGACGTTATCGGAGACCAACATGATGATGATTGAAATGATCAGTGGTAACAACAATAATGTCACGACAAATGAACGATCATACCCTTCTTTACGTCTAATATAAGCCAGTGCTAAGGATAGTAACATCCCAAGCAAGGTGGTCACCACAAGTACGATTAAGACCGTGGTGTAAGTGATGTTGGTCATTGGTAATTTTAAAAAGTTTTCCATTATAATTCTTCTCCTTGTATACTGATGCGGTAAGCTTCCCCGTATTTCGAAAAGCTTTGCGCAAATAAGTTCATTTCAGACAGTTTGTGAGCTAACCAAATCGGAAAATTTTCACCCGATTTGATTTCAATCAAGTAGTGGTCTTTCGGTAACATTGAATGTCCCCCACACAACAAGAAACTCACATCTTCGCGCCGGATATCGATCCGTTTATCGATGGTGACGCGAAGCAAATTTTGTGCATCTGCCATCGCCCTACGTTCATAGGCAATGTAATAATTCGGTTGAACGGGGTTTCGCTTCAAATAATAGTCGATTTCATTGAGTACTTGTTGCGACATGTAATCGTGCATCTTAGGACGCACCCCTTTGATCACAAACCGGTTGGCATCTTCATAGGTCATGATGACCCGACGTTTGGTGACTTTACCATCAATCTTCTTTTTAATTTCTAGGAATACCAAATCGGTTGGTTCGACTGGACACGTATAACTTCGCAACCTTAATTTCGCTTTATATGGCGGTTTATCCACCGATTGGCGGATGATGTTTTGGTCAGCAGTATCGTAGTAAATGTTGTAAATTGTATAATAGTCATCTTTAGAATAATCATCAAACGTTAAGTATTGTGTTAAAAAATCGACGAGTTCGTCTTTTTGTGCTTTGGTGACTAAATATTTTTTTTCAAATCGGTTGAAAGATTGCCCTAAAGCCATAGTAAAAACCTCGATCATCGTTGCTGTAATTATTTTAACACAATCTTTACAAAACCTTGACGATTATCAAAATAAAAACACGATTACCTTGGGATTGTGGTCATCGTGTTGGATGTAATTATAATAAACCTAAGCTTCTAAGGACGACGACAATCCCGAAAATCGAGAACACAGAAAATAAGGATGTCCAAACGACCAGTTGTGCAGCCAAGGATTCATCGGCTTTCATTTCCGATGCCATGACTGCAGAAGATACCGCTACCGGTGAAGCAAATAACGCGATGGTTCCCGCAAAATAACTCGCTTTCATTTCAAAACTTGGAATCAAAGCATCTGCCAAATAAATCAAAGCGAACCCAAGGATTGGTGCGAATATCAATCTACCCACCACACCAATCGATACTTCTTTGATCATGGAAGCGAGTGCTTTAAACTTAAACTGACCACCCAAAACAATCAATGCGAGTGGCGAAGCGATGTCTGCGACGTATTTCACTGCTTGATAGAAAAATGGCATATCGCGTTTAATGGTAAAGACGCGTTCGCCGTCCACCATAGGGATAAATTCGCGTAGTACCAATAAGAAAGATCCGACCACGACACCGATGATGAGTGGGTTTTTCACCACATCACGAGCCACTTTTTTAAAGTTTAGGCTGCCGTGTTCTTTATTGAACATCGTTAAGGATAATACCGCTAATATGTTGAATAATGGGATGGTGAATGCGGCTAGAATGGATACCATTGCTGCTGCGCCATTACCGCCTAAAGACGTGGCTAAAGGCAACCCGATGATGGCGAAGTTCGAACGGAATAAACATTGTAAGACGACACCTTTACGCTCATCCTTGGGTACCAACCATTTAACTACCAAAAGACCGATTAAAAACAATAAGAATATGCCTAAACAAGAGATGATGACAATCCCAAACTCAATTTGTCCAATCGAGTCGACATCGTATATATTTTTCGCTAATAATACGGGTAAAGCGATGAAAAATACAAAACGATTCGCCATTTTTAAGAATTTTTCATCGAGAAAATGTACCCTCATTAAACCGTAACCCAACACAATCAAAAGCACAATCGGCATGATGGCGTTGATTGCAAACCATAATGTTGACATAAAAAACCTTCCTTTAGTTTGACCCTAATTTGGTAGGGGGTCTTATTCTACCTTAAAGTCTAAGGGTTCGAAACTAAATCCAATCGAATCTTCAACTTTCATTGAAAAACACAAACCTCTCGCTTGGGTAGATACCCCATACTTCGAAGTCATGGCTCTCATCAAATCATTTTTTTGTTCCTCTTTACAAACCACCATCAAAATATCTTTTTCAGAATGGATGGTGATGCCAAAGAATTTTTGTTTTTCTGTAGATACACTGCTTCTGCCATGGATGATGGTTCCGCCACGTGCCCCAGCCTTGCGAGCCTCAGCCATGGCATCATACGCATACCCATGATTGCAGATGAATAGAATCACCGATTGTGCTTCCATAATTAATCTTCCTCCTGATACAAGAAGTCATACCCCAGTTTTCCAATGGAGTCGACATCCACCGTGAATGCGACCCCAATGTGGGAATGCTCAAAATCAAATTCATTATTTAAATCATCAAAGATTGGATTGACATCTTGGTCATCGATCATAGAGAACAAGACTTCTTTTTCTGGGTTGCCCATACAAAGCATATCGATGATTTCACTCGGTGCTGTCCCTTCGCCCATCACTGTGGTTTGAAAATGAATCATACCTTGGTGTATGACTTTAGCGACTGCATCGGCTTTGCCTTTAGGCACGATGGTAATCAATAGTTTCATTTTGATGCTCCTTTCAAATCGATGATTTCATCTTCTACCGTAACCACAACCACATGTTGTGTCTTACGTTTAGCGATGATACCTATGATTTGGATTGTAATTAAAGGTGCCATGGCAACCAACGCCACCAAACCGAACGCATCGGTTAAAGGGTTTGAGCCTTCCACCGCACTGGCTGCACCAAGTGCCAGTGGCATTAAAAATGCCGAAGTCATCGCACCAGATACAGCCCCACCAGAGTCAAATGCGATGTATGAGAAAATCGGTGGCGATATGAACGTTAATGTTAAAGCGATCAAATACCCCGGTAAAATAATCCACCAAATACTGATCCCAGTGATGACACGTAACAAAGCAAAACCAATCGCCAGTGCTACCCCAGTCGATAGCGCAATCATCATGAGCTTACGGCTGATGGCACCCGCGGATACTTCTTCGACTTGGTGATTTAAAGCGACAACGGAGGGTTCCGCAGCCACAACCATGAATCCAAAAACCATCCCAAGTGGGATCAACAACCATGTGATTTCTTTTGCAAAATAAGCACCGATATAGCCCCCGATATTGACGAGTCCACCATTGGCACCTGTAAGGAATAATACCAACCCTACGTAAGTGTAAAAGAATGCTATGAAAATTTTAATCACACGGTTTTTAGATAATCTAAATGCGAAGATTTGAAATACAATGAAAAATAATATAAAAGGTAAAATGGCGATGGCCATTTGTACTAAATTGCTAAAGAAATAATCCAGCATCGTTGAATGGGTGTCGATCACAGGTGCACTTGGTTGATAAAACAAACCTAAGATTAAAACACTTAAGATAGGCCCGATTGAAGCGATCCCAATCAAACCAAAGGCATCGAGTTCAGACGCTTTGTCCCCACGGGCATGCGATATACCAAACCCCAACGCCATGATGAATGGCACAGCCATCGGGCCTGTGGTGACCCCACCAGAGTCGAAGGCAATCGGGATAAAATCAGGACTAGACATCGAAACGATGATCGCGATGATGAATAATACGCCATAAGATACAATGAATAGTGTGCGTATTGAAACTTGAAATAAAATACGAACCAAGGCTAAAATCACAAACAAACCCACACCCAAAGCGACCACAAGAATCAACACGGTTTGTGGAATCACGGCTTTAAATTGGTCGCCCAAGACCCAAAGGGCAGGTTCAGCAATCGTAATCATGAACCCAACTAAAAACGCAACCACGATGAATAGCCCTAATTTTTTACGTCTTGTAATGAAAATCCCAATGTCTTCAGCAATCGAAACGGTCGATGCGAAAGCACCAATTTGGAATATGGCTAAACCGAGAATGAGGAGTACTACCCCCACACCGAAATTCAATATATCCGTCATTTCTACACCAATCCCTAGACTGATGATGAAGATGACCGCAGACACAGGTAAAATGGCGACTGTGGATTCTTTGATTTTATCGAATAACAACGTAAACTTCATTTTTCCCCTCCTCTGCTTACACTTATAAGTGTACTAAATAATCAAAATATATCCAACCAAAAAGAGAAAAAAGTGACCGATTGGGTCACATTATGCTTTGGCATCTATTTTTTCAATGGTTGAATCGATATAGCATAGCGCCATCGCACCCAAACCATTCCCTATAATCATCACCAAAAGATAAATCAATGATTTGATGGAATAAGCCCCAGCGATTGCGTAATATGCCATATTCGCCACGCTGTGTTCGAATTTAGACAAGATGAAGATCATCACTGCGAATAGGACAAAAAGCACTTTCGCAGTTTCAAGTTTCGCTTTACGATACCCTTCAACCCCTAAATACATCATCCCACCGCACAGGATGGATAATAATAAGACTTTAATCAATCCATTTTCCAGTTTCAGTTCAACCAATGCTTCTGTTTTAACAATGATGGGTAGTTGCATGAGTCTAACTAAAACCCCGATGATGAATGTCCCAAGGATATTGCCTAGTAAAGTCATCCCAAGCACACCCAGATAGTTTTTTTCTTTGACCCAATACCCAACCTTACCGGTATATAGATAATAGCCCGAGGATACAATCATCAACAGACCAAAACTAAATAACAATGACCCCAAATAGGCATTGTCCACCGATAAATAAGCCACCGCTGCGATACCAATCAATAACCCTGCATACAGCGCTTTTAAAAAAATAGATTTCATGCTTAACCCCTTATATTTATAGTTTATTTATAGCCAATTGAGCCATAAAATAGAATCCTTATCATATCATTTACCTTTGATTTTTATCATTTGTTACAATGAATTCGAAAGGATGATGACGATGTATATTATCACACGAGTGCTCAAAGTTGAAAAGGGCCAGAAAACCATTTTACAAGAGCGTTTTAGTCAACCCTTCCGTTTACAAACCGTCGATGGTTTCATCAAACGTGAAGTGTTGATCGATGAGAAAAACAAAGATTACGATACCTACCGCGTTTCGATTTATTGGACCTCCCGTGAAGCATTTTATGCCTGGGAAGGTTCAGAGGAACATAAGGCACTGCATAAGGGCGGTAAAAGCCATGGTGAGATGCCTGGGGTCATCGAATCTTCAAAAGAAACCTATTTCGAACTTTCAACTGTAGTTGCTAAATAAAAGCCACATGTCGTGGTTTTTTATTTAGCCTAATGCAATATCCAGTATCATCATGATGATGAACCCCAACACAAACCCAAAGGTCGCGTAGTGCTCACCTTTTTCATCCACGATATCTTTCGATTCTGGGATGAGTTCTTCAATCACAACATAGATCATCGCACCTGCAGCGAATGTCAGTGCATAAGGTAAGATTTGACTGACAACATTGACCAAAATCGCGCCAATAACGGCTGAAATGGGTTCAACTAAAGCAGAGGCTTGTCCATAGAAAAAGGATTTTCGACGGGAGTTGCCTTCTTGTCTGAGTGGGATGGATACCGCTGCACCTTCTGGGAAGTTTTGAATCCCAATACCGAGGGCCACAGCGATGGCTGCGTATAAAGCTATTTCTGGGTTGGTTGCTAAACCGACAGCACCAAATGCCACACCAACCGCCAACCCTTCAGGGATGTTGTGCAATGTGATTGAGAATACCAAAAGAATATTACGTGATAATTTGGTTCGAATCCCTTCTTGGAGTGATTCTTTACCAAAGTGAATGTGTGGGATGATTTTATCGAATGCGAATAAAAACCCTGTACCCACCAAAATCCCAATGGCTGCTACCAACCAAGGGATGGCCCCTTGGGCTTCTGCCATATCAACCGCAGGGATGATTAAGCTCCATACGGATGCTGCAATCATGACACCGGCTGCGAAACCAAGCATCATGTTATATACATTTTTATGAATACCTTTGAAAAAGAATACCAAGGAAGCCCCAAGCGCTGTCAACGACCAAGTGAGTATGCCACCCAATAACGCAAGTTGCCATGTATCCAATCCAAGCAAGTAATTCAACATAATAACACCTTCAATTTCCACCCATCATTATAGCACCAATATCGATAAAACAAGCCCTATACTAAGCGCTTTTCTAAAGAAAATGCTTTCTTGAAAAAACTATAGGAACATCGCCATATAAATCGGATAGGTGATGACATTTTTGGTATACGAAACGTTATTCAAAGACAGTTTAATGGCTTGGGTCAAACCGAAGTTTTCAAACATACTTTCAATCATTTTGGTTTTTGGATTATCTGCTTCTTTAACTTCCAACACCGTATTTTTATCGTTAAATTTGATTAAGAAATCTGCTTCCAACGTGGTGTTTCGATCGAAGTAGTACAACTTCTTCCCATTTTTCATCAAGATATCCGCAACCACAGCTTCTAATAATGCCCCATGGTACGCTTTGAGTTTGCCTGTATGGATGGCAATTTGGGCATCCCCACCATAAGAGGATGTCAATAGACCAATGTCTTTATAATAGACTTTAAACACGTCGTATTTGGCTTGTTGCGCATACGGCATTTTTGGCAAGTTCAAATTGAAACAAATGTCGACCATGTCGGCATAGTATAACCACAATAAATTCTTCTCATATTTACGTGCCGCTGTTTTGGCTTCAACAAACCCATATTGGAATTTTTTATTTTCTTTGTCAAGCTGAAATGGCACCGATAAGAAACATTTCACAGATTTTGTAAAGTCTGGTTTGGATAAGTATTGTTTCATATCCTTCGTATAGGTTTGAATGATTTTCGCATGTTTTTTAGTCACTAAACTGAAATTATGGGTATTTAAAAACGAATTGACAACTTCTGGCATCCCACCCACAGTCATATACTCATAAAACACATTGAGCATCAATTCATGGAGTGCATCTGGTACTGGGATTTTATTATTAAAATAATGTCTTAAATCATTCATGATGTTTGAAGATACACCACTCGCCCACAAGTACTCTTCGAAATCGAGTGCATTCATGTCTAAAATTTGTTCATAACTGTATGGATTGGTTGGAAAAATATCTGGGTTGATACCAAAATAAGAGGTCGCCATGATGACATCAAACTTTTGGTTGTTGACGAAGTTTTTAACCGCGACACGCACATTTGGACACAGATGAATTTCATCAAAGAAAAACAACGTTTGACCCGAAACGATGCGTTCGACTTGTAAAAATAGACTGACTTTTTTAATCAGGGTGGTCACATCCAAGTTTTCATTGAATACAGGGATCAATTCCGGATTTTTTTCAAAGTCCACTTTGACGACATACTTGTAGTTTTCTTTCGCAAATCGTTCGATGGATGTGCTTTTACCTACGCCACGTGGTCCTTTTACAAGTAAAGCTGGACGACTTGGGTTCTCACGCCAGAGCGCTAAATCTTGGTTAATCTTTCTTTTCAACATATTATCACCACAATCATTATAGTTAAATGATCGTTTTTTAGCAAGTGTATCCACATATTTTTTTAACGTTATTTTTGGATTTTTGCATATTTTATCATTTAATACACAAAGAAAAAACCTTCCGTATAGAAGGCTTTTCCCTTGGAGAAATCTATTTATAAGATAAGATGGCTTTGAGTTCTTCTTTTACAAGCGGTAAAACTTGTTTTGCATCGGCGATGATGGAAACATCCGCGACATCAAATATTAACGCATTGGGGTCGGTATTGACCGCGATGATGAGTTCCGATTTATCCATCCCACTGATGTGTTGGATGGCACCACTGATGCCAGAGGCGAAATAGACTTTTGGATGGACCGTTGTCCCTGTTTGGCCAACCAAACGGTCTTTTTGTTCAATGTTCGCGTCAACCACAGCCCTCGAAGCAGCGACTTCACCACCGATGAGGTTAGCAATATCTTTTAATACAGGGAACATGTTCGATACCCCACGTCCACCAGCGACGATGACTTGGGCTTTGTTGAGTTCTACTTTTTTGTGGGTGAGTTTTTCACTGCTTAAAACTTTTACTTTGGACTCAGATTCGCACTCAAACGGCACAGCTTTGAGTTTAGAGGTTCGAGTTTTATCCTCTTCAATTTTGAATATTGAAGGTCTGATGGTCGCCATTTGTGGGATGGTATTTTCACAAATGATGGTTGCGAACAAATTACCACCCAGTGCTGGTCTGGTTGCAAGCAACAGTAATTTGTCGCTTTGTTCAAATTCTAATAACGTCGCGTCTGCAGTTAGCCCTGTGTTTAGTCTCGCAGATACCCTTGGTGCCAAATCTCTACCTTCTAAGGTGGAACCTATCAAGAATACATCCGGACGTGTGTCTTTCATCAAGTTCGTGATGGCTTTTGCATAATAATGGGTATCGTAAACAGCCAGTTTCTCATCCACGGTATAAATGATTTCATCTGCCCCACAAAAGGTCATCGCATCGATGTCTTTTACTTGTAACGATTGACCTAAATAGACGGCACTGATTTGAACCGATGCATCGAGTTTACGACGACATTCAGAGAGTAATTCTAATCCAATGGGTTGAAGCTTTCCATGATTTTGTTCGATGAAGACCCATACATTATTCATGGTTTTTAACCTCCATATAAGGATACAATAACTTCGTAATCCATTTCGCCGCGTCTTCAGGGGTCATCACGACTTTCTCAGATTTCGCTTGAACTTGTTTGACGTATGTTTTTTTCACTTTGGTCGGTGACCCTTTTAAACCAATATGGCTTGGGTCAATATTCAAATCATTGAATGTCACGAGGTGCACTTTTTTATCGGTATTATGATAAATGTCCCACGCATTCATGTATCTAGGTTTGTTCATATCTGCCAATGTAGTCACGAGGACAGGTAATTCAACTGACAATGTGAGGATTTCACTGTCTGTGCGTTTTTTAACAATCAATTCTCGGCCATTTAAAGCGACGATTTCAGATAGATAAGTCACTTGTGGGATATTTAAGAACTCAGCCACTTGTGGCCCTACTTGAGCGGTATCACCATCGATGGCTTGGTAACCAGCGATGATTAAGTCATACTTTAATGTTTTTAAGAAACTAGATAAGATGGTCGATGTGGCCCACGTATCTGACCCCGCAAATGCACGGTCAGAAAGTAAATAACACGCATCCACACCACGACCATAGAGTTCAACAAGCATCGATTCGGCTTGCATCGGCCCCATGGTCACCACAGAAACCGTCCCACCATAACGGGCTTTCAGTTTAAGTGCTTCTTCGACCCCAGCCAAATCGTTGGGGTTCACAATGCTTTGTACACCAGCACGGATCAAGGTGTTGGTTTCTTTATCAATTTTGATTTCAGTCGTATCTGGTACTTGTTTAACCAATACAATGATATCCATTAGCGTAACACCTTTCCGGCAATGACCATACGTTGGACTTCACTGGTGCCTTCATATATTTCAGTGATTTTCGCATCCCTTAAGTAGCGTTCGATTTCAAAATCACGGATGTAGCCATAACCACCCATCAGTTGAATCGCTTGGTCAGAAACTTCAAAAGCGACCCTCGAGGCGTATAGTTTAGCCATCGCCGCTTTGTCAGAATAAGATTCGCCTTTTTCTTTCGCGGTTGCTGCTTGGTATAACAATGCTTTAGCGGCTTCAATTTCGGTTTTCATGTCTGCAATCTTGAATTGGGTATGTTGGAATGAAGCGATGGGTTTGTCGAACTGTTTTCTGGTCTTGACATAATCCACTGCACGTTCGAATGCCCCTTCTGCAATCCCTACGGCTTGGGCGGCAATCCCAATACGTCCACCATCTAAAGTAGACATCGCGATTTTAAAACCTTCGCCTAATTTACCCAATAAATTTTCTTTGGGTACTTGAACTTTATCGAATACCAATTCACAGGTGGATGACCCACGGATCCCCATCTTTCGTTCTTTTGGTCCAACACTGAACCCTTTGGTATCTTTTTCTAAGATGAACGCACTGATACCTTTGAGTCCGAGTTCTGGATTGGTCATCGCGAAAATGATGTACAGATCCGCATAACCCGCATTGGTAATGAATATTTTAGACCCTGTGATTTCATAATAACTGCCTTTATCCAGGGCTTTGGTTTGTTGTTTTGAGGCGTCTGTGCCTGCACTCGGTTCGGTTAACCCAAAGGCACCCAACCACTGTCCACGATTGAGTTTAGGCAAATACTTAGCCTTTTGAGCTTCTGTACCAAACGCATGGATGGGTGAAGCACATAAGGAGGTGTGGGCAGATAAAATCACCCCAGTGGTGGCACAGTATTTCGATAGAATACGGACCGCATCCACATAAGCCGTGTAGCTCGCACCTACCCCACCATAAAGTGGTTCATAAGGTAAACCTAAAATCCCAAGTTCAGCCATTTTTTGAACCGTTTCGATGGGGAATCTTTCTTCTTCATCGATGGTTTTCGCCAATGGTTTCACTTCTTTTAAAGCAAATTCTTCGAGCATTTTTAATAAGAGTTCATGTTTCATCGTCTTGGCATCACCAGCGCGTGTCCAACAACCACTGGTTCATTGTTTTGGTTATAAGCCACAGTCTTGAACAACACGCGATTTTTCTCCTCATTGATTTCTTCGGCTTCGACCGTAGCCTTGATATGGTCGTTTAAATAGACGGGTTTTACAAACTTGGAATCTTGTTGTAAATAAATCGTCCCTACCCCAGGCAACTGGGTGCCTAAAACGGTTGAAAACAAAGCATTGATGAGACCCCCATGCGCGATTCTTTGGTGAAAAATCGATCGTGCTGCGAAGTCTTCATCCAAGTGGACAGGGTTAAAATCCCCCGATACTTGTGCGAAGTGTTTCACGTCTTCTTCGGTGATGGTCTTCTCGAAAAAAGCGATATCCCCAACCTTGATGTCTTTAATTGTTTTGCTTGTCATAATATTCCTTTCTTCATTATATACTATGAATAAACGTTCATCTTACCTTTATAATAGACCGATTATTCATAGATGTCAATAGGGTGAAAAAGATATCTCTTGTTTTTTTCAAAGAAATCGTTTACACTAATTATAGGTGATGAAAATGGACAAAATGAACTATCGCTTACCAAAAAGAAAAGATGGTCAAAAGACATTCAATAAAATAATCAACAGTGGTAAAAAACTATTTTCCAAACAAGGCTATCAAGCGACATCGATCAATGAGATTATTGACAAGGCAAAAATCGCCACTGGAACTTTTTACATTTATTTTGATGACAAGCTCGCTTTATATGTTTACCTCTTACATCAGTATAGAGCAAAGATTGGTGAAGCCATCAACGAAGCGATCAAAGACGCGAATACTCGTTATGAAAAAGAACGCCTTGGTATCAAAGCATTCTTAAAATTTGCGTGGCAAGACCCGCTTTCCTATCGAATCATTTGGGAGTCGATGTTCGTCGATAAAGACATCTTCAAAGAGTACTACCAAAACTTCTCGAGTGCTTATGTGGATAAACTCAGTACATCGGTAGCCTCCGGTGAAGTGGATGCTGCAATCGACTTAGAAACCTTATCCTATATTTTGATGGGGATTTCAAACTTCGTTGGTTTACAAGTATTATTCAGAGAAACCCTCACAGACATGGACTTAGACCGCATTGTCGATCAAGTCATGTATGTCTTAAAAAACGGTATGTTTAACCAATAACAAAACCCCCGCTAACGATACTTAGCGGGGATTTCTATTATTCTTTATGGAATGTGATGGTGAACGTAGACCCCACATTGAGTTCTGAGTCCACTGTGATGATGCCTTTATAGTAAGATACCACATGCTTCACGATGGCTAAACCCAAACCTGTGCCATTTTGATACAGATTCCTTGATTTGTTGACCTGATAGAACCGCTCAAAAATCCGTTGTTGATATTCTTTTGGAATACCAATGCCCGTGTCTTTAATTCTGATTTTGATGACATCTTCATTTTGAGTTAAAGCGATGTCAATGGCCCCACCGAATTTATTGTATTTGATGGCATTTTCAATCAAGTTCTTAAAGAGGGATTTAAAATCGGTCTCGATGCCTTTAAACATCACGTTATGTGTTTCCAAAGTGACTTGAATTTGCTTATCCTGAATGAGCGGGTTCAAATCTTCTAAAACCCCATCCAATACCTTTTTCAAATTGAATGAGACTTGATCCATCTTTGGTCTGTTCTCAAGTCTAGAGAGTTCTAACATGTCTTTGAGTAAGTTATCCATGATCACCACTTGGTGAATGATTTCTTGCGATAACTTTTTCTTTTCGTCTGGGGTCGCCATTTCATATAAGATGAGTTCTGCAGACCCTTTGATGGCTGTCAGTGGGGTACGCAGTTCATGGGAAGCGTTGGCGAAGAAATCACGTTTGTTGTTTTCTAGGCGAATGCGGTCGGTATCGTCGATCAAGGTAACCAATACCCCTTGTTTGCCTTTTGATTTCAATAGTAACTTGTTGTATACACTATTGACTGTGACCATAATGAATCGTTCGTGGTAAGGAACTCTAAAGGATAGTGATATATCTTCTTCCGTGGCGAGTTTGATCGCTTCATAAATTTCTTTATTACGAATCGAAAGGATCAAATCGTGTTCTTTGATGTTAAACCATTTTTGTGCAAGTTCATTGTAAAAGACGATCGATTGGTCTGAACCAACCAGTAAGATGCCTTGGTCCATGTGTTTAACCAAAATCGATAACAATTCTTCTTTTTCATTGAGGCTATGGATGTTTCTGACAATCGATTCATTGACCCCATTGATTTCTCGTAACAATTCATTGATTTCATCGTATTGTGTGGCAGGCATCACCCATTGGTAATGACCGTCTTTAATACTTTTAACCGACAGTGCGATGTCATGGATGGGTTTCATGAAGGTATCGGAAATCTTTTTATAGCTTCCTACCGATAACCCAAGAATCCCCAAAGAGATGAGGATTAAAATGGAAATGGTTTGGGTATTTAAGGCGATATTTTGATCCATAACGATGGCAACCCGCACGTAATTGCCATTGGCAGCACGATTCGCGATATACATTAAATTCAAATTGAGTGTTTCTGAATATCGGGTGTAAGCACGCCCTAGATTTTTGATTTCAGGGTAGTTATTTTGATTGCCAGAGGTTGAAATGCGCATTGAATCGGCAATCGTGACCCCTTCAGGGGTGATGATGGAAATGCGTTTATTTGAGTTTTGAAATTGGGTGACGAAGACTTCATCTGTGACCGTTTTATAATTATAAGCCACCAAAGTGTCTTCTAAAACAATATCGAGCATATAGGCCGATTGTCTTTGATTGACAAAGTTGGTAAGCGTAAAAGAAATCGCTAAATATAAAACAATCAGCAAACTCGTCATCAAGAGGTGGTATAAAACGAAGGTGCGTTTCATAGTTTCACCAACCGATAACCCACCGCTCTCACGGTGATGATTTCAATGCTCGCACTCAAATCCATCAGTTTTTTACGAATCGATTTGACATGCATGTCGATGGTTCTGGACTCCAAAACCAAATCCGACCCCCAAACCACTTGAAATATGCGGTCTCGGTGCAACACTTCATCGGGGTGTTCTAACAATAGTTTTAAGAGTTCAAACTCCTTATAGGTCAATGTGACGAGTTGTGCATCCACAGTGACCTCACGGGTTTGTAAATCCATTTGAATGTTACCAATTTCCAAGCGTTTTTTGATTTTGGTTTTTCTGAGTTTACTTTGAATCCGCGATAACAATTCCAAGACCCCAAATGGTTTGGTCAAATAATCATCGGCACCCAAATCCAAACCTGTGACTTTGTCGAGTTCACTGGATAAAGCCGATAAGATGATCACAGGGATATCTTCGGTTTGTTTGTCTGCTCTCAAGCGTTTCAAATGATCTAACCCCGATTCATTGGGCAACATCAAATCTAAAAGAATCAAATCTGGCAGTGATTTTTCGATCGCTTCGAATAAGTCTTTACCCTGTTGAAACCATCTATATTCATATTTTGCGTTACTGAGGGTTTTTTCAATCACATAGGCAATCGAATGGTCATCCTCGATAAAATAGATTTTTGGCATAAACCCTCCTTAAAATAGGGGTGTATTCTTGTGTGAACCCGTGACCAAAAATATAACCCATTCGGCGATATTCACGGCGTGGTCAGCGACGCGTTCAAGGTATTTAGAAATTAAGATGATGGAGATGACATAAGGCGTATCATCGACATCGTCTTTGATCCAATGGGCAGCAAGTTGAATCATTTGTCGGTATTCATGGTCAACAATGTCGTCTTGAGCGATGATGAGTTTCGCTAACACAGCGTCTTCACTCACCAACGCTTCAATCGCGGATTGGACCATGTGTTCGGCGTGTTTAGCCATCGATAAAACGACCGATAAATCGCGCACAAATTGGTGACCTTCCAAATGTAAAGAAATCTCTGAAATGTCTGAAGCATGGTCACCGATGCGTTCAATGTCTGTGAGTATTTTTAAAATGGTCGTGACCAAACGTAAATCTTGGGCGATGGGTTGTTCTTTCCAAATGATTCTTAAGGCTTGTTTGGAAATTTCTTCTTCCATCATGTCGATTTGGTCGTCGGCTTTGATGATGTTTTTGGCTAAAACCAAATCGTTGGTTTCAAAACTTTTTAAGCCATCTCTGACATTGAGTAAGGCTTGGTCAGCCATTTCAATGACGGATTTTTTAAGTTGATTCAAGGCGGTTTGATACGTATTACGATTCATGGGTAATCACCTTTACTTTCATTATATCATTATCCAAAACGACCGGTGATGTAATCTTCGGTGCGTTGGTCCCTCGGGTGTGAGAATAATCGTTCGGTTTCTTCGTATTCGACCATTTCACCTAAGAGGAAAAATGCGGTATAGTCCGAAATACGGGCCGCTTGTTGCATGTTGTGCGTGACAATGACAATCGTGTAATTTTGTTTGAGTTGTAAAATCAAATCCTCGATTTTAGAGGTTGCGATCGGGTCAAGTGCTGAGGTAGGTTCATCCATCAAGAGCACTTCAGGTTTCATCGCTAAAGCTCTAGCGATACATAGGCGTTGTTGTTGTCCACCCGATAAGGATAAGGCGGATTCTCTCAAACGGTCTTTGACTTCTTCCCAAAGGGCAGCTTGTTCCAATGAGGTTTTAACAATCTCATCGAGTTCTGCTTTGTTTTTAATGCCTTGGCACCTAGGACCATAGACGATGTTGTCATAAATACTCATCGGGAATGGGTTTGGTTTTTGAAATACCATCCCAACTTTAATCCTAAGACCAATGACATCGGTTTGTTTATCATAAATTTGTTGATGATTGTAGTGGATTTCGCCTTGTATGACACAGTTGTCAATCAAGTCGTTCATCCGGTTCAAGGTACGTAAAAAAGTCGATTTCCCACAACCCGATGGCCCAATCAGCGCGGTGACTTTCTTCTCATAAATTGAAAATTCAATTTGTTTTAAGGCTTGCTTTTGACCATAATAAAGGTCAAGTCCTTTGACATCAAATACTTTATTCATGGGTGACACCATACTTTCTTAACAGTCTTTTCGAGATCAATTTGATCGATAAATTCATCGATAACACGATCACCAATATGATGATGGCGATGGTGGTCGATAATTCAATGTTGGCAGGTTCATCGGTCATCATCGCCCAAATATGAACGGATAATGACGTTGATTTATCATAGATGGATACATGGTCTTTGATGGCTGTACCTACCGCGAATACCAAAGCTGCACTTTCCCCTATGATTCTGCCTATCGCGAGCAAGGTCGCGGTTAGAATCCCTGAAAATGCACTCGGTAAAACAATTTTAAACGTGGTTTGGGTTTTATTTCCACCCAAAGCCAGGGAGGCATGTCTATAATCATCAGGCACCACTTTAAGCGATTCTTCTGTGGTACGGATGATGACAGGCATCAAAATGACGGATAATGTCAGTGCCCCTGAAATGAGGTTTGCCCCAGTCGCTTTGGTGAGGGAGATGGTGATTGGGACAAACAAGGCTAACCCCATCAAACCGTAGATGATGGATGGGACACCTGTTAAGGTTTCTATCAAGTTTCTTAATGCTTTGGTGAACTTATTTTTAGGGGCATATTCATTCAAATATAAGGCTGCACCCACACCAACAGGTAAAGCAATCAATAAGGTTAAGCCAATCAAATAAAGTGTGGTGATGATGGACCCTCGAATCCCACCCCCCGAGGTTGAATATTCCAATTCACGGAAGGTCGTTTTCGTATCCAATACTTGAATCATGTTTTGTGCCCCTTGAATCGATAGCGCAGATGGCCCATCGTCAAAGGCAATTCGGACGATTTCGTAATCGACATCCAACATCAAATCTTGTGTAGCTACCCCTTTGTTACGTAAATCATTAAACGGTGAATCTTCGTGAACGTAGGTCACTAAGACAATCGTATGCCCCATCAAGTTTTCAGAATCACTCAAAGCAATCCCCCACTTGGTAGAGTAATAGGTGTGATCATCAAAATCTTTATTGGTATTGAATACCCCAGGACCGGTAAAATCTTTCAAATCGGCGATATAACTGGTCGATTCAAAGTTATGGGTAATGAGGTCCATATTGAGCAATTTGAATCCATTGAGGAACACAAATAATAGAATCGATATCAAAACGAATAAGGAGATGAATGAAGCCATATAAGTGATGGATTGTAAAATGAGGTCTTTTTTTCTACGGCTATTTAACATCGACATTCCCCACCTTTCGTTTGATGTAGTTTAAGGTGAAGTTGGTAATCAAAATCACTATCATCAGGACAATTCCGACAGAAAAGCGAATATCATAATCGAGCCCTGTGGTTTCCTTCATGCCTTCTAACATCATGGTGGTTAACGTCGATGTGGTATCCAGAATATTAAAATTGATCCCGCTTCGTCTACCACCCGCCACCAATGAAACCGCGGTCGCTTCACCTAACACACGGCCAATACCCAAGATCGCTGAGGTGAATATCCCACTCTTCGCTGAGGTTAAAACGACTTTGAAATGTGTTTGGGTTTTGGATGCCCCAAGGGCTAAAGACCCATGTTCAATCGATTTATCCACACTACGGATCGCCACTTCGCTGATGGAAGCAATCGTTGGAATCGTCATGATGGCTAAAACCAGTACAGAAGATAAAATCGAGTTACCACCTTTGGATTGGAAACCAAGGATTGTTGAAAAATCATACACCAGTTTTAAAATGATCCCCGCTCCAAACAAACCGTAAATAATCGATGGGATCGAGGCAAGCATTTCAATGACGGTTCTTAAGGTTTCAGCCAGTTTTTTAGGGGCGATTTTCGCAATGAATAAGGCAGTCAGTACCCCAACTGGAAATGAGATGAGCAACGATAAAAACGCGATGAATAGGGTGGAGATGATGAGAAAACCCACCGCGTATAAATTGGAGTTAAACGATTCCCCAATCAACCATGTGGAACCCGTTAAAAAGTCAGCGAGATTCACACGACCTAAACCACCATTATTCGTGATAAAAGGGGTAACCCCTTTGACCATGATGACACCTGCGATGATGAAGATGAATGAGGAAGATAATATGGCAAAACCCATCAAGATGTATTTAATGGCGTTATCTAGCCATTGATTATGTCTTTTTTGAGTCTGTTTTATATGTATTTTTGATTGCATCAGATACTCCTTTTTTATGCAAGAAAAGACCCGATTGGGCCTATTTCAGGTTTATTCAGAAACGACGTCTGACCACTTAGTATATGTACCGTCGTAAATCGCTTTGAGTTGTGCTGCTGTAATGTTGGTCACTGGGTTGTTCTTATGGACAATCGCAACAATCGCGTCCCAAGCCAATTGACCCATATCCGAGGTTGCAACCCCAACTTTTTCTGTGTCTTTGAAATATCTTGAAGAGAACCCAACGTGTTTAGAAACCGGATCGCTTAAACCAATGGTTTGTGTACGCTTGTAAGCATCCCCAGAACCTGTGTGATCGTGTTCAGCCACAAAGTTACCGGCTTTCGCACTGAATGCTTGTGTTAAGGCTTGTGCAACTTTTTGAATGGAGTCAGACCCACCAAAACGTAAGGTCACGTTTGAATTGTTTCTAGCGGTGATTGGGTGTTGTGCTTTGATCGAATCCCAAGTCACTGTGGTTTGTAACGCAATCGCACCATTGTTGTTGATGATGTCTGCGGCATCGGTGGTACCTAAGAATGCGACGAATGCTTTGACCAATTGATCAATTTCTGTCGATTCATAATCACCAGTGTCTCTGACCATCCACATGAATGGGCGTTTTAAACCATAAGTGTCATTGAGGACATTCGCAACCGTTGGTGCGACACCTTCAAAATTTAACCCTTTAATTGTATTGTTTAATGAGGATAAGGATACATAACCAATCCCGTATTCATCGGTACCCATTGAAGTCATGATCCCTGTGTTGTCTTTGATGACGAAACCTTCAACCAACACATCATCTGAACCAGCTGCTGCTGAGAACCCGATCCCTTCCATAAATCCTGCACGTGTACCAGAAGTGGTATCACGGGTGTAAACGGTGATGTTTTTCGAGTCATCAAACGATGAACCCGATGTACAAGCAGCTAAACTGAATGACAATGCTAAAGCCAATACTAAGAATATTTTTCTCATATAATCTCCTTTTTTATTTTGTTCACCTCGATTGTACAAAAAAAAAGAATGTGAATATATCACACTCTTGTAAGCAGTTTGTAAAGAACTTGTAAAGTCGGATTAGTTTTTCATATTGAGCCAAGCAAGGATATCGGATATAACCAAATCTTGGTCAATATCGAGTAAAACATCGTGGTAACTGTCTGGATAAATGATGATGTCTTTGTTTTTCGTACTGGCTTTATCATATAACGCGTGTGCATTATCTAATGGCACAATTAAATCGCTACCCCCATGGATGACGAGTAAATCTGGTTTGTATGTATCCAATTGCTTATGTATGTATTTATTGGCTTTATAGATGGTTTCATACAACATCTTAAATGTCACAAACTTCAATAACATGGGATCATGGATTTCTGCTTCTGTTTTCTCATGGCGACTCTTGGGGTCTGCCCAATTGAGATGGAGTTTTCGTTTTGGAAACAAGAAACCCAACCACTTCACCATTGAAATGATGTGGTAATGGTACCCAATAGAAATGACACCTTGAATATCTGGTCTCGAAGTGGCATATAAGTGGCTGATCAACGCCCCCAATGAATGACCCATCAAAAATACTTTACGGTCTTTTTTCTCTTGAGCGATGATCTCATCCAAATCCTCTATCAGGTGCTTATAATCTTTAAGCACACCTAGTGGTACCTGTTGACCATGCCCCCTCACATCATAAACAAGAAACGCATACCCAGCAGCATTGAATCTTTTTGCAATCCCTTCATACAACAACCCATACTCACCAATCCCATGGGTAAAAATGATGAGTGGTGATTTAGGCGATGTTTCAAATAGATGGTAATGGACCATATTATTCGTCTAATAAATCGATGACTTTTGAAGCGAGTTGGTCGTAAGCTAAACCTGCAGGTTCAACACTTTGGAAGATATAGCCATCGACTGGTTGACCAATCGGGATTTGAGTCAATACATCGACACCCAATTGTTTAGCCACTTTATCGCCACCACCTTGACCAAAGATGAATTCACGTTTTTTATTACAATGGTTTAGAAAATAGCTCATGTTCTCAACCACACCAATCACGGCGTGACCGATTTGTTGTGCACCGAGCCCTGCTTTCACCGCGACGTGTGCCGCGTTTACATGTGGGGTCGTGACAATCAACATCTTGGTATGTTGTGCGAATTTTTGAATGTCTAAGGCAACATCGCCTGTGCCTGGAGGTAAATCGATTAACACATAATCGGTATCCGGACGCCACGCAACCCCACCGAAATAATGCGAAAGCATTTTGCCTAACATCGGACCACGCCACATGATGGGTTTATCTGCTGGCATGAAAAATTCTGTGGAAATGACTTCAATGCCTTCGCTTTGTAAAGGGATCATCATATCGTCATCGGTCCCTGACAATGGCTTGATGTCGACTTTAAGGATTTGTGGGATTGAAGCCCCATAAATGTCCGCATCGATGATGCCGACTTTTTTCCCCAATCGGGTTAATGCCGCAGCGAGGTTCGCTGTAACGGTCGATTTACCCACGCCACCTTTACCAGAGGCGATGCCTAAATAAATGATTTTCTTTTCACCTTCATTGACAACTTCGTTTTGTTCAAAGGTGACTTTGATGCCTGGGAAACCCAACTCGACTTTCACGAGTTTGATTAAATTGATTTTAAATTTTTGTTCTTCAGGCGTGCCTGGTTTGGAAAAGTAGAGTTCAACATCCACCACACCGGTTGGACCTACGGTCAGTTTTTTAATCCCATTGACGTCTCTTAACGGTTTTTCATACCCTGGGTCAACGAGTTCTTCAATGCGTTTTTTAAGTTCTTCATATGTAGCCATAAATTAACACCTCGACAATGATTATAACATAACCGACCCCACAGGCATGTAAAAAATGCAAAAAAACCACCCCTAAGGGTGGCGTATGTGTTATGGTTTTGGAAAATCCAAATCCGTTTTCAACTCATCGATGATTTCATTCAGATAGGCATAATCCACGACATAGGAAAATTTCTTGTTTTGATTTTCCAAAGTAATGATTTTACTTTTCAATAGTTCATTGATGTGGTAGGAAATGGTGGCTGAGGAAACACCAATCTTCGCAGCGATTTCTTTCACTGAGGTGAGACCCATTGAAATCCATTTAATCACTTCATAACGGGTTTTATCGCCGAGGTTTTTAAAGACCGTGACCCGTTCTGATGTTTTATTTTCAACCGCTTGACTCATGTGGTCAAAGGCTTGTTTCATTTTAAGTCCCCAAACCAAATTGAGACAATCCTTTTTCGGATTGATCATCACTTCATATTGATAGACCCCAGAAATCATGAGGTTGAGCGTTTGGTCTTCAATCGTCATCCCTTTGATTCGCCCTTGGCTCCATGTTTCTATCACTGAACTGCCCTGGGTTAAAAGTTCGTGGGACATCTGTTCACCAAGTGTAATGACAGCACTTGATACCATGTCATAGTAACGATTGAAGAGGGGTTCTAATTGCTTCATCAGTTGGGTAAACGATTGGATGGTTTGTATTGGGTTTTCAATCATCAGTAGGAGTTGCCACTTAAAGGTGTTATCCAAATCCAATCCTTGGATGAATACAATTGGATTGGGGTGTGATTCTACTTTTTCTTGATTCGAAACCACCAGTGCTTCATATAATTTGGATTTAAGTGTATCGGTGTTTTGACTGAGTATATAGTTGAAATAACCCTGTTGATCAAACCCGTGGATTGGAAAAGCATTGAACAACAGATGACTCAAATCTTGGGTTGCATACTCGTCTTTTAAATAAAATGACTGAATTTGCGATCTGAATGGTTCTAGTTTGGTTTGAATCTCCTTGATCCAAATTTGATATTGGTCATCAAATTCTTTTTCCGTTTCGGTCAAAAATAACAGTTTACCAAATTTCAATAAATCCAATAGACGTGATTCCTGTTTTAGAAAATTAACTTCCAACGACTTCCACTCCTTTGATTATTTTAGGTTGTTCTGTGGTATTGACTTGGTCTAATTTTGATTTGTGTAAAATCACCGAAACCATCAAAATCAATCCTGCAAAAAAGATCACAATGCTTGGGTCCATTATATCATACAACACCCCAAAAATCATTTGCCCAATCGGTACAAATATGGTAACAAGCAACATCATTACCGAGGATACTCGACCCATCATCGATAACGGGACCACTTTTTGAAAAATCGTGGCGTTTGCGAGATTGGCGATACTGACCAACATCCCCGTTAGGAAACTTAAAATCAAAATGACATAAAACGTGATTTTTAGCGCACCCACGGCTTGAATTGCCCAAGGGGACAATATGAATGCTAAAACAAATATGATGCACGACAACCCCATAAAGGCCTGGTAAAAGACTTTGGATAATGAAAATCGTTTAATGATTTTAACCGCGAATAATGGGGTTACAATCATCGATAGAGAAATCGCCATTTGATAAAAACCAAACTCAAAATCGCTGACCAATAAGATCGATTTGATGATGTAAATCAAACCCACCGAAAACAGCGGTGCGATACAAAAGTTGATGATGGTTGCGAGTGAAATCATCGATGAAATAGACGCTTCTTTACGGATCAAATCGATCCCAGCCATGGTATCTTGATAAAATACCTTGAATGTCATTTTTTCATTGTTCTTCACCTGTTTTGGTAAGGTAATCATCATCTCTGCGAGACTAGATAAGATAAAACTCAACCCGTTGATCCATAAAATCCATAGCATATCGGTATGCATATAAAGCAATGCCCCCAACACAGGTGCAAGCAGTTGGCCGATATTCAAAACCACCGTTTGAAATGAATTGGCTTCTAAATATTGTGTCTTTGGAACGATTGAAGGTAAGACCGCTGACATCGCTGCGTGGAAGAATATTTCTATGATTTCCAATACCACGATGATGATGTAAATGGCAAGTATCGATAATTGTTGTTGATCGGCCAACCAATAAAACCCAGTGAGGATGAGAAAAACCCCGCTCAGCATGTCTAGTCCAACAATCAAGTGTTTACGATGCCAACGGTCTGAAATGACGCCCGCAAATGGGGTGAATACTAATCTGGGTAAAATGGAAATTGACAACATGCTGGCAAACAGTGTCGCTGAACCTGTGGTATTCAATACGTATAGCGATAGCGCAAATTGCATGATATTAGATCCCAATAGCGAGACGAGTTTACCAAAGATGAGTCTTCGATATTGTGTGTTTTTTAAGATGTGTGTGTGCATAGATACCTCCCCTGAATACACACCAATTATAAGATGTTCATCTAATTTTGTCAACTGTTTTGTTAGACCATTATCTATTTTTATGATTAATGTTCTGAATAAACACCCGTTTAATTAGATAATCATCTAATTTAAAAAGAAAACTTCCCAATTCGGGAAGTCTTTGGTTAAATCGCTTTACTGCGTTTAAACATCTTTTTAATTCTTTGGAAAAATGGCGATTGGTCATAACTCAAGATGGAGGCTTTGTACACCGGGGCGAGTAAGTAATACATCCCAACCGTAGACCCGATTAAGATCACAAATGAAATGATGACATCGACCACACCCAAGACCCCACTCATATACAGGGTCGGAACTACGATGGGTGAAAATAGTGGGATATAACCTAAAATCTTCAGTACGATGGAATCCCCCATGTACATGGAGAAAATCGAAGCATAAAATCCAATCAACATCGTAAACATGAACGGCGATTGAAACGATTGGAAGTCTTCCATCGAGGTTGACATAGAGGCGAGGGTCGCCATGAATATCATGAAGAACAAACCACCCACAATCATAAAGATCAGGGTTATGAATAAAGCCATCGGTAAGGCATTCAGTACACTTGAGATGATGTTTGAATCGGTTTCAGTCAACATCCCAATGAGTTCACTGATCGACATTTGACCATTGGTCGCACCAAGGACTGTGGTTGAAACAAACCCAGCGATGATCCCGTAGATGAAAATCAATCCCGATTGGACGATTAAGAAAATAAATGACGCTAAAATCTTGGTCATGAAATGGGTTTGTGGTGGTACGGTAGACATCACAAATTCGATGGCTTTTGTTGATTTTTCTTCAATGATATCGACACCCACGAATTGAACGCTTAGGATGAGCATGATGAAGATGGGGATAGCGACAAACACGCTGATGGCAGATAATATTAAATCTCTCGTGGTATGGTCATCTTCTTGTGTGTGGATCTCATAGACCAATGGTTGGTTAAAATCGGAGATGAGTTCTAATTCGGCTGGTGTTTTATCGGCAGCCCATACTTGGACTTTTAAGACAGATAAAGCTTGTAACAAAACCGTCTCATTCAACGTATCCAAACCGTTTTTATAAATATCGACCACCAAGATGTCCACATTGGCCGTTAAATGTATGATGGCTTTGGAAGCACCAAAACTCAAATTGTTGGGGTCTACGGTGGCTTGTGGTTCAAATGAGACATTCGCCCCTGGAATCATGCTCAAGAGGGCTTGTGTACTTTGGTCTAAGATTTCAATCGATTCGAGGCCTTTTTGGGTATCATCTACCACATAAACGATTTCTTTAGATGCCTCACCATCGTCAAAGAAAGCAACGATGTTTGGGATATTCATCAACGCCAATAAGGCGATGAAGATGACGATGTTGGCGATATAGAATGCCTTCGTTCCAATACGTCGTTTGATGCCATATTTGAGTAAATATTTAAACTTGCTCATATGTTTCGCCTACTTTCTCAATGAAAATTTCAGATAAAGTCGCTTGTTCAACATCGAACTTACGAATATTTTTGCAGGTTTTCACGTAATTAAATACCGCTTCAGAAAACGATTCATCGGCGATTTTAACAATCCACTCATTTGGTTGAATGATGACATCTAATACGCCTTCAATCGATCTGAGTTTGGCTTCTTCAACCTCACCAATCAAACGGATGTTGTGTCGCTTGAAGTCCTTCTTGATGTCACTGATTTTGCCTTGTAAGACTGGAATCCCTTTTTCTAAGACAATCAATTGTTCACAAAAGGATTCAACGTGATCGATTTGGTGGGTAGAAAAAATAATCATGGTCCCTTTTTGTTGAAAGTCTCGGATGACTTCAACAAATTTATTGGTATTGATGGGATCTAGTCCAGAAAATGGTTCGTCTAGTACCAACAATTTCGGGTTGTTGATGATGGCTGTGATGAATTGGATTTTCTGTTGGTTTCCTTTGGATAGTTCCTTGATTTTCTTGTCCAAATAGGATTCTATGTTGAAACGTTTGAGCCAATAGTTCAAACGTTCAAGGATGGTATCTTTATCTAAACCTTTCAATGCGCCATAATGTAAAACCAATTCTTTCACACTCAATTTGACCAGTAACGAGCGTTCTTCAATCATATAGCCAATCTGGTCTACATCATCATAAGAAATCTTTTTACCATGAAAACGGATGTTGCCTTCGGTGGGTTCTAATAAACCCAAAATCATTTTAAATGTGGTGGTTTTCCCTGCCCCATTGGTACCCAATAGCCCAAAGATTTCACCTGGTTGAATCGAAAAAGACAAATCATTGACTGCAGTCAGTGACCCATAATTCTTTTTGACGTGATTCACTTCTAACATAGTTTCACTCCTTCAATATTATTAATTGTTCGCATACCAAAAAAACACTGTCATGCTTTAGAATAAATCTTAAAAGTATCGAACAAAATCTCATGTCAACCTTATTATACACCTTTTTATGAATTTTCAATAGATGTTTTGAATTTTTTTGAATTTATTTATATTTAAACAAAAAGCCCATGCATGGGCCTTCATTTATGGTTAAAAAATTACTTCTTCGAATCGTTATAAGCTTTGAACCAAGCCACGAATTCAGCCATTGGTAAGAAGATTTGTTCTTCTTTACCGTATAAGCGATATGTGACGCCGCCTTGTTCAACTTCTTTGTCACCAATGACCAGTTGAAGTGGCACTTTTTTGGTTTGTGCTTCTCTGATCTTATAACCGAGTTTTTCGTTTCTCAAATCCACTTCTACTCTAAACCCTAAGGCTAATAATTGTTTTTGAACTTCGATGGCATAGTCGGCATGGAAGTTTAAGTTTACCGGTAAAATCTTCGCTTGAACTGGCGATAACCACAATGGGAATGCACCTTTGTATTCTTCGATTAAGAAAGCCACAAAGCGTTCCATGGTGGAAACAATCCCGCGGTGGATGACCACAGGGACTTGGTCGTTTTTACCATCTTCACCGACATAAGTGAGTTCAAATCGTCTCGGTAATAAGAAGTCGATTTGAATGGTGGATAAGGTTTCATCGTTACCTAAAGCTGTTTTGACTTGAACATCCAGTTTCGGTCCATAGAAAGCCGCTTCACCAATCGCTTCAAAGTATGGCATTCCTAGTTCATCCATCACTTCTTTGAGTTCTTTTTGAGCATTTTCCCACATTTGATTATCATCAAAGTATTTTTCCTTGTTTTCAGGGTCTCTGTAACTCAAACGGAACTTATAGTCATGGATGTTGAAATCTTTATACACATTGAGGAGTAAGTCCACAGTGCGTTTGAATTCATCTTTGATTTGGTCTGGTCTAACGAAAATATGCGCATCATTCAAGGTCATTTCGCGTACACGTTGTAATCCGGAGAGTGCCCCTGATTTTTCATATCTGTGCATCATCCCGAGTTCAGCGATGCGGATAGGGAGTTCTTTATAGGAATGGACTTCATTTTTGAAAATGATCATGTGGTGTGGACAGTTCATTGGTCTTAATACCAACAATTCACCATCGCCCATGTCCATCGGTGGGAACATCGAATCCTTATAATGAGACCAGTGTCCACTGGTTTTATAAAGTTCCACATTCGCCATGATTGGGGTATAGACGTGTTCATAACCTAGGCTGATTTCTTTATCGGTGATGTATCTTTCGATGATTCTACGGATGGTAGCCCCATTTTTAAGCCAGAAACCCAAACCAGATCCCACTTCTTTAGAAATTAAGAACAAATCGAGTTCTTTACCAATTTTTCTGTGGTCTCTCTGTTTACGTTCTTCAAGCATATTTAGATGGGCATCGAGGGCTTCTTTGGTAAAAAATGCAACCCCATAGACACGTGACAACATCTTATTGTCACTGTTTCCACGCCAATAAGCGCCTGCCAAGTTGAGCAGTTTGAAATACTTGATTTCCTTGGTATTGGATACGTGTCCACCACGGCATAAATCGATGAAATCGCCTTGTTGGTATACAGAAATCTTTTGGTCTTTTAACCCTTCAATCAATTCAAGTTTATAGGGGTCTTGTTTAAAAATGGCTTTAGCTTCTTCATAAGAAACTTCTTTGCCATGGATGGCAAAGCCTTGTTTCGCAAGTTCAGCCATCTTCTTTTCGATCTCAGGCAACATTTCATCCGTGAATTTCACATCCCCCAAATCGATGTCATAATAAAATCCTTCTTCAATCGATGGTCCAACACCAAAACACGCTTGTGGATACAAACTTCTCACCGCTTGTGCTAAAAGGTGTGCTGTAGAGTGGTTCAGTACAGCAAATGCTTCCGGGTCTGCGGCGGTAAGCAGTTTGAATGCACCGTCTTCAAACATCGGTTTTTCTAATTCAATCGCTTGACCGTTATAGAGTGCAGCCACTGATTTTTTCGCCAGTGACATGGAAATCGACTGTGCGACTTGTAATGGATTGATGCCAACTTCAACTTCGAGTTGTTTGCCATCAGGTAAATGTAGTTTCATATGATTATCCTCCTTAGAATAAAAAAGTCCCTAACAAAAAGTTAAGGACGAATCATCGTGGTACCACCTTAGTTCTAGATTACTCTAGCACTCAACACCTTAACGCGGTTAGACGGCATCTGCTTTCGCAGGCAGCTCATAGGGAGTAATTTTTATGGTTGTAGCTTGCACCGTCCTACATCGCTTTGGGTATAAAAATCATGGCCTATTCTTCGCTTTTCATATAAATTATAGCACTTTAAAGTGCCCTGTCAAGTTAAATCGAATCATAACTCTTTTCAGACAATTTGATTTCTTTGGTGAGTTCACGGATGCGCATCATGATTCGCATCGCCTTCACTTCATCGACACCATCTTTGGCTTCTGCGAACACGCGGTGTAGATCGGTCATCTTGTAGTTTGAGGAGATCAACACAGGTAACCCCACAGTCAAGCGGTATTGTAAGATCGGTCCGAAAATTTCATCTCTAAACCAAGCGGTCATGTATTCACCGCCCACATCGTCTAAAATGAGAACCCCACAGGATTTGAGTTGTTTGACTTTGGTTTCTAACGAATTGTCAGCAAATGCATGCTTCATGTTTCTAACCAAATCTGGGAAGTATGCAAACACAACCGAAATGTTTTTTTCAATCAGTGCATTGGCAATCGCAGAGAGTAGATAGGTTTTCCCAGTTCTATATTTACCATAAAAATACATCCCACGAACAAATTCGCCTGGTTTGATGGATTCAATAAAACGGTTGGATGCCTCTAGTGCTTCTCTGCGTTCATCGTTAAATAACTTGAAATCAGCGAGTTTCGCATCAATTAAATAATCGTTGTGATAGGTGGTATCTAGCTTCTTTTGTTTGCCTTGTTCGATTTCATTTTTTTGATACGCTGCCGACACACGGTATTCGATGGTGACAAAAGGCTCAATCACCAATACAGGTTCAAACTTTTGAGTTGGGTCTTTAGGGTTATATGCTTTTTTTAAATCGATGTATTGAACCACTGTGATGACATCGGAATCACTGACGTTTAAATCTTTGGTTTCAGAAAACGATGCAATTTCTTTTCTTAATAGATCTAAGCTGCCCATTTAATCCCCACTTTCCAACAATGCTTTGAATTCATCCATCCACTCAGGGACAGGTGCAACCCGTTTTTCTTTTGGATAATACGTTTTCTTTTCGACCTTGGGTTCAGGGTCTTTCATGATATACTCATACGCCTCTGGTTCGGTTGTAATGCCTTTTTGTAAGAGTGTATTGAGGACTTTTTCTAAGTAATTTAAGTTCGGTAAATCGGGTTTGATTCTCAAACAAATGATGATGACCGCGTTGATGACACCCACTTCTACCGCATTCCTTTCGACAAACTGACGAATCGTCTCTAAAGCAAACGCACTGTTGGTCATTTTTGGAGCGTAATGGCTGATCAAATCTTGCGGGCTAAAATCCGATAATTTCGGACGTTCTGAATCGCCTTTTAAATCGATTTCGATGCGTTCTTTACCATTGTGTTTTTCATGGTATCTTTGTGCACAGAGATTGATTTTCTCATAAAACAAACCACTATGGTCTTCATCATACGCTTCGATGAGTACTTGTTTCATGTCTTCCAAAGTAAACCCATAGACATAGAGGATGGAGGCGATTTGAGATTGAATCTTTTTAGTAAAAATACGTTTCTTTTGTAGTCGAACGGGCAAGACTTCAAACAATTGATCGAGTTTAAAGTCTTGGTTGATGACAATCCCTGAACCATTTTTTCGACCTACAATATGTAGTGAAGACGACACAGAATCGAGGGTTTTCACTTGGTATACTTGGTCAAAAGATTTGGTGATATTTTCATAGCCCACACGGTTGATTTCGGGGATGGCGAACCGTTCAAAAAGCCACTCAAAGTTACTTTCACCAATTTCGCTCTTCAAAAAACTACCTAAAATGCCATCTAAGAAAAATTGCTTAGGGGTGAGTGGCATCGTCAAACGATACATAAAAATCGTATCTTTTTGATACGTGGATAATAATCCTACCGCTTCAAGTTTACCAAAGGCGTCACTCAAATTTTTATCCTTGAGGTTTAACGCATCTAAAAGAAACGATTTTGGGTAGACTTCAGATTGATATGTTTTCGCATTCACCAGTGCTTGAAGAAACAAATACAACCCATGGCTTTCGGTGCCGATGAGTGGCTGGTATAAGAGTGCTAATGTGGATGAATCATCGAGTGATAAGGTACCACTACCGATGACCCAAAACGATTCATTTTTCATGTGACACCTATTTTTCTTAGTTGAACTTCTTCTCGTTTAATAGTTTTTGTAGTCTCGCATAAATTTCTGCGATGACCGCTTTACGACGACCAAAATCAAACATGACATCGGCATTTAAAACAAAGTCGATGGCGGTTTGACGGCGTTGTAAACTGACCACTTTGACGTCTAATGTTTCATTTTTACGTTCAAATATGAATTCACCATACGTATCGTCTTGGTGCTTTAAACTGTAGCCAAACCCTTTTAAAATGGAAAGGACCGCTTGTTGGCATTCCTTGTAATCGTTTTGATACCAGCGGGTTTGAAGACGGGCATCTTTGTTTGAATCTGTGGTGCGATAAATTGGCATATATTTCCTCCTAAATCAATACTTTATCGATGATTTCATTGACGCGGTCGAGCGTTTTTTGAATTGAACCGGAATTGTCGATGACAATGTCGGCTTGGTTGACTTTATCTTTAAGGGGCATTTGTGAAGCAATCCGTTGGTTCGCTGCTTCCAATGATAATTGATTTCTGGCCATCAAACGTTGGCGTTGGGTCTCTTCATTGACATAGACCACCATCACCAAGTCACACATGGACTGCCCACCGGTTTCATACAATAATGGGATATCAACCACGACCCAGGGTTCATTTGAATGTTTTTCAATGTCCACTTTTAACTGTGCATAGACTTTTGGGTGTAGGATATGTTCTAAATCTTGTTTGGCTTCTTTGTCAGTAAAAATGATATCAGCCAATGCTTTTCGATCGAAGCCTTCACTGGAAAAAACCGCTTTAAATCGGGTTTTTATTTCAGAAAGGACAGTTTCATCCTTAAAAAGTTCATGGACCACCGCATCCGCGTCTAGCACCGTGAATCCTCTTTGTTTGAATTGTTGGCTGACCAAGGATTTGCCGGAAGCAATCCCTCCTGTGATTCCCAGGACTTTCATAAAAATCACCTCGATTGACACTTTTTACAATAAAAACTCGAACGGCCGTTGATGACTTCACGAACGACGCTAGACCCGCAGGTATAACAAGGCTCACCTTCACGTTGATGGACCATCAATTTGAGTTGAAAACGACCTGAAACACCGAGTTCTGAGACATAGGTTCGAATCGTTGTGCCACCCGCCAAAATGGCTTGATTCAAAATCAATACGCCATTTTCGACGATGGCTTTCGCTTCTTTTTGTGTGATTAGATTGGTTTTTCTTAACGGGTTTATTTTACAAGCAAATAAAATCTCATCGGCATAAATGTTGCCGATCCCTGCGATGATGGTTTGGTCTAAGAGTGCGGTTTTGATGGCCTTTGATTTGGACTTAAGGGTTAAATAGAACGCCTTAGGATCGATATCGAAAGGCTCTTTGGAAAGGAGACTCAATGGCGGTAAGGATAAATAGCGATCTTTATCCCGCAGATCAAACGTACCAAATTTCCGCGTATCGTGATACCTTAAGGATAACCCATCGGATAAATGAAATACGATGTGTTCATGCTTTAAAACGGGTTCGTCATGATGTTTAAAGAAATAGCGGCCTTCCATCCTTAAATGGCAGATGAGTATGTGGTTCGATAACACAAAACAAATGTATTTACCATAGCGTTTGATATCTAAAATCGTTTGACCGACCAAGGCTTGTTGGGTATCGATATCCATCATTTTTTCATAATAAACATCGACCTTTTGGATGGTCAACCCTTGGATTCTTCTTTTAAGTACCGTTTTAACGGTCTCTACTTCAGGTAGTTCTGGCATGTTATTTCAACTCATACCAGTTTTTACCGGTATCACAGGAGGATTCCAATTGGACTTTGAGTTTAACCGCTTTAGACATGATGGTTGGAACAACACTTTGCATCTCAGACAGTTCAGACTCAGGGACTTCTAATACGAGTTCGTCATGGACTTGCAGGAGGATGCGCGATTTTTTCTTGTTTTTATAAATATATGCATGCAAATCGATCATTGCTTTTTTGATGATGTCCGCGGCAGACCCTTGAATCGGTGCGTTCATAGAAGTGCGTTTACCAAACTCACGCACCGCGTAAATTGGGCTTTCAAGTTCACCGATGTAACGACGACGTTTCATCATGGTTGTGACATACCCATTTTTAATGGCATTTTCCACGGTGGTTTCCATGTAGGTTTTGATTTCTGGGTAAATGCTTAAATACTTGTCGATGAACGCTTGGGCTTCCCTTGGTGTGGTGTGGATATCTTCCGATAAACTCCAAGCCCCAATCCCATAGATGATTCCAAAGTTGACCGCTTTGGCTTTACGACGTTCTTCTCCGGTAACTGTTTCTGTACCGAAGACTTCTTTCGCGGTCCGTGTGTGGATGTCTTCATGGTTATTAAAAGCCTCAATCAACCCTTGGACATTGGCCATATCTGCGAGCACCCTGAGTTCGATTTGAGAGTAGTCGGCCGAAACAAAATAATGGTTGGGTTTGGAAGGAACGAACAATTTTCGAATTTGTCTGCCTTCTTCGGTTCTTATGGGGATATTTTGTAAGTTCGGTTCTAATGAGGATAAACGCCCCGTTGCAGTGAGTGCTTGAGCGAAAATGGTATGGACTTTGCCATCTTTAAAAATGCTTTGTTCAATCCCTTCAATGTAAGTTGAATAGAGTTTGGTCAATTGTCTGTATTCTAAGATCATCGGAATGACCGGGTGTTTATCGATCAACGTATTTAAAACATCGACATTGGTGGATAGGTTTTTCGTTTTTGTTTTCTTTGAAGGGTCTAACCCCAAGTCGACAAATAGAATTTCTGCCAATTGTTTTGGCGAACCAATATTGAATGTTTTACCCACCGAAGCATAAATGTTACTTTCAATCGCATCGATGCGTGATTTTAACGCGGTCTTTTGATTTTTCAGTTCATTTTGGTCGACTGCAATCCCACTGTATTCCATGTCAGATAAAACCGTCGATAATGGCATTTCAATTTGATTGAATAAATCCAACAAATCGAGCGCTTTGAGTTTTTCAATCAAAATTGGTTCAAGTTGGAAAATGGCTTTCGCTTTTTTCGCGATGTGCGCTGCATAGACATCCAGTGCTGGCAAGCCTTTTTTCGCACCTTTACCATAAATGAGTTCATCGTATTCGATATCTTCATACTCAAAAGCCATACAAATGACTTTAAAGTCTTCTTTCGCAATCTTTTGATGGATGAGGTAACTCGATAATAATAAATCGAATTTGACCCCTTGGAGGTCATAACCCAACCATTTCAATGCGGTTCTAAATGCTTTTTGATCGTAGGTTAATTTGGGAATATTGGGGTCGGTTAAATAAAGTTGGAAATCGATCGATGCGAGCCCAATGTCTTTAGGGATAAAGTAATGTTTTGAACCATCGGATAAGCCAAACCCAAGGATGTCTGAGGTATGGTAATTAAAATCCGCCAATTCCATATGGATGGCCATGTTTGGTTTTAAGATATCTACAAATTCATCGTGGTCTTGAATGATTGTATAATCAAAGTTAGGTACCTTTTGAACAGGTTTATCCAACCGTTTGATGAATACATGTAAGTCCATCTCATTATAAAACGAGACCAAACCATCGTAATCGACGTCTTTTCGTTTTATGTCGTCTAAACTAAAATCGAGGGGTACGGCCAAATCGATGGTGGCGAGCATTTTCGATAGGACGGCTTTGTCTTCGTGTTCGCGGATGCGTTCACCCAATTTACCAGCGATTTCATCCTTTTTTTGCAAAATTGCTTCTAAAGTACCGTAAGTTTGTAAAAGCTTCACTGCGGTCTTTTCACCCACCCCAGGGACACCAGGGATATTGTCTGATGGATCCCCCATGAGGGCTTTTAAATCAATCATTTGGGTATGGTTGATCCCGTATTTTTCAAGGAATGTTTTTGGGGTTAAGTCTTCAATGTCTGTCACACCTTTTTTGAGTAAATGAATGGTTACATTGTCACTGATGAGTTGTAAAAGGTCACGGTCAGAGGAATAAATAGAGACTTCAAACCCACGATTACACGCTTCTTTGGATAAGGTACCGATGATGTCATCGGCTTCATACCCAACCAAACTGTGGTCTGGGATATTTAAATGTTTTAAGTAGGTATGTATGAGTGGGATTTGTTGAGCCATTTCTGCTGGCATCGGTGGACGGCCTGCTTTATAGTCATCAAAGGCTTCGTGACGCTTTGTTTTTTCTTTGGTATCAAACGCAACCAACACATGACTATACGGTTGTTGGAGGATTTTATCCACCATATTGACAAAGCCAAAAAGGGCATTGGTATATACCCCTTGTTTATTTTTCATTAAATCGCCACCGAGATAAGCGGTCGCGTAGTAAGCTCTAAAGAATAATGAGTTACCATCAATCAGGATCAATTTCTGCATAATTTGTCTCCTTTATATGTATTTTAACATATAGGTTTCGAATACTTTTCCACCAGTTTTGTGGGTAATTGATGACACTTTAGAAAAAAAGCCAAATTAGTTAGAATCTAAATTGGCCTTTATTTTTGCCTTTGCCTTTTTTCATCTTCGGTTGTGGCATCAACTTTGATGGGTCTTTTTGGGCGGATTTCATGTCAGATTCAGACATCTTAGACATTTGTTTCGCCATTTGTTTTTGTTGGTCTAGCGCCGCTCTTAAGCGGTTGACATCCGAGACTTGGACCCCTGCACCATTGGCGATACGTGATCGACGTCTTGAAGATTCTTCAATCAGTTTAGGGTTTTTACGTTCTGCTTCAGTCATCGAATGGATGATGACGGCCATCTTATCGAACTGCTTGTCATCCACATTATTGAGCGCATCTTTGTATTTTGAAACCCCAGGCATGAAGCCCATGATTTTTGAAATCGAACCCATGCGTTTGATCATTTTAAATTGTTTGAGTAAATCGTTATAGTTATAATTGCCAGAAAGCATTTTTTCCATCATGCCCATCGCTTCATCTTCATCGATGTTTTGGGTGGCGCTTTCAATCAAGGTGAGGACATCGCCCATCCCGAGGATACGGCTGGCCATACGTTCTGGGTGGAACACCTCAAACGCATCCATCTTTTCACCGTTTGAGGCGAATTTGATGGGGATTTGTGAGATTTCACGGATCGATAAGGCAGCACCACCACGGGTATCGCCATCGAGTTTGGTGATGATGGCACCGGTGGTGTTGAGTTGGTCGTGGAAACTTTGGGCAACGGATGCAGCCACTTGTCCGGTCATCGCGTCTACGGTTAATAGGATTTCATCTGGTTTTGCGATTTCTTTAACATCGATGAGTTCTTGCATCATCTCTTGGTCAATGTTTAAGCGACCAGCGGTATCGATGATTACGACATCATAATCGTTTTCTTTGGCGTATTTCATCCCGTTTTTAACGATGGTTTGGGCTTTAATAATCCCTTCTTGATAAACAAAAATGTCGAGTTGTTTTCCAAGGGTCATCAATTGGTCAATCGCAGCTGGTCGGTAAATATCGGCTGCGATGAACATGACTTTTTTCTTTTCAGTCTTGCGAATGAATGACCCGAGTTTACCAATCGTCGTGGTTTTACCTGTCCCTTGTAGACCCACCGTCATAATTGTGGTTAACCCACTGGCTTTATAACTGATGCCGACGGTTTCATCGCCCATCACACGTTTGAGTTCATCAAATACAATTTTGACGACTTGTTGACCAGGATTTAAACCCGATAAGATTTTTTGTCCTAAGGCTTTTTCCTTCACATTGGTCGTGAATTGACGAATGACTTTTAGGTTGACGTCCGCTTCTAAGAGCGATAAGCGGACCTCACGCATCATTTCATCGATGTCGGTTTCATTGAGTTTTCCTTTGCCGGTGATACGGCGCATTGCCATCTGGAGACGGCTACTTAAACTGTCAAATGCCATTATAAATCATCCATTTCTGCGAGTTTTTCTAAATATTGAACGTCTTTGGTCTCTTCATACAATTTGATCAAGTCCATGCGTTCATTCTTTTTATTCAATAATTTGAGTTTTTCTTCGTAATGTTCTAAATGTTCAATCGCGTTGTTAAGCTGATCAAACACCGCGTTTCGTGATACTTTAAACTCTTGAGCAATTTCAGCTAAAGAAAAGTCATTATGATAATATGCAACAAAATACGCTTGTTGTTTATCCGTTAACAAGACCCCATAAAGTTCAAACAATTGATTGAGTCGTTCTGTTTTTTGTAATTGGTCCATAATCAATCTCCGAAGAAATCTGAGAATAACCCATAAATATATGCTTCAATATCGAACAATACCAGGTCATCTATTTTTTCACCTAAACCGATGTATTTGATCGGTAAGTGATATAAATGACGGATGGCTAAGACAATACCACCTTTGGCAGACCCATCCATTTTGGTTAAGATGATGCCTGTGACTTTGGTGACCTCTTTAAATATTTCGGCTTGTTTCAAACCGTTTTGACCAGTGGTCGCGTCAATGACTAAGAGGGTTTCTCTTAATCCATTCGGTAATTCCTTTTCAATCACACGGCGCATCTTTTCAAGTTCGTTCATGAGATTGACTTTATTTTGAAGTCGGCCAGCGGTGTCACACAAGACGACATCATATTTTTCTTTTTTCGCTTTTTGTAAGGCATCATAAATGACCGATGAAGGGTCTGAACCGGGTTCTTTACCGAAAAAATCGACTTTGGCACGGTCTGCCCATACACGCAATTGTTCAATCGCGCCCGCCCTAAAAGTATCGCCAGCAACAACCAATACCTTCTTCTTTTCACCCTTGAGTTGATGTGCCAATTTACCGATGGAAGTTGTCTTTCCTACGCCATTTACGCCGACAATCAAGTAGACGTTTGTTGCACCTTCGACATAGTCTAAATCGGCGATGACGACTTCATCCTGTAAGTATATTTTAAACATCTCATCGACAATCATCTCTTCGATTTCTTTTGGGTCTGTGATGTTTTTGAGTTTCATTTGTTTTCTGAGTGTATCAATAAAATACAAAACCGTATCGACCCCTAAGTCTGCTTGAATGAAGATATCTTCAAGTTCAATAAAGAAGTCTTCGCCGAGCGTTTGGTTTTGTTCTATCAAGCGCTTTAAGCTACCCAACATCTCTTTCGATTTGTGTAAACCAAGCGCGTATTTTTCATTTTTCTTGTTGTTTTTCTTGAATAAATTTTTAAAAAATCCCATAGGTTCAACTCCTAGATGTTATTATAACATATAACTAAAACATCGTGCTTAGAAAGGTGAAAAAAATGGCTTTTTTACAAGCCATTATCGCGGTTGATAGGTATCTAAAAATTGAAATAGCTTGTCATAATTCGGGTGGTTCGCCATTTCATCCAAATATTCAACGTAAACCACTTCGCGTTTTGAATTTAAAACGAATACGGAACGGGCGAGTAATCTCAATTCTTCAATGAGGACACCATACTTCCAAGCAAAGTCACATTGTTGGTAATCGGATAACGTAATGATGTTATTTAACCCCTCCGCCCCACACCAACGGCGTTGTGCGAATGGTAAATCATTGGATAATGTGATGACGAGCAAATCTTTGTAATTCGACAAACGTTGGTTAATGGTTCTGGTCTGCAAAGAACACACACCGGTATCCAGCGATGGTACGACATTTAAAACAATCGTTTTGGCTTTATAATCGGATAAATGTGCAGGATCTAGTTTATTGTCGACCACATTGAATTCTGGGGCAACATCGCCAACTTGAAGGGGTTGTCCAAGGACAGTGATTGGTTTTTGTTTGAATGTTTTCATGGTGAAACCTCCTATGAATATCTATTTTAATTATAGTCGTTTTATTTTTAATATTCAAACAAATCGAAAAAATAAAACCCCCTCAACTCAATGAGGGGGGTCAGGGGATTGGTGTGTCGGGGTACACACCTAGCTATGCGCTATCAAAAACATCATAACATGGAAATCGCCATTTGTAAAGTCAACAAACTTAAGAATTATGTAAGATTTTCAGTATGTTTGCAGCGTGGAAAATTGGAACAGCCAATGAATTCGCCTTTGCGCCATTTTCGAATGACCAATGGCGCGCCACACAGTGGACAATCGCGTCCAACTTGGGTGGGTTGACGTTTTTCCATGTGTTCATCGGCATGTTTTACCAAGGCGATGAACTTATGGTAAAACCCATCTAGGATGACACTACTTTCATGCTCACCGTTGGAAATATCGTCAAGTACCGATTCCATCTTCTTGGTGTAGTTGGTATTAATAATATGATTAAAGAACTTATCGAGTTCATCGATGGTAAGTTTACCTTGATCGGTCGGTACCAAAGCTTTTTGTTTCTTTTCTACGTATTTGCGTGATAAGAGGGTTCGCGTGGTTTCAGCGTACGTGGATGGACGACCAATGCCAAATTCTTCCATATCTTTGATCAAACTGGCCTCAGTGTAGCGAGATTTTGGTTTGGTTTGATTTTCTTCATGGGTGATTTCTTTGGCTTCGAGTGTCTTACCAACTTCGATGTCTAAGAGGGTTGAAAGTTTTTCCTTATATTCTGGGTTACCACGGTGGAAACCTAGGAATAACAACTTAGACCCACCGTATTCAAAGACTTCACCTTGATTTTCTACTTCTACGGATTGTTCTTCATATAAGGCATCTGCCATCAAACTCATGACAGCACGACGATAGATGAGGTCATATATTTTATACTGATCATCGGATAATACGCCTTTTAAAGACTCAGGGGTATAGGCGAGTATGGTAGGACGAATGGCTTCATGGGCGTCTTGAATGTTTGTGTTTGATTTGGTTTTAATCTTACCCACATACTCATGACCAAAATGCTTTTCAATCATGGCTTGTGCTTCTAAAATGAAATCATCATTCAAGCGGACAGAGTCGGTTCTCATATAAGTAATCAACCCAACTTCTTCACCACTCAGTAGAATCCCTTGATAAAGTTCCTGAGCAATACCCATCGCTTTTGAAGGGGAATAATTGAGTTTCGATACCGCATCCTGTTGGAACGTCGATGTCGTATACGGCGGTTGTGCCGCACGGCTTCGCTTACGATGGTTCACTTTGGTCACGACAAAAGGACCTTGAAGCTTTTCAATAATTTGGTTCAGCTCTTCAGGGGTTTTTAAGGATTTGTCTTTATTTTTAGTATAATCGGCTTCAAACTTAGAAAATCTGGCTTTGATGGTGTAGTACGTTTCTGGGATGAAGGCTTCGATTTCTTTTTCCAAATCGACAATCATCTTCAAAGCGACACTTTGAACGCGACCTGCCGATTCTGATTTGATTTTCTTTTGAAGCAGTGGCGACAATTTAAATCCGATGATGCGGTCCAATATGCGTCTGGTTTCTTGAGACTTCACCAAATTCATATCGATTTGTCTTGGGTGTTCAATCGCCTTTAAGATGGCTGGTTTGGTCACCTCATTGAAGGTAATTCGGTTTTGGTCATTCAAATCTAAGTTCAATACATCCGCGATGTGCCAAGCGATGGCTTCACCTTCGCGGTCAGGGTCGGTTGCGAGCAAGACTTTTTTGTTTTTGGTGACCTTAATCAGGTCTTTGACGATTTGATCGTGTTTTTTATCGACTTTGTAGGTCGCTTTAAAGTTATTTTCGACATCTACACCTAAGCCACCAGGGCCATTTTTTGCCAATTCGCGGATGTGTCCAACCGAGGCTTCAACGATATAGTCTTTACCTAAATAATGTTGGATGGTTTTGGATTTGGCTGGGGATTCGACAATAATGACGGTTTTCATATAATCCACTTCTTTCACTTTCTATAATTATATATAGGGTCTATACCCCTGTCAAGAAGAAAACAATCCACTTTTTTCGATATATATTTTAATATAATATATATGATTTTTCACACGGTTTAGCCGTGGTCTTTTCTTAAAAATAGCCTATATATATAAATAAAGAAGTCATCCGGCTAAGGATCACTTCTTTTGGAATCCAGTTCTGGATAAACTACCCCATGACCCATTCTCACGAAGGGCTGCGAAGGTTGCTTTGACACGGTGTAAACTCATGATTTGTCGGTAACCAAAGTTTTCTGCGATGGCTAAAATAATCAATATGAACGCATCTCTGATTCGGTAAAATCCGCTTTGACGTTCTGAAATCCATAAGCTGAATAGGGATATGATGATGCCATACCCAATCGACCCATAAAACAACAAGATGACCAGTTCAGCATTCAATAACCCCATGAATAAACTGACCACGAGCGCGATGTAACCCATCATCTCAATGAATGGTCCCATCATCTCAAATATGAAGAAATAAGGGAACCCCAATAAACCCGGCTGACGGTATTTCGGGTTAAAGAGCATTTGTCTGTGGTAACTGAGGATATCGAGTAAACCACGTTGCCAACGGTTACGCTGTTTTAACAAGGATTTCAAATCGGATGGCAATTCGGTGTAGCAGTTGGCGTTATGGACATAGGATACACGGTAGGCTTTCTTGTTTTGGATGGCTTTGTGGGTTAATCGCACCACCAATTCCATGTCCTCACCGACCGTATCTTTCTTTAAATCCCCACTGATGGTTAAATAACCACCTGTTTCGATGAGCGATTGCCGGTTAAATAAACCAAAAGCCCCTGATATGATCAATAAACTGTTGAGCTTTGACCAGCCAATACGACCCGTCGTAAAGGCTCTTAAATATTCTAAAGTTTGAAAACGGACAATTGGATTTTTACCCAAGCCACTCTTTTCGATTTTACCCTTATCGACGTTACATCCGTTGACTGGGACGATGTTCCCACCAATCGCGATGTGGTTAGTGGCGTCATCGAGGGTGACGCTCATCAATTTGAGTAAAGCATCTTCTTCTAGCAATGAATCGGCATCGATGCCGCATATATAATCATTTTTAGCTGCGTTGATGCCCATGTTTAAAGCATCCGCTTTCCCACCATTTTGTTTGTCGATGACAATCAGATTGGGAATTTGTTTACTGACATAAACACTTCGCAGTGGTTTGGTTCTGAGCTTCATTTGAAAAAATGGGTGTTTTCGTTCAAGCTCAAAATGTCTAACCAACGTACCGATCGTATCGTCTTTTGACCCATCGTTGACCACCACAACTTCGTATTTTGGATATTTCAAATTGAGTAATGAAGTGATGCTTTCAATGATGCTTTTTTCTTCATTGTAAGCTGGCGCGATGATCGATATCGATGGTAATAAATCGTGTTCAAACAATAAGGTTTGTTTTTTAATACGCCACATCGCCATACGTTCAATAGAGCCTTTGATGGAAAATAACATCAAAATGAGGTATATCGTATTGATGATTATAAAGTAATAAGATAAGTAGCGGTTCATGCTGATCATAAACCATTCTAATAAAGGCTCACCCGAAAAAATCGCTTTAAAATTAAAAATTAAAAAAAGAATTGGGAAGATCGTTACAGCGATTGATATCCAAAAGCTGATCCATACCACTTTATTCAATTCAAAAGGTGTCTTTTCTCTGACGGATGTTGGCATTGGTTTTTTGATCAATCCCAGTTTATTTAAAAACTTTTGATTGAGGTAAACCGAAAACTCATCGAGTAAAAATTTGTCTTGTGTCGCATAAGTACGGATCAGTTGAATCATACTATTTTCGACTTCTTTGTCTTTATTCATGTTGATAAAATCAATCAAATCCTCAATGATATGCATTTTGAGCAAATCCTGAATGATGCTTTTGACCTGGGGGTATTCATTGGATTTGAGCTTCAACATCAAATAATCCAGATGGTGTGATAAAACGCGAGATATCGCCATTTTTTGGTAATCATTGGGTGTCGTTGGGTATTTTTCAAGGACATATAACAATAACTTTTTAGAATCAAAAACAATACGGGAGAGCGCATTCGCGCGTTCAATGTCCATCAATGTCCCATCCATTTGATTGAGTAGCGCTTGGGTCATCTCTTGGGTAACCACGGTTGAGCACGCACGAATGGCCATTTTACGGATTTGCTCATCCTCATGGTTCAAATAATTATCGGTGACCAATTCTTCCGGGTACATCGTCGATAAGGCACGGATGGCTTCTTTTCGAATGTCTTTATCTTCATTTAAATCCATGAAACGACTGATGGCGTATTGTTTTAATTGGTCATTGTATATATGATTAGATAGATATAAAATAAACTGTTTCACTTTTTTACGTCGGTCTGAAAAATAGTCTGGTAAATACCCTTTGATCGATTCAAAACGGTTTTTTAAGATGGCATAAATCCAGTGTGGGTAAGATTCCCGTGAGGTCGATAACGTTCTTAAAATGAAATCAAAATCGTGTGCGGAAATGTGCGCTTCCATCGCATAAATGATGTAAAAACGAACCGAGTCATTCTTTTCAATGGCGAGTCTGGAAGCTAAGGCATCCTTTGATTTTTTGGTTTTTAAAGTTTGTAGGTAAAACACGGCGATTTTACGTTTAAATGGTGAAAAACTGTGAATTCGCTTGTATTGTTTTTTGGTAAATTTCAAAGTTTCCAAATCATCAATGATGCGTTTTCTAACCGCATCTTCTATGGTGATTTGTGTTTCGATATCGATGTAAGCATCAAAAAAGAACCGACTGGATACTTTCGGTGTGGTTTCTTCTAAATCAAAGTATTTTTTGAATAAGTAATCTCTCGCCAATATGTGCTTTTTGGTCAAACGTATGTAGTGAATTTTTTGTAAAATAATCATCAAAATGAGGATGGTTACTAGCGCTAAAAACGCAATCAACACAATCAAAACAGGTAATGTCATTCGGATTACCTTCTTTCTCGATAGCGCTTGACATGGCCAATCAATTCCTCAGGGATGATTGGTTTTTCAATGATCAAATCGACATTGAGTAAATTCCCACGACGGATGTTTTCAACGGTCTTATTGTGAGATACCATGATGAACGGGATGTTAGAAAATGTTTTAGACTCATTGAGTTCGCGTTTGAGCGAGAACCCATCCATCTTAGACAAATTAATTTCAGAGATGATGATATCAATCGGATATTCTCTTAGGGTAGCTAAAGCATCTTCAACTGAAGTCACAGCTTTGACGTCAAAGTTCAAACGATTAAACACACGAACCAACATATTTCGGTTCATGTCATCTTCATCGACGAGCAGGATAATGCCTTCTTTAAGTGCAGGCAAAGCGGCACTGTTATCAATAATTTCACCGTAACCCAATTGTTTTGCTAAACGGATGCGTTGTTCTAGCAATGTGAAAATTTCTTTGATTTTATTGTCTCTGGTGAGCACTGGATTCAATTCTTCATAGTAGACTAAAGACGCACTGGCCGTCACTTTTTCGATGAATAGCACCGAATCTCTTACAGCGTTTCTAACCTGAACAGCCAAATTGGTGATATTTTCTTTCTTCTCACACGACGCATACATCAAGATGCCTGGCCCATTTTGTTTGAATAGTTTGACTTCATCTGGTGCGATTTGTCCAATCACATAAGCTAAATTACGGATGGCTTCATCCCCAGTATCTTTACCATAGCGTTTGTTGATGTCATAGAGTTGGTCTAATTGAATCAATATAAAACCATTGTTTTTCTCAAAAAATTCAGACGATTCCAAATCCTTTTTCAGTAAAGCACGTAGGACTTCTTCGGTGTATAATTTGGTGATTGGACATTTCAATAGCGCTTCTTTGGTCTCTTCAATTTGAGCTTCCAATTTTTGAAGGTTTTGTTCCAACGCTTTTTTATCTTGTTCTAAGAGCTCATTTTCTTTGGTCACTTCCATCATTTTTGAAACATAGATGGCCGGTAAATCTAACCCAAAAATGTTGTGGTAGCGTTTGATGAGCGGTTCGAGAATGGTCAACCATACCGTCCCTTTTTTCGCGTATAGGTATTCGAAAAAGGCGTGCCATAACTTATAGCCCACATGGGTGGAATTGACCAATTCCAGCGGTCGTTCACTCAATATGAATTCGGATTTCGAAAACGTTTCTAATATATCTTTGGCATCTAAGGATTTATGCAAATGGTTGATCATATGGTTGATGATTTCAACATAGTTAAATTCTTTGATGAATTCTTCATTGTATTTAAACACTTGACCTGCATTATAAAAATCCAATTGGTATTCATATTCAATCCAGCCATCGACATCGTTTTCTAGCACATAACCATAAACAGGACAAATAGCATCAATGCGATGTTGACGCAGTCTTCTAATGGGGTCCTTTAGGTATTCTGAGGATGGTAAATTGGTTTTGTGGTAGGCAAAAATGCCTTGTTTGAGTTGAACCGTTTCATTTGGATTATCGACTTTAAAACTGGAGAATAGTGAATTTGATATCAATGAACGGGTTTCCGATTCATAAATCATGAATGCACTCGTAAATGGTAAAAACTGAATCGGTAAAAAATTCAGTTTAAAGTCTTGTGCATAAAGCTTGTATTCTAATTTTTCAATGGTCGTCACGGGAAGTTTAATGTTGTTTTGAACGATTTGTTTGGCAATCCCACGGGTCGATATGATGGCCCCTTTGAAGCCCATCGTAATGAGTGCTTTTAATGAAGCAATCAATGAAAAATTAGGGTAAGCAATAATTAAATTTTGAATTTGATCTATCGGTGTAATGAGTTCGATGCGTTCTTTATATGCAACCATCCATTCCGAGGTTGGCAAGTCAATCAACGTACTCGATTTATCTGAATAATACAAGTAGCCATTGAACAACAAGTTTTCATCGACTTTGATTGGACCAATTTGATGTAGTTTTATAAATTCAGTGGTTGTTTGGATACTCATAAATTCACCTTCGATTTATTATCTATACTTTCATTTTAACATAATCGTTATTTATAGCGGTTATGAATTGGTAATCCAACCCAAAAAAACGTTTGATATTCAAAAAAAATGTGAGAATTGTTCATATTCTCACATGTTTATGGCTATTTTATTTCATAATCCCAATTCTTCGTAAAGTGCGAACAATAAATCTGGACGGTCTGTGATGATCCCATCTACACCGAGTTCAATCAGTTTTCGCATATCATCAACGTCATTCACGGTCCAAAATATGACCGACATGTTGTGTCTATGGGCATCTTCTACAAGCGATGCTTGTGCTAAATTGGTACGCCATTGTCCATTCACTTGATGGGCAATTCTTCGACTGATAAAACCTGGTAAGCTACCAATGAGTTTACCTTGACTATCCGATAAACCAGAATCGATCGGAATCGCTAAAGCTGCGTAAGCGGGTCTATAGAAAAAATCTAAGTTGAATGCAGATAACAACACCATATTCAACGTCTCACTGGTTGCTGTTGAAGCATGGATGGCGTGATGAGATATTTCAAGGAAATGTTTTATGACCTCATCTGAGAATGACGATACCATCACTTGGTCATGCATGTGATACATTTCAATCAGTTCCACCAATTTATGTGCTGCGATGGTGAAGGTATCTTCTTCATCGGTTCTCACATCTTTGATCTCAAGGATGTATCTTCGATTCGGATAGGATGTAAATAAATCTTCAAGTTTCATCGGCAGCATTTGATTCATAATGAATGGGTCATTGATTTGTGCATACGGTTTATTCCCATGGATGTCGGTGAATTGTCTGACGTAAGGGTAATCATTGAATTTGATCAAATTGACGATTTCTGCATAGGTGAGGTTTCGAATGATTAAATCGTCCGTTAACACATCGGTTAATAAATCGTGTCTTAAATCCAAATCGTGGTGAGAAATTAAAATATCGTCTTTGGTCAAGGTTAAATCCACTTCAAATGCGTCATAAAAGGCAGTTTGTTTGAAAGCATAGATGGTATTTTCTGGATATAAAGCTTTCGCACCCCCATGTGGAATGATCCAAGGGCGATGTTCATGGTTGATCCATGGGTTATCATTTGGATAAGATAATGCTTTTGGACTCGCTTCAAAAAGCACCAAAAATCCAAATATAAACAATAGAATGATGAAAAATCGTTTGAGTATTCTCGGCCACTTCATAATAATTTCTCCCTAATAATTGACTTGATTGGTTCAAATGTTTTTCGATGGATTGGACAAATGCCATACTTTTCAATGGCTTCGATGTGGGTTTTGGTTGGGTAACCCATATGCTTTTTAAACCCATACATCGGGAATAGTTTATCCATTTCAATCATATATTCATCTCGTGTGACTTTCGCAACAATACTCGCGGCTGCGATACTTGCGGATTTTTGATCACCTTTGATGATCGATTCGGTGGGAATCCCGAGTTCATCTTCCAACATCATGGCATCGGCGAGGATGTATTCGGGTTTGATTTTTAGCGCTTTGATGGCTGAAATCATCGCTTGTTTGGCTGCACGATAAATATTGATTTGATCGATCTCTTGTGGGGACACAATGCCAATGCCCACAGCCAATGCTTCTTTTTTGATGGTGTCAATGAGACCACGGCGTTTTTTATCGGTGAGTTTTTTAGAATCATCGACCCCTTCAATCACAGCCCCTTTTCTTAATATGACGGCTGCAGCCACCACCGGTCCGGCAAGCGGTCCCCTACCAGCTTCATCCGTACCCGCAATATAAGTAATGCCTTTTGCATATAAGGCATCTTCAAATTCATACAGATTCAAATCGGTCAAAGGTAATCCCTCCAAATGCACCATCGCGAAGATCTTTTAAGATAATATCATATACCAAATCGTAGTTGACGATGTTGCCTTTCATTAAGGTGCCACGTTTTCTACCGATGTGTTCAAAAGTTTGAGCGATGTCGGATAAATCTGTCAATTCATAGCGTGCTTTATACGCTTCGGGGTAATATTGACTTAAAAAACGGTGGGCATAAACAGCGATTTCTTCATTGGGTAAAATGGCATCTTTAATCGCGCCACTGAGGGCTAAATGATACCCCACCTTAGGGTCATCAAATTTCGGCCATAATACCCCTGGGGTATCGAGAAGCTCAAAGTCTTCAGAAATTTTGATCCATTGTTGTGCCTTGGTGATACCAGGCGTATTGCCCGTTTTGGCTGCTTTCTTCTTCGATAATGTATTGATCAGTGTCGACTTACCCACGTTTGGAATACCGATGATCATCGTTCGAATGGCCCTAGGTAAAATTCCACGACGCTGGTCTTTCGCGATTTTTTCTTCTAAAACTTCCAACGTTGCTTCTTTGATTTTGTTGATATTTAAGCCCGTAATGGCGTCAATTTTCAACCCTTTTAAGCCTTGACTGGCATAATGTGATAACCATTTATTGAGTTCTTTTTGATCGGCCATGCTGGATTTGGTATACAGCAGTAATGCCGGTTTTTTTTCAATGATTTCTTGAATTCTCGGGTTCATTGAAGATTCGGGTAAACGCGAATCCAATAAAACGAAGACAATGTCCACGAGTTTTAAAGACTCTTTAATTTCTCTTAAAGCTTTGGACATATGTCCTGGGAACCATTGGACTTGTTTCATTCAATCATGCCTACTTTCGGGTAAAATCTAAAGATGACTTTGGCTTTGATGTCTTGTTCACGGATGAACCCAATGTTTCTTGAGTCGTGCGAATTTTGAACATTGTCACCCAAAACAAAGTAAAACCCTGACATGATTTTACCATTTGGTAAAAATTCAATCAAATCTCTCACATCTTCTACATTGGCAGGGGGTAAGTTTTGAACCACGATGCCATTGATCAACAATTGATTCATCAAATTCACTTCAATGGTATCGCCAGGCAAACCAACCACACGTTTGACATAATGCGAATCATCGGCATTTTCATAAAAGTCGCTGTCCATAAATATCACAACAATATCATTTCGTTTCGGGGTGTAATCGAATTGATATACAATCAAACGGTCATGTTGTTGTAATGTGGGTTGCATCGAACTTTGGAAAACTTCGGCCGTAAACACATAAAATGTGATGATGTGCATGACAATCAATAAACTGATGGTCAAAAACTGAATCGTATCCACCCATTTGAACAAAGTTAAATGCTTCGTTAGTGAAATCATCCATGGTCGATTGAGCATATATAAACCCAAAGCAGAAATCAAAACAAAAAACCCACTGAATATAATCAGTAAGATTTTTTGAAGTTCGCCTGTGAATGTGGGATATGCTTTTACGGCATACAGCAGTGAGACACCAAAAACAAGCAAAGCGACGACATTGAGTGTCGCTAATTTTATAATCATTTTTCGGTTTAAATCTTGGGTGGCTTCTACTGAGGATTCCCCAGAAGCCGCCAATGTGCTTATTTCTTTTAAGGTCATAACATATTTTCCAATTCTGCCATCGTGACTAAGACTTGACGTGCTTTGGTGCCTTCATTTTTAGAGACAATGCCTTGTTCTTCTAAAAGTTCTACAATGCGTTGGGCACGGTTAAAACCAATGCCAAACTCTTTTTGAATGGCATTGATTGAAGCGTTGTTTTCTCTGACGACAAATTGTGCGACTGGATACATCAAATCATCCGAAGCCGCTGAATCTTTCTTGATGGTGAAAGTTCTCAATGAATCATGGTCAAACAAGAAGTTTGGTGCCATTTGTTCACGGATAAAGTCTGTGATACGTTCAATTTCTGAATCTTTGAGGAAAGCCCCTTGTAAACGGATTGGGCGTTCGGTTTCCTTAAATAACATATCACCTTTGCCCAACAAGGATTCAGCGCCAGCGCCGTCTAAGATGGTTGTAGAGTCGACATAGGAAGCCACTCTAAAAGCGATTCTTGATGGGATGTTGGCTTTAATGGTCCCTTTGACGACATCGGTCGTTGGTCTTTGTGTCGCAACCAATAAATGGATCCCTGCAGCACGTGCTTTTTGAGTGATGCGTTGGATGGCTTCTTCAACGTCGTTTGCAGAAACCATCATCAAATCGGCCAATTCATCAATCACAATGACGATATAAGGCATTTTTTCTAGGGTAGGGTCTTCTTTGACGCGTTCATTGTAACCTTTGATGTCTTTCGCTCGGTTGGTTGCGAAAGTCATGAAGCGTTTGTCCATTTCTTCGACTGCCCACGAGAGTGCGGTTGCTGCCATTTTCGGGTCTGTGATGACAGGGGTTACCAAGTGTGGTAAATCATTATACATGGATAATTCGACCATTTTCGGGTCGATTAAAATGAATTTCAAATCGTCTGGGTGGTTTTTCATCAATAATGAAACGATGATGGTATTGACGCACACCGACTTACCAGAGTTGGTTGCACCAGCGATTAAGCAGTGCGGCATTTTTGCGATATCGGCATAAATGTTTTTACCATCAATATCGACACCTAAAGCCACTTTCAATGGGTGAGTAGTATCACCCATGAAATCTGGGTGGTCGACCACATTACCATAAGCTACAATTTCAGGCACTGCGTTTGGAATTTCCAAACCCACATACGCTTTGCCTGGAATAGGTGCTTCGATACGCAATGATTTGGCTGCTAAGTTCATCATGAGGTTATCTTTAATACGGTTCACTTCTTTGACATTGACGCCTGGTTCTAGTTCGATTTCATGGCGGGTTACTGTCGGTCCTTTGGTGATGTTATGGACATGACCTGGCACTGAAAATTGTAACAACGTTTCATTGACGGTGGTTTCTTGTGCCACCAACCAAGCGGGTCTCGCATCTTGGTCGCGGTGTACCTTAGAAAACATGTCCACGGTTGGGAATTTGTATGGACGGTTGGGACGAACAAAGCTTGGTTTAGCCGGTTCTTCTTTGAATGTTTGTGTTGGTTTTTCTATCTTTTCAGGGGTTTTGGCCGGTTTTTCATAGTTATAATCCGGATTAACTAAAGGGCTATCGGCAGGTTTTTGGTTGAAACGATCAAATAGAATATCCGTCTTTTTAACCACATCCACCGTTTGAGGTCGTGGTTTCGTATCGATGTATTCAAAATCACTGGATACCACACGTTCTTCAACCACCGGTCGTTGTGGTGTTGGATTTGTAAATGTAGGCACTTCTTTGGTTTTTTGAATGAATGGGACTTCAAGTTCGACTGTTTTCTTTCTGGCATCTTCATATTTACGTTCGGTATTGATGACCGCATCTTGACCAAATATGTTCTTACGGTCTTGATTGCTCAAAATGGTGGATTTGAATTCCGCATACTCGGATAAATCCGTCATTGGCTTGGTTCTAAAAGCGTCATAGCGTTTCTTAACATCGCCTGTATTTCTGATGATGAATGGTGCAACGGTTTCATCTTTGACAGACAAACCAAAAATCGGCGAAATGAATTCAGAGGATTTGAACTTCTTATGGCCTTGTTGTTTCAAGCCTTCAATTTTTACAAACTGGTGGATTTTGAAGCCTTGAAAATCCTTTTTGATAAATTCAGCGTGTGGTTTACGGTTGAACAGGCTCATCGTCCAATCCCTCCTTCTCGGTATCTTTTTGAATGGATTCATATATGCCATCCACACCCGTGTCGATGACTTTTTCCATTTCGAATACATTTTTACTGTAAATTTTATAGGTTTCTTCACCAACAATACCAATGATGGCAAGACAAATCTTTAATATGATGGTTTGGGTCAATTTATCGACCGTCACCTTTTTAATCCAATATGCTGGATTTGCGATATTGATGGCAGAGAAAATGTCGCCGATGCGTTTACGAACCTTGAACTTCTTCTCAACTTTCATGACCGCTGAATCATCGACTTTTTCTTTGACTTCATATAGAGACATCAATGAAGCGAGGGTTTTACCTCTAAAAATCTTCAATAGTTTCGCATCAAACAAACGGTCGACGCGGTCTGTGATGTAGTGACCCAACAACAGTGTTTCTTGAATGGTGAGTTCGAGTAGTGGGTATTTCGATGTTGGATAAAACTTGGTTGCGATGTCTTTGGATAATTCAAGCGCGATTGACCGTAAGTGATTCACCAATCCTGCATCGTCGCGGTCTTTTTTATTTTTGAATTGTTCTTGGGCATCTTTGATCAATAATTTGATTTCTTCAGCATCGATATCGGGTTCAATGGCTTTCTTATAAAAATCCTTGTTGCGCATCGTCTGCAAAATGGTGTATAGGTAGAGTAACAATAAGAATAGAAACCCAAACATGACACCAGCGAAAAAAATACCGAGATACCCCAGTTCTAGTCTAAACGAAAAGAATTGTCGCCAGTCCATTTTTTCACATCCTTACTGGTTTAATTATACCTTAAGCCGCCTAAAAGATAAAGAATTATCTTTTGAAGCATTTGTTTTACTGCTAGGATTTTACACTCAAATGTGCGATAATATAAACGGTGATGAAATGAAAAAATACATGATTGTTTCTGACTTAGACGGGACCTTATTAAATGCGTCTTCAGAGTTATCAGAAACCACAGTTAACTACCTTAAGCAGCTGTCCAAAGATGGCCATAAAGTGATCCTCGCAACCGGTCGTCCATTCAGGGGTTGCTACCACTACTATCAAACATTGGATTTAGATACCCCACTGATTACGGATAATGGCGGTTCTATCGAAAATCCTAGAGATCCACATTTTATAAAAATGACGCTTACCATACCAAAACGTGTCGTGGACAAATTGTTTACATATGCAGAACCGTTCACGCGCACAGCGTTCTATAGTGTGGATAATGGTTTGTATGTGTATAAACCGACCGATCGATTGAATTGGTTGTACCATGAAACCGAGGATACTTTCTTCGTTGAAGGTCCTTTTACAAACCCAAACAACCCCGAACCTTCTGGTTTAATGTATATCATCGATGTGGCTTATAAATCGGCCTTTGAGTCCTTCATTTTGAATGAATGTGAAGATACCCTCAATTTTAGAGATTGGGGATACGATCAAAAGAATGCGATATTTGAAATTTATCAAAAACGCACTTCTAAGGGTGAAGCGGTAGAATTCGTCCGCCAGTATTATGGTTTCGAACCTGAACAGGTGATTGCTTTTGGTGATGGTAAAAACGACATCGATATGTTACAAGTCGTGTTTCACGGTGTAGCGATGGTCAATGGTCACGATGAAGTTAAAGCGATTTCGAACGATATTACCGACAAACCCAATACTGAAGATGGTGTCATTGAATACCTCAAACGTTACATAAAAACGAACTAGGCAACCCTGCTTAGTTTTTTTTTGTAAAGTTAACTTGACACGGGGGTATGTATGAACAATCGACTGGAATGGTTACGAAAACAAGCCAATGTAAAACAAGAAACATTGGCTGAAGCGATGGGTGTATCACGACAAACCATCAGTTCTATCGAAACTGGTAAGTATAACCCATCGATTATTTTAGCAATGAAAATTGCGAGATATTTTGATTTGACTGTTGAAGAAGTCTTTATTTATGAGGAGGAAAATCAATGAAGAAAACCTTTTTTACCAAACGCTATTTAGAAATTGTCCGCATCATCGGGATGGTTTCCATCGTTGTTTTTTTGCTAGATATCCAATTTGTCTTTCTTACCGATTATATGCGCGGTTTCAACATTTCATTTGGGGTAACTGCGATGGTCATCGCCTCCATTATGTTGCTGCATAAACCGTTCATGAAGGAAAGTCAAATTGCTGAACAAGATGAACGCTTAATGATGATTCGCGGAAAGGTCATGACCTCGACGTATCTATTCCATTACTGGTTAATGGTTGTATTGATCATCGTGTTTGGGATGATTGAACGGATGTACTTCTTCTCAGTCATTTTAGCCGGTGTGTTTGTGATCGAATACATTGTCATGCTTGGACTTGACATGTTTTATAAAAAGAAATATTAGTATAGGAGCCTACTATGAATGTATTATTTTCAGTGAGAGATGTGACAAAAACATTCCATCTTTCGAAAAAACAACAAAAGATTTTAAAGACCCATGAAACCAAAAAAGTGGCTGTCAATCATTTGTCCTTTGATGCATATGAAGGCGAGATTTATGGGCTATTGGGTCCCAATGGGGCAGGTAAAACCACCACGCTGAGAATCGCGAGTTCATTGATTAAACCAGACACAGGGGATGTTTTAATTCAAGGCATTTCTGTGGTGGATGACCCATCAGAAGTCCGTAGACACATCGGATTTTTAACAACACAATCAAGAAGTCCCCTACCTCTTTAGGTAGCGGGATGAATTGATTCGTAAAATTCTTTCATATTTATTTCACAAAACCCATAAATAATGTTATAATATAGTTGAATAATCACTATACATAAATACTATGAAAGGGTGAACCGGATGAACAAAGCCTTTAAGTTTCGAATCTATCCAAATGAATCTCAAAAGACTTTGATTCATATGACTCTAGGCCATAATCGCTTTCTCTGGAATAAGATGTTAGAAGATAAACAGAAATATTTCGAACTCACTAAAAACATCCTTCATCCCA